>Ga0206130_10002386_pt1 | contig 26112 bp, 25 predicted proteins | sample Helgoland_Spring_9_FD_148637 | JGI IMG/M metagenome (GOLD analysis project Ga0206130, IMG submission 148637) | Pelagic subsurface seawater microbial communities from Kabeltonne, Helgoland, North Sea - Helgoland_Spring_Bloom_20160512_1 | ecosystem: Environmental > Aquatic > Marine > Epipelagic ...
CTAAGTGATGGTGATGAGTATGCTATTGGCACTATAAAAGCGCGTGCTATGCATACACCCGGTCACACACCTGCCTGCATGGCGCATATAATTGGTGACGCTGTCTTTGTCGGGGATACTTTATTCATGCCTGATGGAGGTACAGCGCGTGCTGATTTTCCGGGCGGCGATGCGCGGACACTTTATCGTTCGATTCAAAAAATTCTGGCATTGCCTGATGAAACACGGGTTTTCGTATGCCATGACTATCAGCCGGGTGGCCGTGAAGTTGCGTGGGAGACAACAGTTAAGGACCAGCGCTTATCAAATATCCATATTGGCGGCGATGTGAGCGAGGATGCATTTGTTAAAAAGCGGGAAGCGCGTGATTCCGCCTTGCAAATGCCAAAGCTTATTATGCCATCCATTCAGGTGAATATGCGCGCAGGCCATATGCCAGCCCCTGAAGATAATGGTGACACCTACCTGAAAGTGCCAGTAACTGGCCTTCGGAGTTAGCGCTAGGCCCTCGGGCATGGCTTACTGCTTTAGCCGCCACTTATTTATAGTCTTGGAGCATTTTTCATGAATATTACAGCCGTTAATGACGTATTTTCTGTTTCCCCGCAAATCCAGATTGATGATCTGAATGAGATTGCGGCTTTGGGTTTCAAAACCATTATTTGCAATCGCCCAGATCATGAGCCGGGCGCTGTTCCAAGTGATGAGATTGGGGCGCTGGCCAGTAAAAACGGCATAAAATTTTTCTACATTCCCGTTTCAGCAAACAGCATGGAAGATAAGCAAATCGAAAAATTGGCATTTTTGTTAGGGGATGTACAGACACCGATATTGGCTTATTGCCGTTCTGGAAACCGCGCAAAACAGCTGTTTCAGGCTGCTCAACAAAAAAATATCAAAAGTAGTCATGAGCGTAAATCTCCTTCAACGAAGATTATTATCATTGGTGGGGGCGCTAGCGGTATTGCCACGGCGTCCAGCCTTATGGAACGCTCAGCAGATGTGCAGATAACAATCCTTGATCCCTCTGATGTGCATTATTATCAGCCTGGCTGGACCATGGTTGGCGCTGGTATTTTTGAGTGTGGCTCAACTGTTAAAAAAATGGCAAGTCAGATGCCAGGCGGTGTTCGCTGGGTGAAGTCAGGAGCTTGCACTTTTAACCCGGAGCACAATAGTGTGACGCTCGAAAACGGCGATCTTTTAACTTATGATCAATTGGTTGTTTGCCCGGGATTAGCGCTTGACTGGCACGCCATCAAAGGTCTTGAAGAGACACTTGGCCGCAATGGCGTGACATCAAATTACCGTTTTGACCTTGCGCCTTATACTTGGGAGCTGGTGAGTTCGATGAAAAAAGGAAGAGCGCTTTTCACCCAGCCTTCAATGCCGATTAAATGTGCTGGTGCACCACAAAAGGCTATGTATCTGTCAGCTGATTATTGGATGCGAGCCAAAGTGTTAGATAATATTGAGATTGATTTCAATAATGCTGGCGGGGCTCTGTTTGGGGTCGCAGATTATGTCCCTGCCTTGATGGAATATATCAAAAAATATCAGGCAAAATTGAGCTTTTCATCAAATCTGATCGCTATTGATGGCGAGCGGAGAATAGCGACTTTTGCTGAGACAAATGCTGATGGCAAAACAAGACAGGTTGAAAAGGCCTTTGATATGATCCATGTCTGCCCCCCACAAAAAGCCCATGAATTCATCGCAAATTCCCCTCTTGCGGATGATGCAGGCTGGGTGGATGTCGATCACGCAAAATTGCAGCATAACCGCTATCCAAATATCTGGTCACTTGGTGATGCTGCAAACACACCGAACGCAAAGACAGCGGCGGCAGTGCGCAAACAAGCCCCGGTCGTTGCCGAGAATTTATTGGCGGTGGCGGCCGGCCAGACACCTGTTATGGGTTATACTGGCTATGGGTCCTGTCCTTTGACAGTCGAACGTGGCCGGATAGTGCTCGCAGAATTTGGCTATGGCGGCAGCCTCAACCCGTCATTTCCGAAATGGCTTATTAATGGCACAAAGCCATCACGGCTTGCGTGGTTCCTGAAAGAAAAAATCCTGCCATATCTGTATTGGAATGGAATGCTGAAAGGCAAGGAATGGATGGCTAAACCACAAAAACAAATTGCCAAATAAGAAGGTTAATAATGGGCCGGTTTACATCATATTTCCCAATTTTGGCATGGGGACGCACCTATTCATCAGCTCAGCTAACAGATGACGGGCTTGCCGCTATCATTGTGACAATCATGCTGATTCCGCAATCACTTGCCTATGCATTGCTTGCAGGATTGCCAGCGCATATTGGATTATATGCATCAATCCTGCCCTTGGTGGTTTATGCCATATTTGGCACAAGCTCCGCGCTTGCGGTTGGTCCGGTTGCTGTCATCTCACTAATGACAGCTGCTGCCATCGGCAATCTCGGCTTAACAGACCCAACGCAACTTATTGTTGCTGCTGCTGTTTTAGCAGGCTTATCGGGGATTATTTTGCTTGTGATGGGCATTTTGCGCATGGGTGTTCTGGCGAATTTCTTAAGCCACCCCGTGGTTGCTGGATTTATCACAGCTTCTGGAATTGTAATTGCTCTTAGTCAGGCAAAACATATTCTGGGCGTTGATGCATCGGGGCATAATATAATCCAGCTATTATCCTTATTATGGGCTGAAAGGGATGCTGTTCATTGGCCAACTATATATATTGGCCTGCCAGCGCTTGGGTTTTTATTCTGGATAAGAGCCGGCTTAAAGCCCTTATTGCGGGCTATTGGCGTTAGCGAGTGGCTTGCTGGGCTCGCTGTAAAGCTAGGCCCTGTTGTCGTCATAATAGTAACGATTTTATTCACAAAAATGCTGCATCTTGATATGCAAGGTGTTTCAATTGTAGGGGTGATTCCGCAAGGCCTGCCTGGTTTAACTGTGCCGGGTTTGTCTGTGCTGGATTTTGATACTGAATTATGGATACAGCTGGCAGGTTCAGCATTTTTGATTTCCATAATAGGATTTGTTGAATCTGTTTCGGTTGCCCAGACATTAGCCGCAAAGAAACGCGAACGCATCTTCCCTGATCAAGAATTAATCGGTCTTGGCGCGGCAAATATCGCCTCATCACTTTCAGGCGGATATCCGGTAACAGGGGGCTTTTCACGTTCAGTTGTGAATTATGATGCTGGTGCCGCGACCCCTGCTGCCGGCGCGTTTGCCGCTATTGGTATTGCGCTTGCTACATTATTTCTGACCCCATTTTTATATTATTTGCCAAAAGCATCACTTGCAGCAACGATTATTGTTGCGGTTTTATCGCTGGTTGATTTGTCTGTATTGAAACGCAGTTGGGTTTATTCAAAAGCTGATTTTACAGCTGTGTTATTAACCCTGTCAGGGACGCTTTTGATAGGTGTTGAAATTGGTGTCACTTTAGGTGTGATTGCGTCTATTTCTCTTTATCTTTTGAAAACAGCACGACCCCATATTGCGGTTGTTGGTCAGGTAGGGAGAACCGAGCATTTTCGGAATGTCCTTCGCCATCAGGTGCGCATATGGGATAATCTTTTGTCTGTTCGGGTTGACCAAAGCCTGTATTTTGCCAATGCACGCGCCTTAGAGGATTTCCTCACTGCCCATATTGCTGAGAGTAAATCAGTCAGACATGTGGTACTTCAATGTTCTGCTATCAATGAGATTGATGCCAGTGCGATCGAGTCTCTTGAGGCAATCAACGAAAAATTACACTCGATGAATGTTTCCTTTCACCTCTCTGAGGTAAAAGGGCCGGTTATGGACCGGTTGAACCGTATTGCCTTTACCACACACATCTCTGGTCAGGTATTCCTGTCACATATGGATGCTGTAAAGGCGTTAACGGCTGATATACCATCACATATTTCTGTGCCAAAAGTTGAGGGCGCAAGCCCAAGGAGTTATATGAAATGACAGACCTTCCTCTTGCTATTGATCTGGCCCGGATACAATTTGCGTTTACTGTGTCCTTTCATATTATTTTTCCGGCATTTTCTATTGGGCTTGCCTCATATCTTGCTGTTTTGGAGGCGCTTTGGCTGAAAACAGGCCGACAGGTCTATATGGATTTATTCACATATTGGCTTAAGATTTTCGCGCTTGCATTTGGGATGGGCGTGGTGTCTGGCATTGTTATGTCATATCAGTTCGGCACAAACTGGTCTGTATTCTCAGATAAGACAGGGCCAGTTCTGGGGCCGTTGATGGGCTATGAGGTTCTATCCGCTTTCTTTCTTGAAGCAGGGTTTTTGGGCGTCATGCTTTTTGGCATGAATAAGGTTGGCAAAGGGTTACATTTCTTTGCCACATTGATGGTTGCCATTGGGACGCTGTTTTCTGCATTTTGGATTTTGTCGGTCAATAGCTGGATGCATACGCCGGCTGGCTATGGCTTTAATGAGGTTGGGCAATTTATCCCCCTCAACTGGTGGGAAATTATTTTTAATCCCTCATTCCCTTATAGGCTGGTTCATATGGTGTTGGCCGCTTATCTGACAACAGCCTTTGTTGTTGGCGGGGTAGGCGCATATCATCTTCTGAAAGACAGAACGAATAAAGCAGCGCGCGTGATGTTTTCGATGGCGATGTGGATGGCAGCTATCGTTGCGCCCTTGCAGATTATTGCTGGCGATATTCATGGTCTGAATACGCTTGAGCATCAGCCAGCTAAAGTGGCTGCAATGGAAGGTCATTTTGAGACTCAAAAAGGTGCGCCACTGATTTTATTTGGACTGCCGGATATGGTGGCAGAAGAAACAAAATATGCCATAGAGATTCCCAAACTTGGATCTATGATCCTCACCCATGAGTGGGACGGCGAGGTGAAAGGGCTAAAGGCTTGGCCTGTCGAAGACAGGCCGAATGCAACAATTGTTTTTTGGTCATTCAGGGTAATGGTGGGCATCGGCGTTGCGATGATGATGCTTGGGTTCTGGTCATTATGGTTGCGGCTAAGGGGCAAGCTGTTCGATGCGCCAGTGACCTATATGATGGCAATGGTAATGGGGCCGTCTGGTTTTGTAGCTGTTCTTGCTGGCTGGATTACAACTGAAATAGGGCGCCAGCCTTATACTGTCTATGGGGTGTTGAAAACAGTTGACTCAGCTTCGCCGCTGGATGCGCCGGCTGTTGCTATTTCACTCGCGGTATTTGCCGGGGTATATTTCATTGTGTTTGGCACAGGTGTTTTTTATATCCTGCGGCTGATGAGCAAAAAGCCACAAAATGGTGAATCTGGTTTAGAAAAAGGCATCCCTTTACGTGCAGCAGGCGGCCTTGCCGCCCAGCCTGATAATAACCAACCGCAAACCATCGGATAACGGAGACAGGCATGATATTTGATCTGGCATTTATTTGGGCAGGGCTTATCGCGGTTGCTATTCTGGCTTATGTCATTCTTGATGGTTTTGATCTTGGCATTGGCATTTTATTTCCTTTGCTTAAGGGGGTTCGGCATCGCGATCAGGCAATGAACACAGTGGCACCTGTGTGGGATGGAAACGAGACTTGGCTTGTTCTGGGCGGCGGCGGTCTTTTCGCTGTTTTCCCGATGGCTTATGCGATTATTTTGCCAGCCCTTTATGCGCCGATAATGGCTATGTTAATCGGGTTGATATTTCGGGGTGTGGCCTTTGAGTTTCGCTGGCGGACAAGCCGGTGGAAAACAGCCTGGGATTTGTCGTTCTTTTTGGGCTCATTAACGGCGGCGGTATCGCAAGGTATTATTCTTGGCGCTTTAATCCAAGGTATCGAGGTTGAGTCCCGGGCTTATGCTGGCGGCTGGTGGGATTGGCTTACCCCTTTTAGCGTAATGTGCGGTGTTGCCCTTGTGGCGGGTTATGCTTTGCTAGGGGCAACATGGCTTATTATGAAGACTGATCACGCCCTTAACAGCAGAGCCTATTATCTGGCGTGGTATTTAATGGCAGCAATGGCAGTTGTGATGGCGGTAGTAAGCATATGGACACCATTTCTTGATGCAAAATTCATGGCGCGTTGGTTCTCCTCCCCTTCTGTTTATTATGTCAGCATTGTACCGCTTATAACATTTGGTTTGTTTGTTGGTCTTGCCCTCAGCTTGAATGCTAAGAGAGATAATTTGCCATTTATCTTAACTCTTGGACTGTTTTTAGCGAGCTATATCGGGCTTGGGATAAGTCTTTATCCTCATATGATACCACCCTCAATTACGATTTGGCAGGCGGCGGCCCCAGATGAAAGCTTACGTTTTCTGCTCGTAGGCACAGCTGTTTTGCTGCCGATCATTATTGCCTACACCACTTATAGCTATTGGGTGTTTCGGGGAAAGACGAAATCAGGTGAGGGATATCATTAATGCTGAAGTCACAAACAAAAAAAATAGCCTGGTTTATTGGATTATGGGCCGCAGGGGTTCTTTCTCTAACTATCATTGGGATGCTGATTAAAACCGTGCTGTGATGGCGCATGTTTACCAAAGACGCTAACCTATTCGCTATCTAAACAATTATTGAAACGTCGTTTAATGAAGACGAAAACAAAGCCATCAGTGCCCTTGTTGCTTACCTTTTCAAAGAAATTCCCAGCCCTTCAATCACGTCACTGGTTTATGAAATACATAATCAACTAATTAGTTATGTATCTTGCAGTCCAACCTTAATTAGATCTGACATTATTCAAGGAATCTGATCATGATAGTAATTACGAAAAAGACATTCACAATAGCTGGAGCAGTTGCAATTTTTGTTCTTGGTCTTGGGTCAGCAACGGCATACGCGCAAATGAAAATGCACAATCACTCTAGTGGCGGTGGGCATATGCAGCATGGCAAAGGCAATATGCCAATGCTTCATGGTCGTGACACTACTACGCATGAAGTTGAAGAACTCAAGGCAATGTTCAGAAATCATAGAGATATCGATAGAAAAGTAGAATTGCTTCCAAATGGGATAAAAACATTAACTGAAACAGACAATGAGGAAATGGCTGCGTTTGTGATTGGTCATGCAGCCGGGATGATTACCCGCGTTGAGGAAAATCGTGATCCGGGTGTGCCCATACAGAGTCCAACATTAACTACATTGTTTGAGAAAGGCCATTTGATAAAAACAGATATCGAAACGACTGAGACTGGAATTCTCGTCATTCAAACATCTACTGATCAGGAAGTCGTGGCGGCCCTGCAAAAACATGCAATGGAAGTGAGTGATTTAGCAGAACGTGGAATGGATGCTGTCCATGAACAGATGATGACGCGGCATCACGGAAACTAGAAGCTAGGGAAAACACAGATACGCCATTATTGGATTATTAGCTAAGGGCTTCGGCTGAACTTCAATCTGTCATGGCTGGTATTGGAAATATCTATAGGACAGAAATTTTATGGCGCCAAGCAGTGCACCCAGAAACGGTCGGCAAAAATATCGATCGGCAAACCTTTGACCGTATTTGGAATGACGCAAAAGCTTTGCTCACGCTTGGCGTAAAACACAACGCTATTATAACAAAGAGAGGCGCGAATAGGTCCAAACGCCAATATCGGGAGAATTTCAATATTTTTGCGAAGGAAACCTGTCCTGATTGTAAGGGAGAAATAAGCCGCTTTGAAATCAATGGGCGTCGAGCATTTGTATGCGAAAATTGCCAGCCAATGCCATATTGAAATATATGTCCTTTAAGATTTTGTCAAAATATAAGGCTCATAACCTGAAGGTCGCAGGTTCAAATCCTGCCCCGCAACCAAATTTCTCTTTGTCTTACAAAGGGTTATAAAATCAGAAAACCGTCCCTCTGGGGCGGTTTTTTGCTATGTGTACTAAAAATGCACTAAAGGGGGGCGAACCCTCTATAATTAAAGAGAAAACCATCGTTGACGATTTTCCTAGTCTGACTCGGCATCATTCTCCTGGTTGGGAAATTTGAAATCCTGGAGCAATGCGAATTGTACTAACGCAGGATTGATCCCGAGGGCTGCGAAACGTTGGCGTGTTTGGGAGAGATCGCCATAGTAGCTGACCATCCACCTTACTTGACCAAAATCCACGCACCGAATTATCTCTCGGAAATAGATGAGGTCCACGTCCGATAGAGAATGGCCCATGACAAATATTTTTCGAACATTATTCAGATTTTCAAAAAATGCTTGGTGTTCGTCAATGATCTGTTGAGAAGGCTTGAATGTGCTTTTGAAATACTCGTCGATGAGTTGGACGCCTTCGACAACACGCATATCGGCGTCCTCCGGATCAGTCTCAAACCTATATGGGTCGAGATTTTCTTGTTCCCATCCGTGCCCGAGAACAAGTGCTGCGTTTGGATCGGTAGCTGGTCCGTGGATGTGGAGAATTTGCACGTCTTCCACAGCATAAAGTTGTTGTAGGGAGGAGGTGTAATTAAAGTTCAAGAACTTGGCCTGGAGATCGATGGGTAATCTGGAAGCTCCAAGGAATGCAGGGTCTGGAATAGGGAGCTGCCGTATCCACTCAGCAAAGTATGATTGCATCGTACTCGACAGGGATTTAACTACGCGATTGATCTCAAACTGATAATCGTGATGGGAAGAGTCGCTCCAATTATCAGCACTATAGGAAACGAGGAACTGTGCTGCATCCTCAATCAAGGTGTCACTGTCGAAACTCGCCAAGCGTTGCTCAAACTCGGACCAAAAATCATTATCCACATAGAAATATCGTTCTACGATATCAGAGGTTTCATGGTCCCGCTCGGAGAGGTAGCGGCCGAAGGCACTATAGGCAGAAGGGATGCCGTGATGCCGAGTTTTTCTGAAAAATCCCTGGCCCGACTTGCCACCTGCGATGGCCGCTTGCAGCGGGTATTCCAGCAGGTCGTTGGTGAATTTGACTGCACCATCATCGAAGGGCACCGGAATGAGGAACGCCAGAACCGGATGGTCGATGAAGGCAAGAGCCAGGTTCGCTGGCCGGATGGGAAACATAACACGGTGCCGTCATTGGCGGTGGATGTCTGCCCTTATCCCGTTGTCTGGGATGACCGGGAGCGCCAGACGCTATTCGCCGGATACGTTCTTGCGGCTGCCAAGGCCATGGGCATTGATCTGCGCTGGGGCGGTGATTGGGACCGTGACACAGAGGTCCGGGACAATTCGTTCGACGATTTGGTTCATTTTGAGATTGTGGGGGAATAGCCATGTTTGGGAAAATATTTGGATCGATTGTCGGGGGCGGCGTGGTCTCTGCTGCTGAGGGTGTTGCGAATATCATCGATCAGTTTGTTGAAACCGATGATGAAAAGCAGGCCGCCGAAATCATCAAGGCCAAGATGATGATGAAGCCGAGCCTGGCTCAGATTGAGCTCAACAAGATTGAGGCCGGGCACCGGTCAATTTTTGTTGCTGGTTGGCGACCCTTTATCGGCTGGGTCTGCGGTTTTGCGCTTCTCTGGCACTTCATTTTGTTTGATCTGCTGACTTGGGTCACGGTCAACTTCTTTCCCCATGTCACAGCGCTTCCCGAGCTTACCGGCACCGAGACCCTGGTTACCGTACTGTTGTCGTTACTGGGGCTTGGAGCTATGCGAACGGCGGAGAAGATTGGGGGAAGGGCGCGGTAGATAATTCAGTTCTCTCATTTCCATGCGTTAGCTGGTTACCAACCATTGTAGTACCTTCTATCGCTTTGCTGGGTTCTCTTCGGCAGCACATTGTAAATTTTCCCTACTGAAACAAAAGGATTGGAAAATGAGAAGTCCGGCTCCGACAAAAATGCTGGTATCAGCCAAATTGAATGCTGGCCAATGATATGCGCCTACATAGAAGTCTAGAAAATCAGTCACAGCACCGACGCGAATTCTGTCCATAAGGTTTCCGAGGGCGCCGCCAATGACCAGAGAAATAGCCATTCGATCAATGGTGCGCTCGGATTTCCAAAGCCAGACAAGAAGAAAGCCGACAATTACCACTGCTAGCGAAGACAATACAATTGGTCCCCAAGAACCGAGGTCGTTCAAGAGGCCGAAACTGACCCCACGGTTGAACCCCAACGTAAGATTGAAGAATGGTGTAACTGGAATAATGCTCGGCGGACTCGCGAGTAGTGCGATCATGAATAACTTCGAGGCTTGATCGAGCACCAGAATGATGGAACTCCAGAGAAGATAAATTCCGAAGCGCCGAAGTTTTAACGAATAAACATGACTGTCGGTCATGCTTCTTTCTGTTCGTTCGATTTCGGAGCCACCCGTTTCCGGACCTCTGGTCCGGCCAAAGTGGCCTCACGCGATCGCACGCCCTTAGGTTGGAACGCCAGAAGGGAGTGGATTTTCTCTTTCTCACGTTCAAATCGCGCCATTTCCACCTTCCCCAACAAACGTCGAGGCGGAAGTTTCACTTTCATCGGATCTACTTGGCGGCGTCCTCGAAGGACCTCATAGTGCAGGTTCGGGCCTGTCGCAAGCCCGGTGGCTCCAACGTAACCAATAACCTCACCTTGTCGTATCCGCTTGCCGGATTTGAGCTTGTCGGCATAGCGGCTGAGGTGGGCGTAAGCGGTGGAATACGTCGCGTCATGCTTGATGCGAATGTATTTGCCGAAATCACCGTTGCGGCCCCTTTGGACAACAATACCGTCGCCGGCAGCTAGAACGGGAGTACCATGAGAGGCCCCGAAATCGAGTCCTCGATGCATCCGTTTGTAACCCAAGATGGGATGTTTCCGCTTGCCGAAAAGCGATGAGAGGCGCGCGCCATCAATCGGTGTTTTCAATAGGTTGGTGCTCAGGCTCGCTCCCGATTCATCGAAAAGACCCGTGTATCCGTCGGACGTTGTGTAGCGGTAGGCTCGAATGCTCTGTCCCCGCAGGTCTATTGATACATAAACCAATTCTCCCGGATGCTGACCACGTTCCGGGCCATCGTTATAGACGCTGAACCCGATTTCGAAAGTATCTCCGACTTGAAAGTCACGTTGAAAGTCGAGCGCGTAGCTAAGCGTTCCGTAGGAAGCGAGCAGAACCGAGGTCGGGACCTCCGACACCCGTGCTGCCTCGAAGAAGCTCGATTTGATTACCCCGGATTTCGCAACAAGGGTCGAAACATGAGGAACCGTGTCGATCCGTGCAGAAAAAGAGTCGTGCGTTTCGTGCTCGACGGAAATCAGACGGTCCGTTTCCGGGACGAACTCTAGCCTCTCGAAGCACCGTTTCTCTTCGAGGTCGTCTACATCTCGTATGAAGAGCTTGATTTCTTGTCCGGCCCTGAGGTCGCGCGGATCGTAGACCTCTTCCATAGTCACGCTGGCGGCATAAGCTTCTCGTCGCGGAACACCGTTCGCCAGCAACACTTCCATAAGGGTATCCCCGGTGTTCAGCGTTACAACCCGCTCTTGGAGGGCATTGTTCTCAACTTGGTCGGTGGCAATGTCAAAGCTTCGCGAAGAATGCTCAGGTACGAGGGCCGCTACGGCAGGGCGAGCAGAATCGAGAACCTTCATGATCGGAACAATCTGTTTTTCTCGGTTCCCAAAGCCCGTGGCCACAATTACTATTGCCGCGATGATTGCGGTTGCCCCACCTCCGAGCATTAACTTCGCACTCCTCATTTGTTTTCGTTTCCATTTTTTCTGCTGAGGCAAAGAAGTGCTTGCCCCCAGTAAAGAACGATTCTCGTCAATGAATATCTGTTCATAGTTCAGGTTGCCAGCATATGTTTAGACTTGTGAGTAATTGCTCATTCGGAGCCCGGATAAGAGGCGAACGTTTCTGTCGATCCATCTTGACGGATAAGAAGAACATCAAAGGCTTCGCGGTCATCGCTGAAATCCATGCCGGGTGACCCAATCGGCATTCCCGGCACCGATAGCCCAATGGCGTCCGGGCGCTCGATCAAAAGACGACGGATCTCTCGTGCGGGAACGTGGCCTTCAATTGTATAACCCTCGATTTTGGCGGTATGACACGACGCTGTTTTCGGACTTATTCCATTTTCGAGTTTGAACCTCGTCAGGCTTCCCATTGCCATGTTCTTGCTCGTCACGGAGAAGCTGTTTTCCTTCAAGTGGTCGATCCATGCGAGGCAACAGCCGCAACTGCTCGTTTTGGCGACATCAATGGCAACAACTGGTTCGTCTGAGTTTGCATCGGTCATCAACATAGTGACAAACAAGGCGACTAGGAAAAATCGGCAAAGGTGATTGCCTATCAAATTTTGACGTTGCGGTTTAGCGATCACGAAGCACTCTCCTGATCTTCGGTACGGCGATTTCACGATTTTCATGAAAATCAATTGTGTTCCGGAATTGCCCCGTTGCGTCAAACAGGATTACTGATGCCGTGTGATCCATCGCGTAGTTCCCATCATTGAGCGGCCCCTTCTTGTAAGTCACGCGGAAGGCGGATGCTGCCTGGAACAAGCCTTGCGACGAACCGGTCCAACCCCGGATTTGTGGATGAAATGCCGCGACGTAGTCGGCCAACGCAGCCGGCGTGTCTCGTTCAGGGTCGACAGAAACGAAGACGACATTCAGACGCGTTGCATCCGGCCCGAGTGCCTCCAACCAGCTAGCAATATCACTCATTGTAGTCGGACAGACATCTGGGCAAAATGTATACCCGAAGAACACCATGCTGGGGCGGCCGAGTAGTGTTTTCGGCCCTACGGAGGTGCCTTCGTGATCAGTCAAACTGAACGACATACTTGTGATTGAAGGTATGACCGTCTTGATTTTACTCAATGGGCGAACCGCGCCTGGCCCGTCAACCTGCCACCAACCAACGCCGATGGCAGCCGACAGGCCGACAATAATGGTTATCGTGGACAGCACGATTTTCCGACCATATGTGGCGTGAAGAATCATTCGGGCCGAGTCGCGCCAGGCCCGTAAATGGGCGCTGTTACCGTGATCTTGCCACTACGTTCGAACGAAAGCGTAATTTCGACGGTTTTGCCTTTGATAAGAGCCTTTTTGAGCTTCATCATCATGATGTGCAACCCGCCAGGAGCCAGCACCACCTTGCCACCGGCGGGTATTTCAACCGAGCCGGCAGGGCCCATTTTCATAACGCCATTTTTCATTTTCATGGTGTGAACCTCGGCCATTCCCGACAATGGGGTGCTCACTTCAAGCAGGGTGTCATTCTCTGTTCCCTTGTTGCGGATTGAAAGATAGGCGGCTGCAGGGCGTCTTGTCCCGATCGATGCCCGCGCCCACTGGCGCTCGATCACCAGATCATCAAGTCGCGATATTTCCTGAGCAAAACTCGCACCTGATCCGGCAATAGTCGCTATCACCAAGGTGAAAATGGCAAAATACTTCACGATTGTTTTGTCCTCATAATCTGGCCTGTAAATCATCTGCATTCTCGTTGACTGTCGCGTTATAAGAGTAGGGCCTTACGAAGCGGCCTTTCGGATCAATGAGATAGAGGGAAGTCGTGTGTTCCATCGTGTAACCATCTGGGGCTTCCTTCTGAACAGCTTTCGCGTAATACACTTTGAACGACTTCGTTGACGCCTTGATCTGGTCAAGCGTGCCCGTCAAACCGGTAATTCGGGGATCGAAGGCACCCACGAATTCAGCCATTCGCTCTGGCGTGTCCCGTTCGGGGTCGACGGTGATGAAAAGTGGCTGCACCTTCGCGGCTTTTGCGCCGAGCTTCTCCATTACCTCGGCGATCTCGTTCAGTGCTGTCGGGCAGACATCAGGACAGGTTGTGAAACCAAAAAACACCAGCAGCCATTTCCCTCGGTAGTCTGCTGCCGAGACTTGGTCCCCACGGTGGTCAACCAGATCGAACTCACTTTTGATCAATGATTGTCCGACTTGATTAATTGTTGGCGGCTCTGGTTGGGGGCCCAATGTGCGCCAACCCGCGTACCCAGCGAACGCGAGCGTCATAACGAGTACGACCGCCCAACTGGCGTAACGGATCGCTCGTAATCTTTGCACAACGACCCCTTCGGTCGCTGCCACAGGCGCTTTTGCACTCTCATCTGTGCCGGTATTTTTATTTAAATCTTCCAAAAGCGGGCCATTTTTCTCAAGTTGCGCACAATTAGAGTGCTGTTAGAGTGCTGCACAATTTTTGCTTTAATTCTCAGGTCAGGATTTTTCTTCTGATGAACGTTCTGACAACTCAACCTCGCTTTTGACAAGATCATGCAGTTGTTGGGCTCCGAATTCTGGTAGCGGCTTACCGTTCACGAAAAACGTGGGTGTCCCTCGTATTCCGACGGTTTTAACATCGGCGGCGTCCTGGTTCAGAACGGCAACGATACCTGGTAGTTTAGCGTCTCGGCGGGCTCGTTCGACATCAATTCCTGTTTCCTTTATGAGTTCCCATATGCTTACAGGCTCTCGGCCATGCGGTGCCCACTTTGGCTGTGTTTCGAGCAGCCGCTCCAGAACCGCTTCAAATTTTCCTTGGATGCGGGCGGTTTCCAATACCCGAATTGCCTCTTCAGATGGCGGATGAAAGGCTGCGTAACGGAGTACAACACGGACCTTCCCCTGAAACTTGGACAATATCTCTTTAACGATAGGATGGAAGGCCCGGCAAGATTCGCAGGCAGGATCGAAAAATTCTACAATAGTCACTGGCGCATCACTTGAGCCAATCACCGGCGAGTGAGGTCGTATTAACGGTACCTCATTTGAGGCAGGCATCGCCGTTGCCGTTGCCGTTTTTTCAGGTGTGGGAGAATAAAGAAATGCTCCGACTGCAAACATGCCAAGCGCGGCAATAATGGTCGTGATAATAACAGATTTACGGTTCATTAGATTTTCTTTCTGTATGGAATGGTCAGCAACAATATGATGGCGGCGAAGGCAGCGAGTGATAGGTATGGCAACGGCAGGACGCCAAATAACACCTGATCCGCACCCGAGCATGATGGCCCGCCGCGCTCACACGGTTGAAGCGGCGTAGGAATAACACCAGCGAAGAGCAGACTATGCCAGACAGCGATCAGCCCGCCGATGGATGCTAGGGGCAGAACGTAAAGACGTACAGATATATCGGTTCGGAGACAGGCGATTCCCAGAATCAACGCCAAGGGAAACATTGCGATTCGTTGATACCAGCACAATACGCAAGGAACCCGTCCCATAATTTCCCCAATAAATAATGCACCGAGGGTCGACACTAACGCGACCAGCCAAGCCATATAGAGGGTATTTGTTTGAATTTTTGCCGTCTCCATAAATTCCTAATTCCTCACTTCCCCGGAGCATGTACAAGATCGTGCTGCCTTTCCCTCATGGCCTGAGTGATGATTTGAGCCGACGACCAAAAGAACAATCCCGCCATCAATCCAGCGACGATAAGGTCGGGCCATGCGGTTCCCGTGAAGTACACTCCTGCCGCTGCCCCCATGACGGCAACATTGCCGATGGCGTCGTTTCGGCTGCAGAGCCACACGGACCGGACGTTCGCATCACCATCCTTAAATCGCATCAACAAGAAGACACTAATCAAGTTGGCCGTGAGCGCCAGGACGCCAACGGCTCCCATGACCGTCGCGGATGGAATGCCGAGGATGAGAACTTGATAGACGGTTGATCCGAGTACCCAGAGTCCCATAGCCGCAAGACTGAAACCCTTCAAAAGTGCCGCCGTTGCGCGAACCCTCATGGACATACCGATGACGTAAAGACTAAGCGCGTACGTCGTTGTGTCTCCCAGAAAATCGAGAGCATCCGCTTGTAACGCCTTGGAACCGGCAAACGCCCCTGCTGTCATTTCAATAATGAACATCGCCCCGTTTATGGCGATGACAATCCACAACGCACGTTTGAATGCATCTGAAACGCCGTCGAATTGGGCGTCGTGTCCACAGCAACCAGAGCTCATAGTGTGTTCCTTAAATTGGTCGATAACGACCCTTGCCAATCTAAATAACGATTTGCAAACGCCAGCTTTTATATGCTACCACCTACAATCGTTGTAGGTGCAAGAGGAAAAGTTTGATGGCCGCAAAAGACATCTCTATAGGTGAATTAGCTGAGCGGGCTGGGTGCACGGTTCAAATCATTCGGCATTACGAGAAAATCGGTCTTCTACCTGAAACCAGACGCACCAGCGGCAATCGCCGCATCTACTCCGAAGGTCAGGCCTCGCGCCTGATTTTCATCCGACACAGCCGCGAATTGGGGTTCAGCCTGGGCGATATCCGCCAGTTGCTGTCATTTTCCGACAAACCCAACCAGTCGTGTGAACAGGTGGACGCCATTGCACAGGCGCACCTCAAAGGTGTTCAGGAAAGATTGGGCCGCCTGCGCTCTATGGAGCGGGAGTTGAAGAGAATGGTCCATGAATGCTGCGGCGGTAAGGTCGCCGAGTGCCGTATTATTGATGTATTGACGGACCACTCGAAATGCCTGACCGAGAGCCACCCAAAGGCCAAAACGTCTAGGTCGAAATGATATTGTGATATGATACGATTGGCCTAGAGTTCACACCGAATGCACCGCGACTTTTGGCAGGCAATCGCTTCGTCCAGTTGGCCGGCTTCAACAGCGGTTACATTTTTTGATGTCCGCAGGAAACTGGCGACCATCAGCATGGCGCGCTTGATGAGATGAAGGACTTCAAATCAACCATGTCATAACGTACCCGGTTACCGACCTTGACGAATTTGGGCCCGACTTTGCGCCAGCGCCAGTTTTCCATCAGGCGAGGAGCCACATTCAGATACTTTGCTGCCTGATTAGAGGTTAGGTATGTCGGAGCCGTCACCTTGGTGCCAGGGATGGTATTGCCTGCTTGGCGTTCTGGCTTTTGTGACGACATTGGCTTGGTGTTTATATTCATGAGGTCACCAAGCACGTCAGTGACGGAGCTTGCTGCTTCCGTCATAGGGGCTGCCATCAAGTGAGCGTAGCGTGCGGTGGTTTGAACCTGAGTATGGCCTAGAAGCCGACCGATCACTGCGAGGCTCATCCCCTTACTGACGGCGAAGGAGGCAAAGCTGTGCCGCAGGTCATGGATGCGGACATCTTCAATTCCGGCCATCTTTCTGAACCGCCGCCACGGCTTTTGGACATTGTCCAGGTGGCTACCTTCTATTAGCCCCCAAATTACATAAGGGTTGTCTACTGGTCGTGCTGGGTGCGCATGGACTTCATCGAGTAGGTTCATAACGGTGTTGCCCACATAGACGTATTTTGCTCCTGTCTTTGAATCCGGCAATTTCAGCACCTGCATTTTGCGGTCGACATAATCCCACTTGAGGGAGCGGATTTCACCAAGGCGGCAGCCGGTGAGCAGAAGCAACTGAATGCAATAGACGGCAGCAAGGTTTTCGTCTGGGTACTGTTTGATTTCATCCAGGACGGCGCTGAGGCGTTTTACCTCTTCCTCACTCAGATAGCGCTCTCTGGCCTTTGATGGATATTTTTTGATATGACGCCGTGGATTGGTGTGGTCGTCACGCAAGCCCCACATTTCAGCGAGATTGAACATCTTGGATATAATCTCAAGGCCATGGTTTGCTTCATACGGCGTTCGCCGTAATGAATGGTGAAACTCGGCCACGTCGGATCGTTGCACGTCTTTGATTTTCATATCTCCGAAAAACGGAATCAGGTGTTTATCTAGGTAACGCCTGTAGCCCTTAGCAGTGGAAGGCTTGCAATGAGGGATGACGTGTTCTTCCATGTAGCGCTCTGCCAAGTCCCTGACGAAGAGCTCTTTGCGTTTGGTTGATTTCTCTTTTTGGGGATCTGCGCCAGCCTTGATTTCACCAAGCATGATGGTCGCTTGATTACGAGCCCGCTCAGTTGTGAAAATGCCATGCGCGCCGATGGCAACGCGTTTAATCTTTTTGTAGACCATGTATTGGACGTAATAGGTCTTTTTGCCACCGGGTGTGATACGAGCGCAAAATCCCGCCAGTTGGTCATCGAAAAGAAAATAAGGCTTATCTTTTGCGGTGGCTTTTTCGATGACGGTTTTTGTTAATTTGGGCATGGGCGACCTACACGGGCTAGAATTGCAGTGCGCGTAGGGTTGCGTGGAATCCGTATATTATCAAGTAATATCAATGCGTTGGTGTAGTGGTGCGCAAACAAAATGGCTAATGAGAACTGCTGCGTATGGCGATAAATACCGTGCACTAAAAATGCACTAAATGAAGCGAATGTTCCTGCGAAAGCTGGCGAAACCAAGAGTGACAGGATTTGCTTTCTGGATTCGGATTGCGGCCAGATATCAAAAGGTTAGCGAAAAGGTGAGGGGGTTTTAGTGTTTGGAAGTACCACAAAAACAATGGGTCGGGTTCAACTCATAGCCTGAAGGTCGCAGGTTCAAATCCTGCCCCGCAACCATTTTCCATTACACACTTTTTAACACACCTAATTTATGTGCTTGTAAACAACTCAAATAAAATATGAAAAGTTGAAGTAGTTTTATCATAATCCGCGTGTCGGGGGTTCGAGTCCCTCCTCCGCTACCATTTCTCTAAATATAATCAATGAATTGCAGTGTCTCAAAAAAGATCTTGAGGCGATTTTTGCGTTACACACCCCTTACACACTTTTTGGTTGGCTTCCAGTCGCTACAGACTATATCGTTTTTATAGTGATTGGATGTGTTTGATGCCTGTTTTGCGTGAAGATTCTGTGTTGGTTATGGATGGAGCTGTAAAGCTTTACAGGCGCGAGAGAAGCCGCAAATGGCAGGCGGCCTTCCAAATAGACGGCCAATATATTCGGATCTCAACTGGTAAGAGCGATGGCCGCCCCCGCGCCCTGCCCCAAAGGCCGTTTTCCGCCGCTTTTGCCTGATCCTGTCATCACTCTGGCTTTGCTTCCTTTTCGCCGCACCAGGCTTTTCTTTTTCATATCACCAGCATGGTTTTTTCGCTATTCTAGCCCCCTTGCGATGTGCGCGCCAAAAATCACCATGTGAATGCGCCTTTCATCCAGCAGCCAAGCCAGCAAAATTAATAAGGAGATAGAGGATATGATTGAAAATTTCATCACGGCCTTTATTGTTTATTTCGTGGTGATTGACCCTGTTGGCACCGCGCCCATCTTCCTTGCTATTACAACGCATCTGAACAAACGCCAGAAAATCCGTACCGCGCTTGAAGGCAGCTTTGTTGCGGGTGCCATCATGCTGTTTTTTGCGCTCTGCGGCGTATGGATTTTGCATTATCTGAATATTTCACTTACCGCATTTCGTCTTGCTGGCGGCATTATCCTGCTTATGGTGGCGCTCGACATGCTTGCCAATAAACGGCAGGCGCGACGCGAACAGGGAAATGACACGATTTCAACCGATGATAATATTGCCATTTTCCCATTGGCAACGCCGCTTCTGGCTGGACCCGCCGCCATTACCTCGGTGATGGTGGTGGCCAACAGCCCTGCTGGCAATCTCGATATCGTCATTGGCTATGGCGCAATGGTTGCGGTGATGCTGGCAACAGCGATCGTTTTAATCATTGCCACCCTAGCCGAATTTTATATCAACCCGCGGGTCACGCTGGTCTTTTCGCGCATCACAGCCATCATTTTAGCAGCATTGTCGATTCAATATATCATTGACGGGCTTCAGGCGCTTGGCGTAATCCAAGTCATTGGCTAGCCGTTAGATTTGCGCGCATCTGGCCTAGAGGCTGGCGGTTTCGCCCAAAGGCTGGCAAAAGCAACTTGTCCAGGCATGCCAAAGACCGTTGCTGTCGTTACCATAGTCATCCAGACATCAAAACCAGCTTCGCGCGCTATCGAGGCAAAGCCTAACATAGTGCTCATCAGGGCAAAACCAGGCACATTAACAGCGTCCCCAATACCGATTAGCCATAGCCTGTCTGCTATTTTGTCTTTGGTTATTGGAGGTGACGTTTCGGCCATTTGTTAAATGCGCTCATAAAGATAAATGTTGGCTGAAAACCCAGTATTGTAAATAACTGCATAATTGATTTATAACACAGATATGACAATAGCGAGTGTGAAGTGATATCTGCCCCAAAAAAACATGGACGTCCCGTCTCGTTCGATAGGGACAGAACTATCCAGACAGCTTTGGATCTATATTGGAGACAGGGTGTTTTGGCGACCTCGTTAAATCAGGTGGCACGTATATCTAATGTGTCAAAGCCAACATTATATCGCTATTTCGAAAATGAAGATGGCTTATTGCATGATGTGCTTGAGTCCTATCTCGCCACTAGTGCTGATAAGTTTGATTGTCTGAGAGAGCAGGTGCACATACGTGATGGTTTGACCGAATGGTTTTCGAATATTATTACCGCTTGGACAGCCAAGGATGCATCACCGCATGGTTGCATGTTTTGCGATTGTTTGCATGAGATTGACCGCCTTGGCACAAAAAGTCAGTCTTTGATGAAAACGCACCTGCAGCAGCAAACTCAGCAATTGGCAATAATATTGTCACATGCGCGTGACAAGGGGCAGTTGAAAGATGGTATTGATATTGATCAGGCGGCACTTTATCTGACCAGTCATGTTGTTGCTTTGAATACAATGGTTAAAATGGATATTCCTGTTGAACAATTACTCGCAACAAGCGATTTGGTTGTTGGTGCTGTGGTTCGATAATAGCCCATATTCACCTAATTATTGTTACAGAATTCTGGCATTTATGCTTATTTTTTTGGCACTGATCTTACATTTTTTAAATATTTGTACCATTTGGTATTTAAGTCTTTACTTCTAAGTAAATGCACATTACCTAGTGCTGGTCAAATATCATTATGTTGGTAAAGGTGCCTCATGTCACAGCAAAATAACTCTTATGGTGAATGGATTCTAAAATATAGATTCCTAGTTTTAGGTCTGATCACAGCTTTAACCATGCTTGGTGCTGCAGGCGCACAGTTTCTTTATTTTGATAATGATTACAGAGTTTTCTTTGGCAAAGAGAATCCACAGCTTAAAGCATTTGAGCAAATCCAGCAGACCTATACCAAGATCGATAACGTTAACTTTGCTGTCGATCCAATTTCAGGTAAAGCGAATGCGCCTGAGGTGCTGGCCGCTGTTGAGGAGTTGACCAACATTGCCTGGCAACTTCCCTATTCTATCCGCGTTGACAGCCTATCAAATTACCAGCATACCGAGGTTGAAGGTGACGACCTGATCGTCCGTGATCTGTATATGGATGCAATGTCAATTGGTGCTGATGAACAAGCTCTGGTTGATAGTGTGAGCACTACCGAGCCAGCTTTGGCAGGTAAAATTCATGATAAGCAACATCGGGCCACATCTGTAAATGCGACCATTCAGATGCCGGGTAAAAGTGCAGATGAGGTTGCCATAGTAGCGGCCGCCGCGCGCGAAATGGCTGCCGAGATTGAAGCCAAACATAATGTCAATATCCGCTTGGGTGGCGTTATTTTTCTGAATAATGCGTTTCTGGAATCATCAATGTTGGACATGGCAACATTGGTGCCGGCCATGTATTTGGTCATTTTGATTGTTGCTTATCTGTTGCTTAGATCAATAATGGCAACTGTTCTGGTGCTGTTTGTTGTTGTGCCAAGTATTATGGTGGCCATGGGTGCTGGTGGGTGGATGGGCATTGGCCTGACGCCGCCATCGGCTAGTGCACCAACGATTATCACCACTCTTGCTGTCGCGGACTCAATCCATTTGTTGGTAAGCATGTTTAACCGGATGCGGGCAGGGCATAGTCAACGCGACAGCTTGCTATACAGCATAAGAGTCAATGGAAAGCCCATTTTTCTAACCAGCCTGACAACGGCATTGGGTTTTCTGTCGATGAATTTTTCAGATTCCCCACCATTTCACGATCTTGGCAATATAACAGCCATAGGTGTTATGGCGGCCTGGATCTATTCAATCGTTTTATTACCTATTCTAATCAGCTTTGTGCCGCTGAAATCAAAAGCCACTTTGGCAAAGCTTGATGATAAAATGGGTAAGCTCGGTGTCTATATCGCTGCGCGTTACAAGTCGGTTCTAACTGTCAGTGTTGTTATCTCAGTCGGTGTTCTGGCGCTTATTCCGCTTAATGAAATCAATGATGACTTTGTCAAATATTTCGATGAATCGGTCCAGTATCGTCAGGATACTGACTGGATCAGCAGCAATCTGACAGGTGCCAATCAGGTGCAATTCAGTTTGCCTGCTGGCGAGTCTAATGGTGTTAGCGATCCGGCTTTTATAGAAAAAGTATCTGATTTTACCGCCTGGGCGCACAATGAGTCTGTCGTAACACACGTACAATCTATTTCGGACACATTTAAGCGACTTAACCGTGATCTGAACGCTGGTGATCCGGCTTTCTACCGGGTACCCGATACACGGGAACTTGCTGCCCAATATTTGCTTTTATATGAGCTATCCTTGCCATTCGGTTTGGATCTGAATAATCAACTTGATATCAGCAAATCATCAACACAAGTTATTGTCACAATTGACGATATGACTACGAATGAACTTCGTGCCTGGATTGCCCGTGCCGAAGGCTACCTTGCGAATGAGCTTGATTTCAACGTGACGGCTGTCGGCCCTACGGTGATGTTTGCCTATATTTCCGAGCGAAATATTCAAAGTATGCTGGTGGGGACACTCATTGCCGTATTTCTGATTAGTGGTGTTATTTTGATCGCCTTACGGGATGTCCGGCTTGGTATTATCAGCCTGATTCCGAATTTGCTGCCTGCGGCTCTAGCCTTTGGCCTTTGGGGTTTGCTTGTCGGACAGGTCAATATGGCTGTCGCTGTTGTTGCGGGCATGGCGCTTGGCGTTGTGGTTGACGATAGCGTTCATTTTCTTAGCAAATATCAGATTGCACGGCGCGAACTAAAACTATCAGCACATGATGCTGTCATTTCGGCCTTTAATGGTGTCGGAACGGCACTTGTTGTCACAACCGTGATTTTAACAGCTGGGTTTGCTATTCTGGCGCAGTCAACATTTGGGGTGAACAGCTACATGGCAATGTTAACAGGTATAGCCCTTGTTATAGCTTTGATTGCCGACATGACCTTGCTCCCTGCAGTGCTGATTGCCCTTGATAAGGATAAAAAAGAAACCGCACCAGCAATGGGTGCCCCGGAAATAGGTACTAAGGAAGCACCACAAAATGCTTAAGCTCATGATGTCGTCCAAGGAGACTAAAATGAAACTCGCTACTGCAACCATGATTGTCACTATCGCCTCTGCCTGTTTGACAACAGGGGCATTTGCCTCGCCTGAAAAAGGACTTGAGATTGCGATTGAAGCCGATAGTCGCGATAAGGGGTTTGGTGATTCAACTGCACAGATGACAATGATCCTGATGGATAAATATGGCCAATCAACTGAACGTGCGATCCGTAATAGAACGTTTGAGGGTGATAATGAAGGTGATAAATCTCTGGTCATATTTGATAGTCCGGGTGATGTGCGCGGCACAGCTTTTCTATCGCATACGAAAAAGGCCGATTCTGACGACCAATGGCTATATTTGCCAGCACTGAAACGCGTGAAGCGTATCGCCTCGTCAAATAAGGCAGGTCCTTTTATGGGTAGCGAATTTTCATATGAAGATATCGCCAGTCAGGAAGTTGAAAAATACACCTATAACTATCTACGCGATGAACAGCTGAATGGTCTTGACTGTTTTGTTGTTGAGTATGATCCGGTTGACCCCAAAAGTGGTTATAAGCGCCAGATCGTCTGGATGGATAAGGCTGAGTACCGCGTTCATAAAATTGATTTCTATGACCGCAAAGATGCACTTTTGAAAACCTTGACCTATGAAGATTATAATCAGTATCTAGACAAATACTGGCGTTATAACCGTTTGGTTATGATAAATCACCAGACAGGCAAGACAACAGAACTGGTGTTTGCCGATTGGAAATTGCAGACCGGTATGACCGAACGTGATTTTGAAAAATCAGCATTGAAACGAATTCGATGACGATGTTTGCTGTTCGTAGCTTTGTCATTATCCTGTTGCTAGCACAACCGGCCTTTGCTGGTGAGGTCAACGGTACGCTATCATCGCGGCTGGATTTTTATCCCGATCGTGATGATGGTACGGCGTCAGAAGGGCGTTCGGCCGAAGTGAAAATCGATGCCTTTCATGATTTTGACGCTAGTCGGATTGTCGGTGAATTCATTGCCCGTGGCGATGAAAAAGATAGTGGTCGCCGGATCACTGAAGCTCGTCAGGCTTATCTTCGTACACCTCTGGCAGGGTTTGATGTTTTTGTTGGAAATCGTCAGGAATTTTGGGGCAAGGCAGAAAGCAAAAATGTTGTTGACGTTATTAACCAGTCGGATGCCGCCGCAAATGAGGGTAAATCAGGTAAACTTGGGGCACCATCTATATCGGCTGAGCGCTATCTAGATATTGGTGACCTGCAACTTTGGTATATTTCTGGTTTCCGCGAAAAAACATTTAATGACAGTGACGCGCATCCGAGTAGTGGACTGCCAGTCAGCTCTGCACAATATGCGCGTAAAGATGGCAAGGATGCAGATGACTTTGCGGCGCGCTTGTCCAGCTTTGCCGGTGAGTGGGATCTCGCAGGTAGTGTTTTTTACGGTACCGCCCGTGATCCCATTTTGTCGGTCGCCAGTGATGGCGGCGCATTAAAACCCTATTACGCTCTACAAAAATCAATTGGATTGGAAGCTCAATATACGGGTGATGTGACATTGCTCAAATGGGAAAGCCTTCATGGTACCCAAACCGGTTTACTGGGCACGCATGATTTTGCGGCGGCTGTAGCGGGCATTGAATATACTTATTACGGGCCATTTGAAACAATGTGGGATATTGGCTTGATTGGTGAAGTTCAACATGACGACCGTCCACAGGCCGCAGCTAATCAATTCTTTGTTGCGGGTGTAAGGCTGGTATTTAATGACATTGCAGACAGCCATGTCTTATTTTTGGCATCAGCGGATCGCAAAGCGGATCAGTCGTTTGTCTCTTTGGAAGCGTCGCGACGGATCAATGATGTCACCAGTGTGAAACTGACCAGCCGATTTTATAATGCGCGCACACCATCCTCAGCGTTTGGACAGCTATTGGATGATGACGCTGTCACACTGACGCTTAATATGTTCTTCTAAAATCGTTAGGGTCCTGAAGTTGTTCCTTCAAAGCCTTGGAGCGAGCAAAACTAAAACGATTGTGATTTGTTTATGTAAGTCGTTCGGAAGTGGCGAACCACTGATCAATACGTTAATCGTTATTTTCGATAAGTCTACAAAGTTGCTTATCCTTGCCAGATAAAGCACGTGGTTTGTCTATTCTAAGTTGCGACTGGTCAAAGAGTATGGATTAAAAATTTGGATCAAGTTGAACGTCACCTCAAATAACCATTACACACTTTTCAACACACCTGATCTATGTGCGTATAATCCATTGTTATAAAATAGGAAAAGTTGAAGCAGTTTTATCATAATCCGCGTGTCGGGGGTTCGAGTCCCTCCTCCGCTACCATTTCTCAGGTAAAAATTAGCAACTACATCAGTGCCTTATCGTTAGTCATCACCTCAATGTGATTTCTGACGATTCTACTGATTCATGCCGTTTTGTCAAAGTCTGTGTGACTGAGGTGTGACTGGCGTGTGACCAAAGTTGATCGCGTGGGTCCCATGTTCAAGAGGATTGAGACACCTCCACGTTCGCTCAGACATGAGCGGGGACACCTAAGATACCATCACCGTTCGAGTATGGGTGACACCAAAGTATCTGACGGTTTGTCTGAAAATTGTCTGGATGGGGTCATTTGATTGTGTTTAAAATCGGGACATGACAGCGGAGTTCGCCACTTAGCCTCCGATAACAAAAGGCAGACAGAATGAAAGACCAGAACAGCCTATTCTTAGGCAATTCCCTGAGTTCCCCAAGCTACAAGAAGAACAGACGAACCAAAGCATGGAAGTGGTTTGCGTTAGCAGCTGTTGCTTCAGCAGTGACTGCGCTGGGTTATGTAGGTTCTTAGGGTAGACCAAGGGTAACTAGAGTTGTCCTTCCCCTTCATTTTTATAATGAATGGTGGTTGGAAAGCTTTTCGTCTACTTATGAGCGGGACCACCTAAGATACCCGCACGTTTAGGGTCATAAATGAGCCCCGATCAAAGGTCAAAAATCATTAATAGTTACCCCACCATTTGCACATACCGAA
>Ga0206130_10002389_pt1 | contig 26090 bp, 21 predicted proteins | sample Helgoland_Spring_9_FD_148637 | JGI IMG/M metagenome (GOLD analysis project Ga0206130, IMG submission 148637) | Pelagic subsurface seawater microbial communities from Kabeltonne, Helgoland, North Sea - Helgoland_Spring_Bloom_20160512_1 | ecosystem: Environmental > Aquatic > Marine > Epipelagic ...
CCGTGAAAATAAAGGATTAACGGCCATTTATTCCCCAGACCGTAGCCTGCAGGAAGATATTCCCAATAACCAATACTAGGATTTCGACTTCCTTTTACTATCCTACTAAAGCGTTCCGATGAAGGACTAGTTGGTAATGAGGTCAATGCTTTTTTATACAAATCATGAGGTGCAAGTATTAAAGTTTCAATGTGTAAATTACTCTTTAAAGCAAATCAAGTATTCATATGAAAGTAAATCATCAACAACTTCAAGGTGAATTTTAAGAAACGATCTGAGCTAAAAGAGCTCATGGATGATCTGGACTGCGATGGAACTGTAGTGGACCAAAGTTTAGCAGAGCTAGACACTATTAATTATTGGTTGGGCGGAGATTGGGTGAGCTTAAAAGGGATTAAAAAATTGATCGATGAAAATAAAGCCCCTTTTTCTATTATTGATTTAGGATGCGGAAGCGGTACTCTTTTGGCGCAAATGGCCAGTAAATATCAAGATCAATTGAATTCGGGAGTAGGCATTGATGCCAATGCCTACATTCTACAATACGCTCGACACGCCCAAGCAGCATTTAAACAATTGTCCTTCATTGATGTCAATGTACTGGATGCGGCTGAAAAGGATTTTAATTGTGACATTTTACACGCCAGTCTATTTTTACACCATTTTAATCATGATGAATTGGTTATGTTATTTAAAATATTTAGGCATCAAGCAAGTCAAGGAATGGTAATTAGCGATTTACATCGCCACTGGTTGGCCTACTATAGCATAAAATATTTGACTCAATGGTTTTCAAAATCAGCTATGGTTCAATACGATGGTCCCTTGTCAGTGGTACGTGGTTTTCGTCGTAAAGAATGGATACGTATATTTGAAGCAGCCGGTATCAAGGATTATCAGATCCGTTGGAAATGGGCTTTCAGATGGCAAATCATCATTAAATTTTAATTATATGTACGATGTAGCAATTCTCGGTGGAGGATTGGCAGGATTGACCAATGCTTATCTCTTGGCTAAAGCAGGTTATAAAGTCATTCTACTTGAAAAAGGCAGTTATCCACAACATAAAGTTTGCGGAGAATACATCAGCAATGAGGCGCTTCCTTTTCTAAAAAAACATGATTTATACCCCAAAGATCTTAAGCCTAGTCAAATTAATAAGTTTCAATTGACTACTCAGATAGGTAAATCTTTAGACTTAGACCTAGAGACAGGTGCTTTCGGCATCAGTAGACTTATTTTTGATGATTATTTATATCAAAAGTGTAAGGCTCTGGGCGTTGAATGTTTAACGCACACCAAAGTTCATGATTGTGTTTTTGAAAATCCACATTTCAATATATCCTCTTCAAAAGGAAGGTACCAAGCGCATTATGCTGTGGGTGCCTTTGGTAAAAAAAGTAATTTAGATCGCGTCTTAAATCGCAGCATAAAGCCTGAAAAATCATCTTATTTAGGAGTTAAATATCATGTGCGTACTGATTTTTCCATAGATACAGTTGCCCTACACAATTTTCGTGGCGGTTATTGTGGCGTGAATAAGATTGAAGAAGACCTCTATAATATTTGCTACCTAACCAAAGGTAACAATCTCAAGCAATCGGGATCCATTGAGTCTATGGAAAAAGATATATTATTTAAGAATCCCTATATCAGAGAATTATTTAAATCAAGTGATTTTATTTTTGATAAACCTCTCATTATTAATCAGATAAACTTTAATAAAAAACAATTAATTGAAGATCATCTGATCATGTGTGGTGATACGGCAGGTTTGATTACTCCTTTATGTGGAAACGGAATGGCCATGGCAATACATTCAGGAAAATTATTGGCTGAAATCATCATTCAAAAAAAAGCCCGGCCTGATCTCCGTCGAGAAGTACAAGATATATATAAATTTCAATGGAATCAATGGTTTAGTAATCGACTCATGTGGGGAAGAAGCCTACAACTTCTATTTGGAAATCACAGCCTGAGTAATGCTACTTTAGCCTTAGCTAAATCTGTTCCTATTCTGGCACAGAAATTCATCTCAAAGACACACGGAAAGTCATTTAGCTGACTTTGTTAGAAAAATATCTGCTGGGCTAATTTGAAGGTATTGGCGTGGGCATCTATGATATCTTTAATGTTTGGAGAATAGCCCCCTCCCATACATACCACCATAGGTATTTGTTCACGATGGGCAAATTCAAGAACATATTGATCTCTTTTTTTACAACCCGCTTTCGTCAATCCAAGTCGACCTAATTTATCTGTTGTTAGGACATCTACGCCTGCTTGATAAAAGATGAAGTCTGGATGAAAATATTGCGTCACTTCATTGAGGTGTTGCATTAATAAGGCTAAGTAAGCTTCATCCTTACAACCATCCTCAAGTCCAATATCTAGATCACTTCGTTCTTTTCTAATGGGATAATTTTTTGCCCCATGCATACTGAAGGTAAATACGCGAGGCTCATTTTTAAAAATTTCAGCCGTTCCATTGCCTTGATGCACGTCTAAATCAATAATAAGTACTCGCTTGGCCTTTTCCTTTCTTAGTAAGTAATTTGCGCCAATGGCCTGATCGTTAAGCATACAGAAGCCTTCGCCGCGATCAGAAAACGCATGATGAGTGCCTCCAGCAATATTGAAGGAAATACCATGTACCAACGCATAAGTGACACACTGCAGTGTTCCACCGGCAATATGAATTTCTCTTTCAATCAGCCGTCCACTTAGTGGAAACCCTATCGCTCTGATCTCTGATGGGGAAAGATTAAGTTGAATTAATCGGTGCCAATAGTGTACGTTGTGAATTTCTAAAATATCTTTTTCTAAAGCATTTTTGGGGTGAAAGAAATTTTCCTGCACCACCACTCCTTCATGCATCAGTTGTTTAGGCAACAACTCATATTTGAGCATAGGAAAACGATGCTTTTCAGGTAAGTGATGTGCATAAATTTCAGAAAAGGCAATTTTAAGCATTGAAAATAATCAAGAGAAGAAAAAAGGTATTCAGGCATAGTGCCGAAAGCCGATTCAACTTCATAGTATGTTCAAAATCGGCCAACTCTATGTTTTCTCTTACCTCTTGATACCAAGAAACATAATATATGAAGAGAGGGGTCATTAAGGTAAGGTAAAGTAACAGGGTCTGTAAATCCTGATAATAATAAAAATAGCCAGCATAACCCAGCGTTGTCATGACAAATGCAAGGGCTGTGAAGTGAAATGTACCTAGGATACCTAAACTTAAGCTTAGAGTAAAATCACCTCTTTCTCTATCTTCCTTATGTTGGTATACTTGTGTAATGGGATAGGCACTCATAAGCATCATAGTGGTTAGTAATGCAGGAATTTGAATCATAGACGTAGCAAGTATCGATATAGGTATATCGTGTACGGCCCAATAAGTGACTAAAAATACGAAATACCCCTGAAAAAGAGATACTATGATCCAGCTGACTATAGGCCTCTTTTTTAATCGAATGGAAGGATGACTGTAAGCTTTACTGATAAGACCATATATGAACATGGAAATAGCTGTTGGAAGATCTATACACAAGACCAATAAAATACCTATTCCATCTAAAGTAATTGAAAAATAGTACAGCTCTTTCGTTACTTTAGGCGGATATTTAATTCCTGAAATACTTTCCTTGTCTTTGTCAAAATAGGAATTAAACCCATTACTTGCAGGATAAATGAAAAAATGCCAGCACAAAAATAACACAATGGCGTCTATCCAATTAATAGACTGGGGCGTTATGACCAACCCAAATAAAAAAATAGGTAATAAATTAAAACTAAAAGTAATTCTTAAATGTTTTAAAGTTGAATGTGAGATTAAGGACATTTCGAGTATTAAGCTATATCAAACTTGTGCATATTACAGATAAACGCATCAAATAATTCAATTTTTAGGTTCAAAAATATAACATAACTCAATTTTAATTCTATGTCTGCTTACATTAATGCAATTGGTACTGCGGTTCCTAATTCGAAGATCTCTCAAAGTAAAATTGCTACTTATATGAAGCAGCATATTGAGTTCAACGAAGAGCAATACCATCAATTAGATGTAATTTATAGAGCTTCGGGCATTGATTACAGATATTCCATTCTACCTGACTTCCATCAAACAACAGAAACTCCAGGCTTCATCATGCATGGTAGAGATCCTAGTCTCAATGATCGTATGAAGTTGTATGAAATAGAAGCTCCTGTATTGGCTATTCAGTCAATCTTGGAGTGTATGAAAGGAAAGGACCTCAATCACGTAACGCACCTTATTACCGTAAGCTGCACCGGCATGTATGCGCCTGGGATTGACTTGGAAATTGTTGAACAATTAACAATGAGGACCGATATCCATAGAACGGCCATCAATTTTATGGGTTGTTATGGTGTTTTTAATGCTTTAAAATTGGCCCAATCGATATGTGAAGCATCGGCAACAGCTCAAGTGCTCATTGTTTCTGTAGAATTATGTACGCTCCATTTTCAACGTAAGAATGATGAATTCTTAAATTTATCGCAAGCGCTTTTTTCAGATGGTGCCTCGAGCTGTTTGGTTACAAATAACGAAACACCCAATGCTTTTTTAATAGATCAATTTCATTGTGATATCCTCTTCAAAGGAAAAAATGAAATGTCATGGAAAATAGGTCAAAATGCTTTTGACATGGTATTGACTCATGAGGTGGCTAAATTGATTGAGGAAAATGCACAAAGTGCAGTATCAAAATTACTCGAAAAAGTCCCTTTTAATTTTTCTGAAATAAGTCACTATGCCCTACATCCTGGAGGTAAAAGTATTCTAAAAGCCATAGAGCATAACTTAAATCTGTCAAAAGAGCATAATGTGCACGCTTATCATATTCTGAAAAACTATGGAAATATGTCTTCTGCTACGATATTATTTGTTTTGAAAAAATTATTAGATGACCACAATCAGGTAAAAGGTCCAGTTTTGTCTATGGCTTTTGGTCCTGGATTAACTATCGAAACTATGTTGCTGAGACTCAAATAAAAAAGACCGAAGGTGACTTAGGTCTTTTTTATCATGCTATAATGATCTCATTAATTTGCTTCCACTTTACTTCAAGGCATCAATTTTTTCTTGAGTACTTTCAGCCTTATCGTACATCTTTTTCATAGTATATAGATAGACCAAAGTCTCTAAGGCAGGTATCTCATCATCTTTAAGCAAGACTGTTTTTTCCCAAAGCGGTAAAGCTAAAGATAGTTTTTCTTGAATTATGGGCTCTAATTCATTTGCCTTTTTTAAATCTGCTTTTGAATAACCTAGTGCATTTTGCTCCTTAATATAAATATTAACTTCTGTCATGGCCAACACGCCTAAATTATAATGCCCATTATAATAATTTGGATCTGCATTAATTGCCGCCGTGTAAGCCTTGCGAGCGAATTCGATTCTTTCGGATTTTTCAGCTTCGCTGTCTACTTTTAACCCAATTTCCTCATGCAAGATACCCAAGGTAAAATGTAAATTAGGATCATCCGGTTCAGCTTCTATGGCTTTGATAAGATTAGTAGTTGCTTCTTCGCTTCTATCTAATTGTATAAGAACATTGATTTCTTGTCTTGCCAGTTCATTATCACTAGGGTAAAGAACGCGAGCGTCACGAATAATCTCCAGAGACTCTTCAAGTAGTTTTTGTCCCGTAGATACTACATAAATTAAGATTAATCTGACATCCCTTTCTGTGGAACCGAGTTCTATCGCTTTATAAAAACTATTTTTTGCCTGATCATACATTTTGGCCTGAACAGCAGCATAACCTGCATTAATTACTGAATTAGTATCGTTAGGCTTGATCAAAGCGGCGTTGTTAAAAGAAGTGATTGCCTCAACATAATCTTTTTCCCCGAATGCGGTAGCTGCTTTGTTGTAGTAAAAGCCCCAATAGGTCTCAATTTGCTGAGTTTTTGTAGTCGGGATTCCTACATCGTCTGTAATGAAAGGTTCTTTATCCTCACCTTCATTTAGCGCATCACTTTTATTAAAGCTAGATAAGGAAGTTTGTAAGGCATCACTGGTTACTCCCACCATACTGGCAGAGGTATCTAAAGCCATATATATTAGCCCTCTCAAATACCAAGTTTTAGGATTATTCATGGTTTTTTCGTAGCTGATAGATAAATCTGAAATTTCTTTAGCTTCAATAAGTTCACCTTTTTTAAATAAGGATTCTATTTTACTCAGCTTAGGCTTAATTTGTTTTTGTGCATAAATATTAGTTGTGCTTATTAAAGCAAAAACCAATAAGGTTAATACTATTTTCATTTTACTCTATTTTTCGATTATCATTTCAAATTATACGTTTTTATTGGTTGGATTTGAATTATCTTCATCCGATTCATCGTGCTCTGCGATTTCATTTGAGGCAACGAATTCTATTTTCTCTACTGCAGAGATTTCATCGTCTTGATTGAGTCTAATTAATTTTACTCCTTGTGTAGCCCTTCCCATAACACGCAGCTGATCCACTGGCAATCTAATAGCGATCCCTGATTTATTGATGATCATGAGTTCATCACCATCTACCACATCTTTGATCGCTACCAATGCACCCGTCTTTTCAGTTACATTGATGGTTTTTACTCCTTTTCCCCCACGCTTTGTGACTCTATAGTCACCTAAATCAGATCTTTTTCCATAGCCTTTCTCGGATACTACGAGTAAGTTAGATGCCGTATCTTTTTTGATGCATACCATGCCCACAACGAACTGGTCCTCTTGTAGATGAATACCCCTCACACCAGCCGCAGTTCTGCCCATAGAACGAACGCCTGATTCGTGAAAATGAATAGCAGTACCCGAATTCTTTGCGATCACAACGTCATTGTCCCCATCTGTTAATCGCACATCTAGTAGCTTATCGCCTTCATGAATGGTAATGGCATTGATCCCATTTTGTCTAGGACGACTGTAAGCTTCTAAGGTTGTTTTCTTGACAGTACCTCTTGAAGTACACATGATGAGATAATTATTATTAATATAATCGGGATCAGAAAGGGTCTTCACATTTATAACAGTCCTCACAGCATCCTCAGGTTCGATATTGATAAGGTTTTGTATCGCACGCCCTTTCGATGTTTTTCCTCCCTCTGGAATTTCCCATACCTTCTTCCAAAAGACTTTACCCAGTTGGGTAAAAATAAGTAAGTAATTATGTGCGGTAGCCACAAACAAATGCTCGGTGAAATCATCATCTTTACTTTTTACTGCACGGGACCCCACCCCTCCCCTTCCTTGTGTTCGATATTCTACTAGGGCCGTTCTTTTAATATAACCTTGATGCGAAATGGTTAAAACCATTTCATCATCTGGAATCATGTCTTCTGCTGTGAAATCATCAGCAGCGTGTTCTATAATCGAATTTCTTTCATCACCATATCTATCCTTAACTTCAAGAAGTTCGTCCTTGATGATTTTCATTCTAAGATCAACGTTATCAAGTATTTCCTGAAGTTTATCGATTAATCTTTTTATTTCCTCATATTCTTTGATGATTTTATCTCTTTCAAGACCTGTGAGTCGCTGCAATCTCATTTCTAAGATGGCTTTTGCCTGAATTTCTGACAAAGAAAACTTTTCTATAAGATTATTTTTTGCTATTTCGGGGTCGCGACTATTTCTAATCAAAGCAATCACTTCATCCAAGTTGTCTAAAGCAATTAAATATCCTTCTAGAATGTGCGCACGCTTTTCTGCCTCTTCTAATTCATATTTTGTCCTGCGAATCACTACCTCATGTCTGTGATCAACATAGTACACAATTAAATCTTTTAGATTCAGCATCTTAGGTCTCCCTTTAACTAGGGCCACATTGTTCACACTGAATGCCGATTGCAACTGGGTGAGCTTAAAAAGTGTATTTAGTACAATATTGGGAATCGCATCTCTTTTTAACTCGTAAACGATACGCATTCCATCTCGATCTGATTCGTCTCTCAAATCTGATATCCCTTCTATTTTCTTTTCATTGATTAATTGAGCGGTTTTCTCAATCATAGAAGCCTTATTGACTTGAAAAGGAATTTCCGTCACAACAATTTGTTCCTTTCCACTTTTCATTACCTCAATGTCTGCTTTGGCGCGCATCATGATACGACCCCTCCCTGTTTCAAAAGCTGAACGAACTCCTTGATAACCATATATGATGGCTCCCGTTGGAAAATCAGGTGCCGTAATGAATTCCATGAGCTCAGGGATAGTAATCTCATTGTTATCTATATAGGCAACGATTCCGTTGGCCACCTCCGTTAAATTATGAGGGGCCATATTTGTAGCCATACCTACTGCGATACCCGAGGCTCCATTTAAAAGCAAATTGGGCAGTCGTGCAGGCAATACGGAAGGTTCTGTCGTAGAATCATCATAATTGGGAACAAAATCTACTGTGTTTTTTTGTATGTCTCCAAGAAGATCTTCAGAAATACGCTTGAGTCTCGCTTCTGTATATCTCATGGCCGCTGGAGAATCTCCATCTACAGACCCGAAATTTCCTTGTCCGTCTACAAGCGGATACCTAAGGGACCAAGATTGGGCCATACGCACCATGGAATCATAAACAGCTGTATCACCATGTGGATGATACTTACCCAAGACATCTCCTACAATCCTGGCACATTTTTTATAGGGCCGATTGTAATTGACACCTAATTCATCCATTCCAAATAGAATTCTTCTGTGAACAGGCTTTAATCCATCTCTCACATCAGGTAAGGCCCTTGAAACGATCACACTCATCGAATAATCGATGTAGGCGCCCCTCATTTCATCCTCAATATTTATGGGTATTATGTTGCCTGATTCGGCAATATTTTCAACATCTCCGTCTGACATGAAAAGTATCTTGGTTTAGTAAAAAATCAAGTGGTAATTTAATCATTTTTTAATTCAAAAATAACATTAATAGGGATGAGATTTTTTCTTATTAATAGCCTTATTGCGGATGAGTCGTCTGTGGTTTTGGCCCATTTTTGGATTTTGTTCTTTCCACAACACCTGACCCCTTACCTCTTCCAATCTTCCATTCTTAGGATCCGTAATGACATGTTTCAATTGAACATGATCTGCCGCTAGCGGAGATCTTCTTAATTCAGGTATATTTATACTTATCCCTGCTTGTATATAGAAAGCATTATAATTGTGTAATACTTGATCTAACAGCGTCCCAGAAGCATCTAAAATATTCATTTTATAGCTTTTAATCTCAAAAGAAGGCTTCAGTACAAACCTTAAGTATTCCGAAAAATGATATTCATAATTTAAACCTAAGTTTACCATTAAACTACTCTTAATTAAATCATTATTAAATTCACGACTTGATTTTACGTTTCCTATTTGGATTTCTCCGACCAGGGCAGAATTCCATTCTTCATAAAACTTATAACCCAATATGCCATAATATTTATACAACTTTGTGGTTTTAAAGCCTGGATCATAATCTAAAATACCGTAATTATTGTTGGTTGGACTTAATACATTTGTTCTTAGTTTTTCATAATGTATGCCTACCCCTACTCTAAATTTTAAAAACTCATAATGGGCAGAAAAATTGATAGGAATACTAGACCATTGACTCTGAAATTGAAAATCAGCAGTATCACTGTCCAAAAAAACAGTTTGTGCACTGAGTTGCCCATTGTAAACCGGTGAATCCAATCGGTCATATCCTACATCAAATAGATCACCTACATTCACATCCTCTATCTCCGATGGATTGTTTAGCCAATTGGTTTGGCCATTGATGAGATCGCCGGAAAAGCTTTCTGCATTTTTAGATCGGATGAGTTGGACTTCTGAAGACTGATATAAATAGAAATTTTTTAAGCTGTGATTGAAATGTGTTTTCCCAGAACCCATACTCAGTGTCCAAGAGATTTTATTGGAAATCACAAGTGCTGGATTTCTATAAATACCGTACTTCTTATAGATACTCTGGCCTAAACTTGAAGGTAGATTAAAAATAAAAATCAAGATAAAAAACGAGTGTAAGGCTTTGTTCAGCGTCACTTTATAAGACCTTAATAATTGCTAATTACAAAATTACGCTTTTTTTAATCTATTTTTTCAATTGACGCTTCAAATCTCAAAATTTGAAATGGTTCAATCTCTGCAGCGTAGGCTGGAATTCCTTGTGCCGATACCAATGCTTGTCTCAATCCCTCATAATTCGGAATAACTGCCGCACTTTCTTGGTAGGCAATGTCTGAGGTTAGCAGAATCAATGTTGGCTCATTAAGATGCATGTTACGAACCGCCTCATCCAATCCAGGTATAATCTCATCTACGCCTAAAGTAAATAAAAATGGATCTACAATCGTTCTTCGATCAATGACTGCAGATGAGTCATTCAGATCATAAAGAACATAGGATAAGGACACTGTATTGCCCTCAACAGGGGATACTAAAAAGCTAGAGTCGAGTACCTTCATGACCAATCTTGATGAAGATGAACGATAAATAAATCCATCATTACCACTCCAAACCGAGGTATCATTTAAAGCTGTATCGTTAATATACTTGTTAATTTCGAGTGATTGAGTAGCGGGTATATCGAATAAAGCAGTTAATGCTACTAATTTTATTTGAATATTAAGTATCGAATTCTTCGGAATAATAGCTTGAAAATCACCTAAATCTAAGTCTCCATAGGCCAACGCGGGAGGTAAAATATAGTTATATTCCTCGCCTACTCGAATATCCGATTGACCAATGGCGAAGTCGAGACCTACGGGAATCAAGGCGTTCATGCCTTGTCCAAAGGAGAATATTTCACCTCCTAAGTTATAAAAGGCAATGGTATCCCCTCCTAAAATACTTATTTGGTATTTTATGGATAAAATATTACCTTCCTCTTGACCCTTTCCGCTTGAGTTTGATGTGATAGGATAATAATAATATGAGTCAAGACCTATCGAAGCTTTAGTCACTGCCAAGGTATCAATACCCACATTGGTAAGCTGATCAAAAACATTCACCTCAAAAGTTTTATAATCATAACCTTCTTCTGTAATATCTTCTTGGTCACTACAAGAATTAAATAGAGATAAAACCAATATACTCTGGCATAACCAAATGGTTGATCTACCTAAGTTTAAAATAAATACACAATTTAATTTTTTAAAGAACATGTATAATAGACCTTTTACGTTTTTATTTTTTGTCCTCAACACTCTATAAATTTAGTTAGAGGTTACACATTATTTTCAAGTTAAAATATCTTGCTGATAATGAGTTAGGTACCGCCAAATTATTACCATTTACATCTTCTATCCATTGATAACTAATGGTATTATCTGCTTCAAGTACATTTAATACTTCTAATCGAAAAATGATATTTTTAACAAAATTAGAATTGATCACGGGAAGGATCTTCGTCAACCCCATATCTATGCGATAATATTCATCTCCAGAAAAAGCATTTCGATAGACACTGTTATTGGGAGGGCCAAAGGGATAACCAGACCCAAAATTTAAATTCAAATAAACTCTTAATGAAGGGTCATTGGGTAAATGATCTTCAAAAAATGTACCTATCGTTATTCTTTGATCAGATGGACGCCTTTGATAACCGTTTTCATCATTTTCGATGTCTTCCATTGTTTTTAATAAGCCTAAACTAAACCAAGATTGAGTACCGGCTATAAATTCACCATTGATCCTAATATCCAGGCCCGAGGCATAACCTTTGGCGATGTTATCTGCGTAGTATCGTATTCTTACATTATCAATCTCATAAGGATTCAAATCCCATAAATATTTATAGTAGGCTTGTGTGGTAAATATAAAAGGTCTCCCCCATAAGGTTAAGAATCGATCTATTCCAGTAATAAACTGTAAAGATTTTTGAGCGGTCACACCTTTATTGATCATACCTTCACGGTTTCTGAATTCCCTGTACTGTGGGTGCTGATGATAAAAGCCCATAGAAAAATTGATTCGAGTAGGTACAGACCAACTCGGTCGATATTGATATTGTACTCGGGGACTTAGTAACAATTGATCGGTCCAATTCATATAATTAAATCTGGAGCCGATGTTGAATATGTGCGAGGAGTCTTGATCAAAAAAAGAATATTGGAAATAACCAAAATAGTTATTATTCGACATACTAAACTTATTTTGAATGTACTGAGTCGTAGTTACATAATCAGCCGAATCAATGAAGCCATATTCATGAATATCATCAGTAATGTTTTGGTGGCTCATCCCAAAGCCAAATTCAAATAGATTATTAGAATTAATAAGCCACTCATTTCTGTTTTCAATAGTCGAAATATGTACATTTAATGCATTTCGTCCATAATCAAAATGGGTTCCAATGGCTCTGGTAACTATACATTTATCACTAAAATCAACCTGAGTTTTTTGATCTACATCACATAAACGATACGCCCCTTCAACTTCAAAATTTTCTTTTTCTTGCGTCGAAACTGTTGATGCAATAAGGGAAGTCTTAAATCGATCATTTATCCTATGTGACAAATTAAAGCCTGTTTGATACGTGTCATAATCTAAAGACTCATTTCCCATAAAATCAGTTTGAAGTCTAAAATTTTGAGCCACCGAACCAAAAACTGTACTTTGAGATATTGGAATTGTTTGATATCGATTTTGGCCATAAGATAAGAGCCAGTTTAACTTAGTTTTATTAATCAAGGAACTTGACTTTTTAGTTAAGTCGAAAGTGAAAAATCCTTGCAGATCTCTGTATATTGGAAAATATTGACCTGACACTTCTAAAGTATTTAACAAATATCTGGCATCTTTATGCCTTACACCAATGGAGAATTTTGAACGCTGATTGTCAGAACTTCCCCCCAAATAGATCTTCCCTCCCAAAAGCCCTACCGAGGCACTGCCTTCAAAACGATCCGGTTCTTTATATTCTATGTTTAAGCTACTGGACAACTTATCTCCATATTTTGGCTGCCACCCCCCTGCATAAAACGAGATGTCTTGTACAAAATCGGGATTGATAAAGCTCAATCCTTCTTGCCTACCCATATTGGCTAAAAAAGGTCTATAAACTTGAATCCCATTGACATAAACCAAATTTTCCTGAAAATTTCCTCCACGTACCGAATAAGTGGATGAAAGTTCATTATTGGAAGATACACCAGGTAATGTTGACAATATTTTGCTGAAATCTCCAAAGGCAGAAGGCATGACAAGAACTGATTTGGCATTTAACTTGATTTGATTTTGATCCATCCCTTGATACTTCTCATTAGTCTCAAAAATTTCGATTTTTTCCATCAAAATCTCCCTACTTACCAAAACAAATTTAATGTCTTGACTACTATTCTTCTTAACTATCAAGAAGTCATTACGCTGATAGGCAATATGCGTAATGATGATTTTTATCTGGTCAGTACTGTCATTAATATTGAAATGGAAGACCCCAAAATCATCGCTATTAATTGTTTTATTAAAATCTGGAAAAAATATCTCTGCTTGTGTAATGGCCTTACCCTCTTGAGAAGTAATATGACCATTAATGGTCCATTGAGCGTATGGACTATAACCCATCAATACCACACAAAAAACCAAGAATAACTTAAAAGAACTCAAAAGATCAAGGATTCTTTAAAGACTCTATGGTTTGAGAAGGATTCATGGAGTTAAAGACACAACTTCCTGCCACCAGCATATTTGCACCCGCCTTTACGAGCAAAGGTGAATTCTCACCGTTCACTCCACCATCTATTTCAATGAGTATGTTTTTTCCCGCCGCGTCTGCTAATTGTTTTATTTCTTTAACCTTGGCATAAGTATTGTCAATAAATTTTTGACCTCCAAAGCCTGGGTTTACTGACATGATGAGGATCAGATCCAGATCACTGATGACATTCTTTAATACATCTACCGAAGTATGAGGGTTCAAAGCGACGCCGGCAAGTGCGCCTAATTCTTTGATCTGATGGAGGGTTCGGTTGAGGTGGTTACAGACCTCTGCATGGACCGTAATTATTTTGGCCCCACTATTTACACAGTCTTCCAAATAATTATCAGGGTTATTGATCATTAAATGAAAGTCTAAAGGCTTTTTGGCATGCTTATAAATCGCTTGAGTTACTGGAAATCCAAATGATATATTAGGTACAAAATTACCATCCATTATATCAATATGAATATAGTCAGCTTGACTTTCATTGATCATATGCGTCGCTGCAGCTAGATTACCAAAGTCAGCAGCTAAAATAGAGGGTGCAATCAGGATTTCAGACATAATTAATACTTAATCAGTTTTATCTTTCTTGAAATATTATCAGATGATAATATTAAAATATAAACACCCGCACGAATCATAGAAATATCCATTGATATCAATCCTCCTGATTGTGCTGTTAAAACGTTCAGTTCACTCACATTATTTCCTTTTAAGTCCAATAATTTGATGTCAAGAGGGTAAATGTCGATTTTTGAATCTATTTTAATAGCAATAGCATTTCCATAAATTGGATTTGGATAAATAGAAATTCCATCTGAAGCAAATTCTGAAAAAGCCAACATCGTGGTATCTGTCTCAATCAAACTATCTTCAGCGGTCAAATAAATGGGGATGCCAAAACCAAAATAATTATCAGGATCTTCAAAACGCGTACCTAAATTACGTAAGTGATCAACAACTTCTAAATTAGTGAATTCAGGATGTGCTTGCCAAATTCCTGCTGAAAAACCGGCAATTAAGGGCGCAGAAAAGCTCGTGCCATTAGCTTGCGAAAGACTCCCGTTTGAGGTCAATAATGTAGTGCCTTGTCCGAGTGCAACCAGATCAGGTTTAATTCGATCATCCACTGTAGGACCTTGGGAGCTAAAGGCTGAAATGCTGTAATCACTTTTGACACTTCCTACCGTGATATTATCTGGGCCGTCCGCTGGAGCAGTAATATATCTCCATGAATCATTGCCTTCATTGCCGGCACTCGTGATGACTAAGAGACCTTTTTTTATGGCCAAATTTGATGCCCTCGTGATGATAGCTGTTTGTCCATCCATATCCTCATAAGTATAGTCCATCGCCACATCAGAAAAGCCACTGTAACCCAATGAACTCGAAATAATATCTGCCCCGAGACTATCCGCATATTCGGCAGCTATAAGCCAATTGTACTCTTCGATTCTGTATTCAGAAGCAACGTCTTCAGTTACACACAAAATGAATGCTGCCTTCGGGGCTGTACCTATAAAATCTTTATAATCACTTGCTATGGTTGACCACGCCGAGGTGCCATGCCCACTGTATAAGAACGGATTTCCTCCATTCGTTACAAAATCTTTTGCAGCAATCAAGCGATTTTCATTGAATACGTTTTCAAGAGGTTCAAATAAATTGGCTCCTTTAAAGCCTGCATCCAAAACGGCAATAAGCATACTCTCACCTCGGTATCCGTCCTCATGCATTTGATGAGCATTCATCATTGCCAGCTGTAACTCAGAAGATTCAAGTGGATTGTTTGGCTCTTCAAAGGTCACCGGCCATTCGAAACCTATATTTTCATAGGTTAACCTAGCACCCGGAGCTATGAAAACTACACTATCAACATAAGACCTATCTACGACCTCTAGTAAAGTACTTGAATCCGTTTGAATGAGTAAGGCGTTCATCCATTTGGAAGTAAAGAACACATCCACCTCTAAAGAAGCTAAATCTTGAATATAAGTAGTACTAACAGGTAGGTCTAGCAAATCAATCTTAACGTTATGTCGGATTTTTCTAGCAATTGCACGCGTACTCAAAAATTCTTCTGGTTCATCTAAAGAGTAGGCTGAATGAGCTTTATCAGAGAGAAAAACCATATATCGATGGGTTTGGGCGCTGGTTGAATAAAAGCCGATCGAAAAGAGTGACAACAAATAGATGGCCTTTAGATTTTTCATTTTTCTTTCTGATAATAGGTTTAATTTAATAATTATTAAATCTCTCTATATATTTATTTACCCTTTTTGTAAAAGCTGTATCAATTTTATGTTCTCAACTATTAATATTCGAATACTCAATTAGCTTTTTAATACTAAAAAATATTGATTCTAGACATTAGCATTCGTTTTATTTAACATGCTCAATTGCTTAAAACTTTTAGTGATCCAACCGCCACCAATTATGTCATCACCCTCGTAAAATACGGCGGCTTGCCCGGGTGCGATAGAATTGACACCGTTGCCAAAATATACTTTCATAATATCCCCAATTTGCTCAATGATCGCAGGATTTCCTAAGTCATTGTATCGCACTTTTGTAATGGTATCTAATTTACCTAAAGGGATTTCAGGATATTTTTGAAGGTTTAAATTTTTAACATACATGCCATCTCTAGAGAGTTCATCAAAAGTTCCCAAAACTACCCGATTCGTCTCTTTTTGAATTTCCGTAACGTATACAGGATAACCTAAGGCAATACCTAGACCTTTCCTCTGACCTACGGTGTAAAAAGGATAGCCTTCATGGCTTCCTACCACTTCTCCTGTTTCCAAGACGAATGCTCCTCCTGCCACCCTTTCTTCTAGACCCGCTACCCTTCTACGTAAAAAACCTCGATAATCATTATCGGGAACGAAACAAATTTCATATGATTCAGATTTAGATGCCAATTCAAACAAGCCTTTTTGAAGGGCCAGTGCTTTAATATCTGTTTTGTGAAGATCACCTAATGGAAAAATAGTACGACTTAAACTTTCTTGAGAGATTCCCCAGAGCGCATAGGATTGATCCTTTTGTAAATCTTTACCCCTTGATACTACATATCGTTCGTTTTCTAATCTAATTTTAGCATAATGGCCCGTAGCTATAAATTCACAGTCAAGTTGATCCGCCCTCCTGAGCAAACTGTCCCATTTTATATGGGTATTGCAGAGTACACACGGGTTAGGTGTTCTCCCCTCTAAGTATTCACTCGTAAAATGATCTATGACATAATCTCCAAACTCTTCTCTTATGTCAATAATATAATGAGGAAATCCCAAGTTGACGGCGATATTCCTAGCATCATTAATAGAATCAAGGCTACAACAACCGGTTTCTTTTTTACTTCCTCCTGAGGTGCTGTAATCCCACGTCTTCATGGTCATCCCAATAACCTCATATCCCTGTTCGTACAACATTATCGCTGCAATCGAACTATCTATTCCACCACTCATGGCGACTAAAACTCTACTCTTTTTACTCATTTGCTTTTTGCCGGGTTCACAGCCTCGGTTTACGCTATTTAAAATTACATACAAAAATAAGCTGCGATAATTATAATTAATGATTTTGAGACTTTTAATTTTAAATACAAAGCATTAATTAGCGAACTACTCCCCTATGTTTTTCGTTTTTAAGTTGAATGAAGAATAAATAAATTCAAGAGAAAGCAATATTCTATTTCCTCTTGGGTAATCATTAGCTCATTCATTTTTTTTTACATTTATAGAAAAAACTATTCTAAAGAGCCTTCCCATTTCTTAAAAAAAGTTTATCAAAACTATTTTATTAATAAATTGCAATTAAATGAAGTCAGAAAAGTTTGTAAAAATAAGAGGTGTCAATAACCTAAGCGATGCACGTTATTGTTCAGGAATGATGGTAGACGTAATTGGTTTCAATCTAAATTCAAATCACAAGGATAGTGTAAGTATTGATGCATTAAAAGCCATAACACAATGGATACAAGGTCCTCAAATTGCAGGAGAATTTGAGGATATGGAGCTTGAACTTATTCAAACTTACCTTCCTCTCGTTGATCTAGACATTATAGAAACAAGTAATCCTGATTTATTGGTTCCATTATCCGAAACAGGGAAGAAAATATATTTAAAAATAAATCTAGATACAATCGATAACGAGCAAACCCTTCAGAATAAGATTAAAGAAGGACAAATGGCTCATAAAATTGTTGTTTGCAGATCTCAAAAAGGTAAAAATAAGACACTGATCAAACCGCTGCTCCATTACACTCAAAGTGAACAAATCATTAATGGATTTAATTTAGATCTAGACCAAATCGATTCATGGCCAGAAATTGAAATAATGGCTACCGGCGAAGAGAAACCTGGATTTAAAGATTACGGAGAGATCATGGATATTTTGGAGTATATAGAAGACCAAAAATAAAAATATCAAATCATATAATCTGATATTTTTTAAAAGATAGGTTGTCGTCTATTTGAAAATCAAATGAATATTTCAAAAATCACTTAGAGAGTCCTTAATAATTTTAATTTATATTAAAATAAAATATTAATTATTAAATAATTTCTATCATTTCTACTTGAAAGATAAGATTAGCATTGCTAGGGATACTTGAACCACTACCGTCGCAGCCATAGCCCAGTCTAGAAGGAATATACAACATTATTTTCCCTCCCTCCTTAATAAGAGGAACACCTATTTGCCATCCAGCAATAACGAAAGATAGTGGTAATTCAATCCCCTCAGTATTCTCATCAAACAAACTATTGTCACTCAATAAAGTCCCCTTATATTTAACATTAACCCTGCTATCTGCAGTAGGTCTTGATCCCTCTCCTTCTTCAATAATAACATATCGAAGGCCTGATTCATCTATTTCTGCAACAATACCCTCCTCGCTCAAATATTCATCTATAAGCGCAACATCAATCGCCATTTGATCAGTATAAGGAAGTTTGGTGTAGCATGGATTATTATAATAGCTATTGATATTGTTGTTATCTGAACAAGATATGAAAAGATGCAAGCTGACCAAAAAAACAAGGATAATTATATTTTTCATCTTTAGTTTATTGAAATTGAAATTTAAGGTATTTTATTGTTTCACCCAATGCAGTAAATTTACGCTCATATTTTGTTTTTATTCCATAATGTTCAAATACATATTCAGAATCATATAAGTCATGAGTAAAGGCTAGGTTTTTAATACTCATTCTATTTTGATTTATCAATTTCAGTGTATAATTGAAAAGATCAGTATTATCTGTTTTGAACCTTAACCAACCGTCTGGTTTTAATAGATTTTGAAAAATGGCCAAGAATCTAGGAGCGATTAATCTTCTTTTTTCATCTTTTTCCTTGGGTCTTGGGTCTGGAAAAGTAATCCATATTTCATCAATCTCTCCTTTCTTAAAAAAATGCTCTAGAAATTGAATTTGAGTTCTCAAAAAAGCAGCATTCTGAATACCTTCTCGAAGTGCTATTCCTGAACCCACCCATAATCGATCTCCTTTTATATCGACCCCAATATGATTACGATTCGGAAAAGCTTGGGCAAGTCCCAATGTGTATTCACCCTTTCCACAGCCCAGCTCAAGAACTATGGGTTGCTGATCAGTAAAAACTTTTAAATGCCATTTCCCTTTGATCTCATCATAGAAATCTTTTCCTGACTCGACCAAATTAGCCCTCAATTTATTCTCTGCAAAACGTCTTTTTTTTTGTCTCGTCACAACTCGTCAATTTCTCCAATGATAAAAGCACTTCCCGTAATTAAAATCACATCATCTTTATCAGCTATTGATTTAACAAATGTTAAGGCCAAATTCACATTAAGAAATTCACGTTTCTCTAGACAATTTTTTTCTGCAATTTCAGCCAATGACTTCAGATCCAGCAATCTTGAATTATTTCCTGTGGTCAAATAGTACTGCGCTTCCTTTGGGAACTGATTAAATATCTCATCTATATTCCGTTCTTTGGCTGCACCATAAATGATATGTAATTGCTTATGCTCAAACATCTCTATTTGATCCATTAGCTCGATAATTCCTTCTAAATTATGACTTACATCCGCAATGATCTTTGGAAGATTCGAAAGTATTTGAAATCTCCCTTTCAAGCCCGTTGAAGTTGTTATTTCACCTAGGCCGCTTACCATTTGGTCTGGACTTATTTTCCATCCTTTTTTCTTTAATTGTAAAAGAACTTCTAAGATCCCTGGGATATTTTTTACAAAATATTTTGCTTTAATATCAAAAGATATTTCCTCAAGAAGCAGCTCATCTTTTTTTGAAATATGATATTGACCCTTGGCCTTGGGCGTAATCTGGTATTGGTCTGATAATTGAATCAATGGGGCTTCTTTCTCTGTGGCTAGTACTTTAAAAAGATCGATTAATCTATTTTGAAAGGAACCAATGATTACAGGTTTGTTTTTTTTCATAATGCCCGCTTTTTCTACCGCAATTTTCTCAAGGGTATCTCCAAGAATATCTGTGTGGTCTAAACCTATATTAGTTATTAAAGCTACTTCAGGATCAATGACATTAGTACTATCTAATCTTCCACCTAGTCCGGTTTCAACAATAGCAATATCTACCTTCTGCTTAGCAAAATAATCAAAAGCCATAGCTACAGTCATTTCAAAAAAGGACGGAGATATAACCTTAATTATATCTTTATGCTTTTTAACAAAATCTATAATTGAATTTTGATCAATTTGATGACCATTAATTTTGATTCTTTCTCGAAATGATTTTAAATGAGGAGAAGTATACAGGCCCACCTTATAATCACTGGCCTGTAGCACCGCTGCAATCGCATGCGCACTCGTACCTTTTCCATTCGTCCCAGCAATATGAACACATTTTATTTTATGTTCTGGATGATCTAAAACATTTAATAAAGCAACGGTATTATCAAGGTTTTCTTTAAAGGCTCGCCTACCAGATCGTTGATAACTCGGTAATTGCAGATAAAGAAAGTCAAGACATTCATGATACTTCAATCTAACTTCGGTTTTAAGATAAAGACAACTTTACCCATTGATCCCAAAGTCACGCCGTCATCCTTGATTTCCAACTGCAAACCATCAAGTGAATTTTTATAGGCAATTGCTACCGAGGGTGGCGTCGTATAGCTGTCTAATTGTGCAGAAATATAACCATCTGAGTCAACTCTTATGTTACAGATGACTTTCCCTACAATTTCATCAGAGGTATCCTTAGGCCTTGGTTTTTGTGCGCCCCACTCCCATCCTGAGATTTGCAATTCTGGACCTTCATTCGCTCCTTGTTTAGACCCAGCATTTGTCTTATATAAGGCTCTTTCGTCGATTTCATTGATTTGATTATTTGATCCTGTCTCAGAGTCAGTTTGCTCCATTTTACCTTGCAATTCTGATTCAGAATCATCCAAAGATGCATTTTGAAGATCTTCTTCATCCGTATTTAACGTTTTTTTAGCCGTATTATCTTCCGGTTCAATGTCCTCTTCTTTTTTATCAGTAGATTCCACATCTTCCATAATTTGTTCAGATTCATCTGAAATAGCTACTGTTTTATCATCTGTCAACGCATCTATTTGTGAAGATGTTCTTATTTGATCTGTTTCTACCTCTTGGTCTGTGATATCACCTTGTGACTCACCAATTGATTCCGAAATTTCCTGTGATTCCGTTACTTCATTGAGGCCGATTTCATCATTGCTTGTTTCTTCTTGAATAATCTGACTATTCTCCGTTGGTGAGTCATTTGTTTGATTGGGACTCGCTTCTTCAGTACCTGTAAACACTTCAAAACCCAGTTCAATACCGTACTGAGCGATGGGAGGATTAGGTTCCTTCCATGCAACGGCAAAAAAGAGTCCGCACACTAATACAATTTGTAGTATTAAGGTAATTAACGCACTTTTTTTTTCAATTCTATTCGACTCTTTTTTCACAAGTTGGGTTTCGTAGCAATGGAAACTTTAGCTTCAAGCATGGTGGCAATCGACGCAACATATACTAAGTCTTCAACCGGCACCGTTTTATCACAATGCAGCACTACCGAACCTTCTTCCCCATTAAATGAATTTCTCAATATCCCCTCTAGTTGATCCTTAGAAATAAGCTGTTCATCTACATAGTATCCCAATTCTTTAGTAATGGTAACGCTTACTTTTTGCATGACAATCGCAGAAGATTTGGAAGTAGGTAGATTAACTGGGAGTCCTGAGGGGGTAATGAACGAAGAAGTCAGCATGAAAAAAATCAATAATAAAAAAACGATATCAGTCATAGACGACATACTAAAAGTCGCATCTACTTTATATTTTGAATTAATATTCATTTTTTTGGCTCTTGAAGCAACTCAATGAAATCTATCGACGTAAACTCCATGTTATGGACTAACTTTTGTACCCGTGTGACGAGATAGTTATAACCAAGATAAGCAATAATACCTACGAATAAGCCTACTGAAGTTGTGATCATAGCCTCATAAATACCGCTAGACAATAATTTTGGACTTACCGCACCTTCTTCCTGCGCAATCGAGATGAACGCTTGAATCATTCCCGTAACCGTACCTAGAAAACCAATCATTGGGGCTGCTCCTGCAATTGTTGCGAGCAGAGATAAGTTTTTCTCTAATTTATTGAGTTCAATTTTACCAATATTTTCAATAGATGCTTCTATATTTGACATATTAGCCCCTATTCTTGAAATGCCTTTTTCAATCATTCTTGCAACGGGTGTATCTACTTTGCTACATACTAATTTAGCCTCATTAATAGCGCCCGCTTGAACTTTTTCTCTGATATCATTTTGAAAATTTTCGGGAGTTTTTGATGCGTGTTTCAGGACTAAAATTCTTTCGATGAATACATATACAGCAATGATCCAAAGAATAATTAGTGGAATCATCATATAGCCCCCTTTGGTCAATAAAACCAGTAAATTAAGTGATCCTTCATCAGCGGGTAATATTTTTTCTATTTGAAGTAATAAGGATAAGACGGTCATAAATCAGAATTTGTTTAGCCTATGATTCAATAAAAACATTCTTGAGGTAGAAAAAATTGAAATTATATTTATTATATAACTAGATAAACAGTAAAATATTGTTCAGTATAACAGAAGACTTGACCACTTTAGAATCAATATTTTAATACCCATAACTGCTCATCGAATTCATCTTTGTATTTATCCAGTCCAATCTTCACTTTGTCAAGGGTTTCATATTCGAACAGAGCTACCCTCGTAAATTTACTCGTGCTGAAAGGTGGGATGATGATAACATTTGACCCCGATAAAATCAATTTTTCAGCATAATCGAAGGCCAAGTCATTATCAAAAAAACTAGCCACAATTAAATAATATTTATCCAATGGCTGACTTATTTCGGATATCGCTCCAATTGCTTTTGGTGCAGATTCCAGTTCAGGGGCATCTGTCTTAACTTCAGGTTCAATGACTTCTTCAATGACGGGTTCAATGACGGGTTCAATGACGGGTTCAGGCATTATTTCTTTTTTTACCTCTTTTTTAACTTCAACTTTAATGGTCGGTTTGGGGTCCTCAGTCATGCTCAATAAAGTAATACCGATAATAGAGGCAAATAACACACCTAATACGACGACCAAGATAAATTTTAACTTTTGATTTCCATCTGCTTTATGAATGTAAGTCGATGTTTCTTCAATCTCGACCAAGGGAGAATACGTGGATTCATTGACGTCTGGGATCGTTTGAGTTTCATCATCTATTGTAGTCCTTGAGGAAGGTGTTTTGATACCGATCTCATTGAATTCAAGTGGGTCTAATGGCGAAAAATCTAATTGGGGTAGACCATAATCCTCTCCTTCTTCGAATTGTTCTTTAAAACCATTCCCCCCATTTTCTTCTAGATTACTTGTTGTCACCATAATAATTTTGTCAGCAGCAGATCAAAAAAAAGCATCAAGACTTAATTCCACATGCAAAATATATATTTACAATTAAAAACGCACACTGATTCCCCCATAAATATCAAATTCTCTTGAATTATAATAATTATAAATTTGATTCTCTTTACCAAAAAGGTTCCTCATTTTTAAAAATGCTCCTATTTTTTCATTAAAGGTCACGTCAATATCCATACCAAAATCTATGACATTTGGTAAAAAAATGATTTCCTCATCTACTGATAAGGCCTTTATATTAGATAAATTAATTAAGTATGGAGAAAAAATTAATCTCTCCTTCTTAAGTTTGACATTAGCCCCCATTTGAAACGAGATTGATGGAGTATGCCAAGGCGTTTGAATGGTATTGGTTTTAATTTCATTGTACTTCATTAAGGCAAACCATGATAGCTGATTTGTTGCATCAAAATTCAGAAAACTTTCAACATCGAACCGAGAACTATTCCCTATATCATACACAACGTCAAAATAAGCAGGATTACTTTTATTATTTGTAAAATATAGCTGATCGTCTATTGATTTTATCGATAGGTTAACATCATAGTTCATGCGTGGTAAAAGCCCTCCAGATAAACCAAGTTTTAAACCTATTTTCTCAATGCTCGTCTTTAAGAAGATACTATCAGATACATGTCTATTAAGACTGACTACACTTTTAAAATCATTTCTTTTAACATCTCCCTTTACTTCTCCATAGACAAAAATATGATTTCCAAAGGTATAAGATGCTTTCAGATCAGGTAATAAAAATCCAGAGCCACCTTCCGCAGCGTCATCATAAAAACCTATCTTAAATCCGGCAGACACAGACCAATCACTAAAGGTTAAATCAATTTTTGGGATTCCATAAGCCCATATTCGCTGATTATTTTCAGTTCGTTGATTAGTGAATTGGGTCAAAGCCGAAAATAAATCAAAATCAAACACCCAAGATCTCTTTTTCAATGTTGCTAGATTGAAATTTAAAATGAAATCATTTTCTTCTCCACCTGAATAATAACTCGATACATTATCTATCTTACTCAACCCTTGTTGTCCGGTATAATGCCATTCTGGCACGATATGAATCGAATTTTCACCTTTAGTGTTTATGAGATAGTCAAAAAATAAATTAAAACGATGTTGTCTTCTTAAGTAATAATCTGCTGTATCTGAAACGCTAGAAAAGGCACTCAACTCATCAAACATCCCAAAATTATAAAATTTATCATACCCATAGTCAAGTGAAGATGACAAGGTTCCTTTGCTCAAATTGGCTCGATGCCAAAGCTGTACTTCAGAAGTGCTTTCACTACTATAATTTGCTTGAACAGGGCCTTTTTGATGCTCTTTCAGCCCAATATTCATTCCGTAGTTGGGGGAGGTTAAGCGATGAGTACTGTATTCATATAATATTCCAGGGGTATTATACGAGCCATAACCTATATTAATTAAATGGTCATAATCCTTTTCTTGAGCAGGATCTTCAAGCTGTGCTACTTTCAGAATTGGATGATAAGATCGGATTTCAAAGGGAATCTCTTTTAAATCAAAAGTTAATGAATCAACAGATACCGAAGTTGGACTGGACTTAACACGTTCAAATAATCTTTGCCTCTCGGGAAGTTTTAAATCCTTATCTTTTTCAACAATGAACTCGGCAGACTCTATTTCTTGGGTGCTTTGACTAAAAGAAAGCAAAGGCAGAAAAAGCAAGTAGAGCTTAAGTAACTTTTTAACCATCTATCGAATCGTTTTCTTCCGTAAGTACTCTTTTTTCTAGCTGAGTTATGTTTTCGAGTAGATCCACTGCTTTAATTTTAAGTGCGTCATTCTCTGTATTATCCAATATGGAATTTAAAGTAGCTTTGGCTTGAAGCAATTCTCCTGAAGCCATGTAATTATTGACCAATAACAAATAAGTTTTATCTGTCCATTGCTCATAAAGACCATATTTTCCCAATAGTACAATGCATTGTTCTATTGAGGCGGCGAAGTCATCTTGTTTGTATCGTATTTGGGCTATGATGAAAGCTGCCTCGGCAGCTGTTTGATTATCCGCACTTTCTATTAATGACTCTGCGAGCAACAAAGCTTTGTCATACTCTAGCCTATCCATTGAAATCCTCAATAGATATAGCGCACCTAAATTCCTTTTAGACTCCGATAAACTAACATTTTCACTTATTTCCTGTGCTATGAGAAATGCCTTTTCAACATCACTGATATCATAATAGGCCATCATCAAACCTTCCTGCGCTTGATCTCGCTCGCGTTCACTACTGGCGTTTTCATTCAACAAAATAAATAAATCTATGGCTTGGTCATATCTTTTCAGACTCATATATGCCTTAGCTGATTTGGTGAGGGCTCTACCGAGGTAAACTCCTTGTTGTGAAATGATCGGTTCAAACTGAGCAATTCCATCCTCCCACTCCCCGAGCTCATAATAGGCATCTCCCA
>Ga0206130_10002396_pt1 | contig 26072 bp, 15 predicted proteins | sample Helgoland_Spring_9_FD_148637 | JGI IMG/M metagenome (GOLD analysis project Ga0206130, IMG submission 148637) | Pelagic subsurface seawater microbial communities from Kabeltonne, Helgoland, North Sea - Helgoland_Spring_Bloom_20160512_1 | ecosystem: Environmental > Aquatic > Marine > Epipelagic ...
GCAGGCATCAAAAAAACAACAGTTATAAATACAGAATAAATGATACAAATAAAAAGCAAATATTTACTCTCCAACAAGCTCTTTATAAGATTCTGCATCTAATAGTTGATTAATTTCTTCCGGATTTAATATTTTAATTTTAATCATCCATCCTTCTCCGTATGCATCAGAATTTACTTTTTCAGGTTCTGATTCTAAATTTTCATTAAATTCAATGACTTGACCTGATAAAGGAATAAATAAATCAGATACTGTCTTTACAGCTTCCACTGTTCCAAAAACCTCATCTTTATCTAAATTTTCATCTAAAGTTTCAACTTCAACATAAACGATATCTCCTAATTCAGTTTGCGCAAAATCAGTTATTCCTACCGTAGCTATGTCGCCATCAATACTAATCCATTCATGGTCTTTTGTGTATTTTAAATTTGAAGGTGTATTCATCATAAATAATATAGGTTTTTATTAATTTCCAAAGTTATATCGCAAGGTAAACCCTCCTCTTATAGTAGTTTGTGGAAAAGCTGTTGAAATTGCATATTCCGAAAAAGAATGATCATAATAAAACAGTGCTGTTAAATTTTTACTCAACGCATAATCAACGGTTAATTGCGCTCCATAAATTGTTTGACCAGCTGTAGTTTGATTATTTGCAATATCAAGGTATCTAATAATTGTTTTATTATCTCTTCTAGATAAATCTAACTTAAAATTTAAATCACTTTTAAGTATTTGTTTCTTTCCGCCAAAATTTGTGCCAATCCTTAAATCTTTTATCCGGTATCCCGCGCCAATTACTATTTCATTCCCTTGAATTTCTGTCAACAAATTATTTGCAAAACTTAATGACAATGCTCTGTCTTTTTTTAGTTCAAATAAAATGTTTATTGAATTTTTCATTTCAAAATCAATTCTAATTAGTGGGGAAAATTGTTCTACTAAATTAACGTTGGTTAAAAGTGTTTTACTTTTAAAATTACCTGACTGATCAGTATCCTGAGGATTATTGATATCAAAATCTAAATTGGTTCTAAATTGATTGACTGTATAGCCTGATCGATAACCGTGTTGCAATGAAAAACGTTTAAAGTACTTTTTAAACCAAGGAAATTTCATCAAGCCTGTATATTTTAAATCCCAATTTGGGATTGGAATATCTCTGAAAATACTTGTACTTTCTTTCTCAGGACTACTCCCTTTATAAGCTGACAAGAACGCTGGCAGTAAAACATCTTGGCTAGTTTTTCCAAAACCAACTGGATATCCGGTTTCAGGGTCTACTGGATACGTAGTAGTACCATAATACTCTTCAGCTAATCTTTTAGCTATTGTTAAACGATTGCTTCTAAAATCTTCAAATGGTTGAGAGGTAGTTTCATCACTAGTTGAAAACGCAGTCTTAATCAAGATAGTAGAAATATTGAAGTTACCAAAAACATTGGGAGTCAATGAACGATATAAATCGTTTTCAACTATATAATTTTCAGCATAATTCTCTGAATAAATTCTGCTAGCTGTTAAATCAATTTTTAAATCTTGAACAGGAATAAGATTTGCTTGAAAATCTAATTGAGTAGACTCTACTTCAGTATATTGCTCGTTAAATTCAGGGTATAATGTTAACCATCCATTTCTAGCTGCTAAATCTCTGATCTCTGCTTGACTTCCAAAAGTGAAGCCTGCAGTTGGTTTAAATGTACCTGCAAGACCAACAGTAGGGGTATATCCCGGTAGAAATATTCCATTATTTTCTTGATAGTTAAACTGTACTTTTTTTACCATCGTAACTAAATCTATCAATACATTCATAGACTTTTCTCCAGTTGTGAGAGAAGTTGAGAACTCTGTCCCACCATTACCTCTTGTGTCTCCAGATTGATTTGCTACTCCTTTTTTTGAATTTTTATTTTGTTGCTTATCATCCTTCCCAGATTTTCCAAAAGATTTATCTCTATCATCTCTAGAGCTACTTTCTGTATCCTTTGAATTGGTTCCGGTCGGAACAATTTTTTTACTTTTCTTTCTTTTTATAAGCCCAACGTATTTATAAAGAGTCTTCATATCTAAACTCGAATTAATTCGATGAGTTTGAGCATTTTGAACTGAGTTCCCTAGATTGTAGGACTGAGTAGTTCCATCCTCGTTAAGGATGGGTATATCTAAGAATAAATCACTACTTTTTTGCCATTGAAAATCTCCTGTATACGAGTATGTGGCTCTAATAAATTTCAAAAATGGCACTTTATTAAAGGGGATGTCGTAATTCAGCTGAAGTGATTGAAAATGTTGATTTGGATCACCAATATCAAAAAACCCATCCCAGACTCCAATGGTGTTATCTGTATTTCCAAAAATATCTATATAATTCTTAACAGTACGGTTGTTGGTAGACGAAAAATTAAACCTTAAAGATTTTGTTAGGTTATAATTAATCGTATACTGCCAGTCAAATAAGAAATTTCTTTGATATAGAGTGGGAACACCAATACTCCCTTCAGGTAGGTTTAACTCTCTAAACTTTTGTTCAGTATATTGTCTATTATAGTTAGAGCCCACTGATATATTTGTAGGTAGATAATTGAAATTAAAATCTTTTAATAATTTCCAATATTTACTTCTAAATATAGAGTCATTCTTTTTAAATGGCTCTACAGGTTTTGGTCGAAAGTTATAGTTATAAGTCCCGCCTAATAATACACTTTGTTCTTTAGATTGTTTTACTTCAAAACTTCTATGATCTACTTGATTGTAGGAATAAGAAAAGGTGAAATTTTCGATATCATAAACTTTTGGCTTGGAATTACCTACCTTATTTTTTCGAACTCCAATAAAATTGATACTTTGCCTTTTGGTATATTCCTCTGACTGCTCTTGAATTTCTTGGCGCCTTTGAGAATCTTGTTGATTATCAAGTCTTGTTTGAAGTTCTATATCCTGATATTCTTCGTCGTATTTTGGGGTTATTAGTTCTTCTGAACGACCATAATTAAATGGCAACTGAATTCCCCATTTTTTAGGTAATAGCTGTCCTAAATTAAAGTTTGTAACCAAACCATACTCTTGAACGTCTTCTAAACTTCTTTGATTTGGACCCTGTTCAATTGAGCCAAACCCAACAGTACTTTTACTACCAGACGCACTTACAGTTGCAAAATCTGCTAAATTGACATCCATACTAGCTACAGCAGCCCAACCCCCTTGATTGTCTAACTCTGTCATTCTTAACTCATTAAACCATGTTTCACCACAAATTTCACTGGTGGTATTATTACGAACACCAATCATTATAGTTCTTACATTACCAAAACTTGGATTACCTTTTATTCCTATTCTTAACTCATTTTCAGGACCAGAAAAGTTCGGATCTAATTCAGATTGCAAATAAAATGAAGTTTCATTTGGAATATTATTTTGATCCCCTAAAGCCAGTGCTTTTACCTGCTGTAATAATTCAAAAGGAAGTAGAAGTCTATTTTCAATTGGCCATATATCTTCAGGAGACGAACTACCAAAAGTGGTAGGGTTTAATGGTAATTGAACTTCATAATAATTTTGAGATAAATCATTTCCCAATCTAACAAATGCTACCATATCGCCATCGGTCAACATAGCTTCGTTCTCAATAGATTCAGTATGAATAAACATCTCTAAGTTTTTATACTGCCTCATGTCTACATTAAAATTTTTGTAAACAGATCTTCCATCTTCTGGATCTAATCCGCAGGTTCTTAAAGATAACGACTGTTCGTTTTGACGGATTATATTATTATTATTATTGAGTTGTTCTCTGTATACACCTGGTGGTAAAACATAAGGAATAGGGGATCTATTTTCATTCTCTTCAATACTAACAGTAAAATTTTCAAACAAAGTATTCCCTGCCGTTGGATCTTGGGCATTTTCATCTAAAGCAACTTGATATCTTCTGTAATCTCCACGAATTAAATCTAATGTCCCAAATCGTAATATCATATCTTCTTCAAAATCGGATAAATACATACGCATAAATCGAATAGATCTAAAATCTGAAGCGCCATTTACTGATACATCTGGCTCACTTATAGGAACTTTAAATTGAACCCACCTTACAGGAATAATCTCGTTGTTTTGAAGGGTAACATTTATTTCTTTTGTATCGGTAATATAGTCACTGTTGGTAGCGTCCATTCCAGGATAAACATCGATGTTGTACTCAAAATAACTATCTACCGTATTCATCGTGTTATCTCGATTAATATCTTCCACATCAGGAAGAGGTGTTGAGCCTCTGTCAGTATTTGTTAAAATTTCTGGCGAATTTCCTTGAGTACCGTTATACTGGCTGTAACGTTGTACTAAATTTCCTTCTGCTTGTAAAAAATATTTATAATTATCTCCAGCGGGATCAGATAAACCAGAAAATTCAGGATACAATATTGCCTCTTCACCATCATTAAGACCATCGTATCCAATATCTTGATTAATTCTTTCTTGTCCTTGTGTATCATAAACATAAAGCAATGATTGATTTGTGGGAACTTTACCATATGAGGTAGGTATCGTATTGGTGTTAGATCCGTCTTCAGGTAGTCCATTTTCGTATTGCTTTCTTCCGTCTTTTAAAACATCCTCAGAAATATTTCCTAAATTAAAGGTAATAGTACCACCATCACTTCCTGCTGTCTCATCGTATAAAAACGGATCCATAAGCCAAAATTGAATATATTCAACATTTGACCTTTCAAAATCAGTAGTGGTTAATTGTCTTATAATTCCACCAAAATTAGACCCAGGGTTCGGAATAGTGTTGGTTCCGTTTGCTGCTGGATTATAATTATATTGACCTCTCTCATCTGGCGAAAAAGCGAGGTCTAAAGAAAAAAGTGCTTGTGTTTGACCTTGAATAATATCTTGATTTGGAAATATTTCATTTCTGAAAATTCTTCTAGTAAAAGGGGATGAAATATCGTCAATAGTTATTCCATCAGGTCTTTGGGAACTGTAAAATATTGGGTCAATGTTATACCAAGACAATTTTGCACGTCTATAGTTACTGGCTAAGTTTCCGTTACCTTGCTCACCTCCAAAACCGATAGGAGCACTTGATAAAAACCAAGTTAATGGAGAGCTTATATCAAAATTAGTCTGAGCCGCTTCAAAGTCATCGACGTACGCAGTTGTTTTGCCATTCAAATTTGAAACTTTTGGTGCACCAGGTAATAAATATGCAAATTCGCCTCTTAAAGAAAAAACGGACTCCACATCAGTATCGATATTAGGAAGTTTATTCACTAATCTAGTGAGAAAAGGAACTTCGGTAGAGTAATTAGCGTTCAAGCCAAAAATAGAATTATTGATTGGCTCCGAACTAAAAGAAGATTTTTGAGTTAAAGGTCTTTCGTTTAAATTTAAAAAAGTTGCTCCCATTTGGAACTTTTCATTAAAAATATGTTCAACATTTAAACCTGTAAACCTTTTGGTTTGTTGGCCAAATAAGGTGTTATTTTCAGTAGAAACAGAAATTGGTGTATTTGAATTTAATAATGAAGAATCTAAAATTTGAACCCTTCCTAATTGATAATTTACAGTATAGTCTACTCCTTCTACTAAAACTCGACCACCAGCAGTTACTGTTACAGAACCTTGTGGTATGTTGAATGCTCCAATAGGAATTCCATCTGCACCAGTAGACTTATAAGTTCCTTTTAATTGAAACTTATTTTTATCACTTTCTTCTTGCTCTGCTATAGTTTTTGTTGACTCATAAAGCTTTTTAAAAACGTATTTGTTTTGATTTGCGTTATAAGTTAAAGGATTGTTGTAATCTTCAGAGGCGTTGGATGTATTTCCTAGCTTTTCAAATAAATGACTTCCAAAAGGCTCAATGTTTGTGAATATAATTCTTCCGTTTTGAGTATCTACCGTAATCCCTGGTGAAAAATCAAAAAACCCATCACCTCCTTGTTGTGGATCTCCATTAAAGTTCAATCGATCTAGATTAAAAACCTTTAATAATGGTGTGTTATCAACATCAGAGGGTAAATCTAATGCTGGATATTCTATACTTCCCTCTGCTGCTGTTATAAAATTTTGAGGAGAAGGATCTGTGTATAATATATTCATATTAAATCCATCTCGTTCTAATTGAAAAGCTCCTAAAGGATAAATATTTTTCATCATAATATCCCAGATAGGTTCCTCTACATTGGTGATATTACTCTTTAATAATTTAACAACAAGGTTTTGAGATATTCCTTCAATCGGTTCATCATCATCCTCACCTGGTATTGTTCCTCCCGATGCGTCTACACCGTCACTAGAAAACTCACCAACTTGATAAACAGTTCCGTTTACTGTAAATTGGAAAGCTACAGCCAATACTTCATCATTATTCAAACGCTGATTCAAAGAAATGTAACCTAGTTGGGTATCTAATTTATATTCTCCAGTATTCAATTTTCTAGCGTTTTCTAAAGTCACATAATCTAACCCATCTCTAGTTTGAAGTCCGCTAAAACCAGATTGTACTGTAGCTATATCTCGAATTGCAGGATTAAGTATAGAAGAATCATCCCCTTCAATTCCAAGTGGGTTAAAATCGTTATTATCATTATCTGGATAAGCTCTAGTTGGAGCATTTACAAATCCCCCTGGAGGAAAGGGTAAGCCAATATTTTCTGGGTTTGACTCACCAATATCTTGCAATGCAACAATATTTCTTACATTTTCTGTTGCATTTGTTCTGTTTGTAACCCAAACTTCTGTTCTAGTAATTTGAATATTTGTATTAATAAATGGGTATTGCGCCAAAACTCTATCATAGTTATCTCTGAAGTAATGGGATAAAAAGAAATGTCTATTTTCATCATAATCCAAAGCAAAAATGTCAAAATCGGTTATTGTCGCACCACCTTCAGCTACAACGGTTCTTGTTTCAGATTTTTGTTCAGAAAACACACCTGTGATAGTGGTTTTCCCAAATTGCACTTCTCCTTTAACACCAAATAAACTTTGAGCACCTTGAATTAAAGAACTGTTTAGAGGCATACTAACATTACCGACCTCAATTTTTCTAATTATGTCATCTTCAATTGGAGTATATTCTAGTTTAATCTGATTTTGAAAATCAAAAGTAGATTGCGTATCATAGTTAGCAGTAATCTGAAGTCTTTCACCAATTTTTCCCAATAAACTCAGGCTAATTCTTTGATCAAAATCAAAAGATAAATTACTTCTATTTCTTGGTGAAAAAGACGGATTATCTTGTTTGGTATAAAGCATTCCTAAATCAATTTCAACACTACCTTGAGGAATTATTTCTATGGTATTACCCCCAAAAATAGATTCAAAAAAACTAGAATTAACATAAAAAGCGGGTAATAAGTTTTTTTGTAATTCTTCTGAGCCTTCTTTTCTACCATCAGCAGCATCAATTTTATCTTTAAAATAAGATTTCATTTGCTGGTTAAGAATTAAATCTCTATACTCTTCCGGTGTAAGAATTAATGGATAGGATATAGAAAAATCACCAACCATTTGAGAGTAAATATACATTTCTGTAATTGGATCGTAGGTATATAAATCTTGGATACTAGAAGGAGTTGGAAGGTCCATTCTTCCCATCGTGCTGCCAGTGCTTGTTGAATCTTGAGAATAAGATGTGGCATAAGATCCTAGGAGGACGCTTAAAATTAATATTTGCTTGAAAAAGCTATTTTTAAAATTGTATTTTTTTACTCCCAATTTTTTACAAATTTTTTAAAGCTAACTTTATGATAGTTTCTACAGAAGCATTTGCATCGTTTTTTACAATAGAATCACAAATTTTTTCTGCTTGTTTTCTTCCAAAACCTAGCGTCTCTAAAGCAGATAACGCCTCGATTTTGTTAGTATTGTTTGAAACAACAGAAACCTCATCTAAGCCATAAACTTTTAATATTTTATCTTTTAAATCCAAAACGACTCTTTGAGCAGTTTTAGACCCAATTCCTTTTACTGACTGAATAGCTGCAAAATCATTTTGAGCTATCGCATCCTTAACCTGATCTGGTGTTAACGATGAAAGCATTGTTCTAGCAATACTTGCACCAACGCCGGATACAGATATTAACAACCTAAATATTTCTCTTTCAACCTTAGTTGAAAAACCAAATAATGTATGTGAATCTTCACGTACTTGTAAATGTATAAATAACTTTACACTTTCGGTGTCAGAGAGGTTCGAAAATGTATGTAATGAGATATGCACAAAATACCCAACACCATTACAGTCTATAACTATATTAGTAGGGGTTTTTTCAACAAGTCTTCCCTGTAGATGGGTAATCATTGGCTATACGGTTGATGGCTCAAATATAGTATAAATATTTGCATCTACAATCTCTGAAAATGCTAAAAAACCATTCTAGATTTAGCTTTTTTTCTTCTGTTTTTGAATCTTTTCTTTTTGCTGAACATCAACTACCGCAACGGCAGCAATATTTACAATTTCCTCAACACTTGCTCCAAGCTGAAGAATATGAACAGCTTTTCTCATTCCGAGCATTATTGGTCCAATCGTTTCTACGTTATTTAATTCTTTTAAAAGCTTATAATTACTATTTGCTGAATCTAAATTTGGGAAAATTAAAGCATTAACCTTTTTTCCAGCTAGTTTTGAAAATGGAAATGTTTTTTTTAACAAAGAACTATTTAAGGCAAAATCTGTCTGTAATTCCCCGTCTACAATTGTTTCGGGACTAATTTTATGCAAATAGGAGACCGCTTCTCTTACCTTTCTTGCCTCTGGACTTTTTGACGATCCAAAATTAGCATAGGATATCATAGCTATTACTGGTTTAATGCCAAACATTTTCATTGTATAATTGGTCATTTGAGCAATATTTGCAAGTTCTTTTGCTGTAGGGTTTATATTAATGGAGGTATCTGAAATGAAAAGGGGGCCTCTATTAGTAAGCATTACATTTGTTGTTGCTATTTTGTTAACGCCATCAAATTTTCCGATAGTTTCTAAAACTGGTTTTATAACAACAGGATATGCTCTAGAATATCCAGAAATCATCGCATCGGCATCTCCAACATTTACCATCATAGATGCAAAATAATTCCTTTCTCTCATTAATTTTTCTGATGCATAAAGAGTTACTCCTTTTCTTTGCCTTTGAGACCAATAAATTTTTGCATACTCTTTAAGTTTATTGTTTTGGTCATCATTTTTTGGATCTAAAATATCAATATCGGCATCAAAATCAATTTCTTTCATTAATTCTAAAATAATATCTTTCCTTCCTAATAAAATTGGAATACCAATACCTTCTTCAAAAACAATTTGAGCGGCTTTTAAAACATCTAAATGATCTGCTTCAGCAAATACAATTCTTTTAGGGCTTGTTTTTGCTCTGTTAAACAACATTCGCAACATCTTATTATCATTCCCCATTCGCGTATAAAGCTTTTCTTCATATTTATTCCAGTTACCTAAAGGTTCCTTTGCAACCCCGCTAGCTACAGCTGCTTTTGCAACAGCAAGAGGAATGGTGCTAATTAATCTTGGATCAAAAGGTTTAGGGATTATATAATCTTTCCCAAAAATTAGTTTAGTTTCTCCGTATGCAATATTCACCTGTTCAGGCACAGGTTCTTTAGCTAATTTAGCTAATGCAAGTACCGAAGCCATCTTCATAGCTTCATTTATTTTTGTTGCTCTAACATCTAAAGCACCTCTAAAAATAAAAGGAAAACCCAGTACATTGTTCACTTGATTTGGATGGTCACTCCTTCCAGTAGCCATAATGATATCTTTTCTAGTCTTGATTGCTAGTTTGTAGTTAATTTCAGGATTTGGATTTGCTAATGCAAATACTATCGGATTAGCTGCCATAGAAAGCAACATTTCTGGAGTTAAAATATTTGCTACAGATAAGCCAACAAAAACATCTGCTCCGTCGATTGCTTCCTCTAAAGAATGAATCTCCTTATTAGTCGCAAACTCTGCTTTTTCAATAGTTAAATCATCTCTATCTTTTCGGATAACACCTTTACTGTCTAACATGATAATATTAGTTGCTTTTACCCCCAACGATTTGTATAGCTTTGTACAAGATATTGCCGCTGCACCTGCACCGTTAATTACTATCGAAATATTTTCTAACTCCTTATTGGCAATCTCAACTGCATTTATAAGTGCTGCGGATGAAATGATTGCTGTGCCGTGTTGATCATCATGCATCACAGGAATATCAAGCTCTTTCTTAAGTCTTCTTTCAATTTCAAATGCTTCAGGAGCTTTTATATCTTCTAAATTAATACCTCCAAATGTGGGTGCTATATTCTTAACTGTATTAATAAAATCCTCAACACTGTTTGCATTAATTTCTATATCAAAAACGTCAATATCAGCAAATATCTTAAAAAGTAATCCTTTTCCTTCCATAACAGGCTTGGAGGCTTCTGGCCCTATATCACCCAACCCTAAAACTGCTGTTCCGTTTGTAATTACAGCGACTAAATTCCCCTTGTTTGTATATCTATAAACTTCGTCAATATTTTTTTCAATTTCCAAACATGGTTCGGCAACCCCTGGAGAATAAGCAAGTGATAAATCTCTTTGTGAAGCATACTTCTTCGTTGGAACTACTTCTATTTTTCCTGGCTTTGGTAATTCATGGTATTTTAAAGCTTGTTTTCTTATAGTTTCTTTTTTCATGTAACTACTATTTTATATGACTATATTTTAAGAAAATTAATATTTCTTGTTAATCCTGAAAATTTCGTCCTCTTAACTGCACTCTTTTTAAAAATTTCTTGAAATAACTCTTCTGTAATTTCTTCCCATTCGGATTTTGACATTGATAATAATTTTTTATTTGGATTGAAGAGTGGTTCGCTATGAGCTTTACTAAATCGGTTCCATGGACATACATCTTGACAAATATCACATCCAAACATCCAATTATCAAAACTTCCTTTCATACTAGAAGGGAGCTCATTTTTTAGTTCAATAGTGAAATAAGAAATACATTTACTTCCGTCTACTACATAAGGCTCTACAATAGCTTTTGTCGGACAAGCATCTATACAAGCTGTACAAGTACCACAATGGTCCGTAGTTGGATTGTCGTAATTTAATGGTAAATCTATAATTAACTCTGCAATAAAATAAAACGAACCGGTATCTTTTGTGATAAGATTACTATTTTTTCCAACCCAACCTAGTCCGCTTTTCGCGGCCCACGCTTTGTCAAGAACGGGAGCTGAATCTACGAACGCCCGGCCGGATACTTCACCTATTTCTTCATAAATAAACTCTAATAATCGCTTTAACTTTTCCTTTATAACAATATGATAATCAGTGCCATAAGCATATTTAGAGATTTTAGGAGCTGTTTTATCTTGGGGTTCATTAGAGGGAAAATAATTTAGTAATAAAGAAACCACTGATTTTGAGTCTTCAACGAGTTTTGTAGGATCTAGTCGTTTATCAAAATGATTTTCCATATACTGCATCTCACCATGCATATTCTTGTTCAGCCACTGCTCTAGGCGGGGTGCTTCCTCTTCAAGAAAATCTGCTTTACTAATACCGCAAGAAAGAAAGCCAAGTCTTTTTGCTTCATTTTTAATCAATTCTGTATGGATTGATTTAAAATCCAAAGTTTAAAACAGATCACCTTGAATTGGGCCCTTAGTTTTTCCCAAATGTTTATATGCAGCTTCTGTCACCTCTCTTCCTCTAGGGGTTCTCATTATAAATCCTTGTTGGATTAAAAAAGGCTCATAAACTTCTTCTATGGTTTCAGAGCTTTCTGAAACAGCAGTAGCTAAGGTTGTGATCCCAACTGGACCGCCTTTAAATTTTTCTATGATGGTGGTTAAAATTCTATTATCCATTTCATCCAAACCATGTGCATCAACATTCAAAGCCTCTAGAGCAAACTTAGCAATCTTAATATCAATATTACCGTCTCCTTTAATTTGGGCAAAATCTCTTACTCTTCTCAATAACGCATTAGCTATCCTTGGTGTACCTCTACTTCTACCTGCAATTTCTATAGCAGCCTCCATACTAATTGGAACTCCAAGTATTAATGCGCTTCGTTGAACAATGGTCGTCAATAAATCAGTCGTATAATACTGTAATCTAGATGAAATACCAAATCTAGCACGCATTGGTGCTGTTAACAAACCTGATCGTGTTGTGGCACCTACTAAGGTAAACGGATTCAAGTTAATTTGAACAGATCTTGCGTTTGGACCTGACTCAATCATGATATCAATCTTATAGTCTTCCATTGCAGAATACAGATACTCTTCGACAATTGGACTTAGTCTGTGAATTTCGTCAATAAATAAAACGTCTCGTTCCTCTAGATTTGTTAATAACCCAGCTAAATCTCCAGGCTTATCCAGAACTGGCCCAGAAGTAACTTTAATACCAACTTCTAATTCATTGGAAAGAATATGAGCTAAGGTTGTTTTTCCAAGACCAGGAGGTCCATGAAATAAGGTATGATCTAAAGCTTCGCTTCTTAAGTTTGCAGCCTGAACAAATATTTTTAAATTTTCAAGAACTTGGTCTTGTCCTGAAAAGTCGTCAAAAGAAAGAGGGCGCAATTTTTTTTCTACCTCAAATTCTTCCGAAGTAAAATTTTCATCAGATGGATCTAAATATTCATTCATAGAAACAAATATACAAATCGAAAGGGAACCATTAATTGAATATATAAAAAAAGCCTTTCGAAATCAAAAGGCTTTGTTATGCTTGTTAAAAAAATTAATTATCATTAAACTTTAATGCTTTAATTCTTCTTCATTATCTTGAAGTGGAATATGTTGAGGAATGTAATCTTGTCCCGGAAGGACATAGTCTGAATTGTCTTTATTCAATTTACTGTAATCATAAGACCAACGATGTACTTCTGGTATTGGGCCATCCCAATTTCCATGAATGTGTTTGATTTCAGCTGTCCACTCAAGCGTGGTGGAATTCCAAGGGTTTTTATCTCCCATTTTACCATAAAACATTGAGTGAATAAAGTTATATAGAAAAACTAATTGCCCGGCTGCAGTGATAAAGGCAAAAACAGATATAACAACATTTACCTCTAATAAATCATCAAAATATGGAAAATTGGTATTGGTATAATATCTTCTAGGTAATCCTGCCATACCAATAAAATGCATTGGGAAAAAGACACCGTAAGCTCCTATAGCAGTAATCCAAAAATGGATATATCCTAATTTTTTATTTAACATTCTTCCTTCAAACATTATTGGGAACCAGTGATAAACACCCGCAAAGAAACCATACAAAGCTGATATTCCCATTACTAAGTGAAAATGAGCCACTACGAACATAGTGTCATGAACATTAATATCGAGCGCACTATCTCCTAAAATGATCCCTGTTAAACCACCACTTATAAAAGTAGATACAAAACCTATGGAAAATAACATAGCTGGATTCATCTTTAGATTTCCTTTCCATAGAGTAGTAATCCAATTAAATGCTTTTACTGCTGAAGGTATTGCAATTAATAATGTGGTAAATGTAAATACAGAACCTAGAAATGGGTTCATTCCTGTAATAAACATGTGGTGACCCCAAACTATAGTGGAAAGAAAAGCAATAGCTAAAACAGATACTACCATCGCTCGATAACCAAATATTGGTTTTCTTGCATTGGTGGCCATTATTTCAGAAACTAATCCCATAGCAGGTAATATTACTATATAAACCTCTGGGTGACCTAAAAACCAAAACAAATGCTCAAATAAAACCGGAGATCCACCTTGATTATGTAAAACTTCTCCAGCTATATAAATATCGGACAGAAAAAAAGATGTTCCAAAACTTCTATCCATTATAAGCATTAAGGCTGCAGATAACAAAACAGGAAACGAAACAACACCAATTATTGCAGTTAAAAAGAAGCACCAAATTGTTAATGGAAGCCTAGTCATTGACATTCCTTTAGTTCTTAGATTAAGAACTGTTACTATATAATTTAATGACCCTAGAAGAGATGAAGCAATAAAAATCGCCATTGAAACTAACCAAAGAGTCATTCCTGCACCAGATCCTGGCATTGCTTGTGGCAAAGCACTTAATGGAGGGTATATGGTCCAACCTGCTGCTGCGGGACCCGCTTCAACAAATAAAGAAAGTACCATAATAACACTTGAAAGAAAGAATAACCAGTAAGAAATCATATTTAGAAATCCTGAAGCCATATCACGTGCACCGATTTGTAAGGGTATCAACAAATTACTAAACGTACCGCTTAATCCTGCAGTTAATACAAAAAATACCATAATAGTTCCATGAATGGTTACTAAAGACAAGTATACATTTGGATCCATAACTCCATTTTCGCCCCATTTTCCTAATAAAATTTCATAAATTGTAAATTGATGATCTGGCCAAGCAAGTTGTAATCTAAAAATTAATGACATTGCGATACCAATGATTCCCATGAACAATCCTGTGATTAGGTATTGCTTAGAAATCATTTTATGATCTTGACTAAAGATATATTTGGTTACAAAAGTTTCTTTATGGTGATGTCCGTGATCATCATTATTATTAGCGTGTTCTGACATATCTCTTTTAAGCTATTTATTTGTTTTTTATAGTTTCAGCAATAGTAGCTTGTTCAGCTAGCCAAGTATTATACTCTTCTTCAGTATCTACAACAATTTTCATTTGCATGTTAAAATGATTACTCCCGCATATCTTATTACAAAGTAACAAATAATCAAATTCATACATTTCTAATACTTCTTCACCTTTTGCTAATAATTCAATATTTTTTTCTGTTCTAATTTGATTAATATACTCCACTTTTTCAATTACTTCATCATTCATTCGCATATCTTCAGTTGTCATTGACGGTGTAAAAGCAAATTGAGTTATCATCCCAGGTACACAATTCATTTGTGCCCTAAAATGAGGCATGTATGCTGAGTGTAAAACATCCTGAGACCTCATTTTAAATAAAACTTTTCTACCTAACGGTAAGTGAAGTTCATTTACAACTATATCATCTTGTGCGTTTGGATCCGAAATATCGACTCCTAATTGATTGACCCCTTCTATAAGTCTCACATTAGCCTTACCTAGAGTATTATCTATTCCTGAATACCTTGCTCTCCAATCAAATTGGTATGCATATAATTCTATTACTAATGGATCTTCATCTTCATCAACATACATAATATCAGACCAAGTAAACAAACCATAAATTATTAAAGCAGCTAGAACGATGACTGGTATGATCGTCCAAATAAATTCTAATCGATGATTATCAGCATAAAATAGTGCCTTTTTTTCTTTACTACCTCTGTAAACAAAGGCGAAATAATGCAGTAACCATTGTGTGAAAATACCTACAGTAAATATAATAATCATGGAAGTTAACATCAACTGATCTGTTTTGATTCCATGTTCTGAAGCAGAGACAGGAAGCATTACATCACCCCATTCCCAAAAACAATATGCCAAATTTCCATAGATAAAAAACACAAAGGCTAACATTAAATATCCTTGTATATTATTGTCACTATCTGATGCTGTTTCTGAATCTTCAGATTTTGGCGACTTTGATAATTGGAATACTTTATTCATCTGCCAGACAGCTACTCCAAAAAGAATGATTACTAAAATTATTAAAAATGCGGTCATCGTTATCTTATCAACAAATTAAATTAATAATGAAAATTTTTACTTTCCTTTAAAAAAGGGTTTCCTTTAGCCAATAATGGTGCTTTTGTTAAAGCGGTAAATACAACATATATAAACAGTCCCAAGAAAAATACAACAGAACTCAATTCAGGAATTCCAAAATACCAAGAAGTTCCAACAGTTGCAGGCATAACCATCACAAATAAATCAACATAATGCCCAATAATTATAACAATTCCAGACATTACAACAAACCAATTTACTCGCTTATAATCACTATTCATTAGTACCAAGATTGGGAAGATAAAATTTAAAACTACCATCCCAAAAAATGGCAATTTGAAGTCTTCTATTCTTGTTACGAAATAAGTAACTTCTTCTGGAATATTAGCATACCATATCAGCATAAACTGCGAGAACCATAAATAAGTCCAAAAAATACTAAAACCAAACATAAATTTAGCTAAATCATGAATATGACTGTCATTTACGTATTCCAAATAACCTTGAGATTTTAATACCATAGTAACTAAGGCAATGGTAGTTACAGCAGAAACTATCATACCGGCAAAGACATACCATCCAAATAATGTACTGAACCAATGTGGATCAAAACTCATTAACCAATCCCAAGACATTACGGATTCTGTGTAAATAAAAAAGACCAAAAATCCTGCTGATATTTTAAAACTTTTTTTAAACCATTTACCATCTGTAGCCTCATCTTGCTTTCTTGATAATTTGAGAGATATTTGACGATAAGCTATCCAACCACCAATAAATATAACGGCTCTAATAAGAACTCCCCAACTATTTAACCAACCTGATTTGCCTTGTATTAATTTATCGTGTGCAACGACCTCCGGATCAGCCCAAACAAATAAATGATTGAAATGAAATGCCGAAAGACCAATTAGTATTAACATAATAATTCCGCCGGGAATCAAATAAGAAGTTATTCCTTCCATAACTCTAAAAAGTACCGGCGACCAGCCTGCTTGAGATGCAATTTGAATAGCATAAAATGCTAAAACACCTAGGGATATCATAAAGAATAAGAAGCTTGCAATATACAAGGAAGACCAAGGTCTGTTCTGTAATTGATGTAAAACATGCTCGTAATGGCTATCGTCATCGTGGATATTTTCACCATGAGACTGTTCTGCATGACTTTCAGTATGAGTAGCTTCTGTTTGATGTCCATCATCATGACCAGATGCCAACATTTCTTTCACCTCGTCAGTATTAGTTGGTGTGGACAGAAAGCCTGTTACGATTCCTAAGGCACCTATTACCATAAGAATAATTGCAAAAAACTTTAATTTACTTGGTAACGTATACATATCTTTGCTATTCTCTTTATTCTTTTTATTAATTTGCTTCGTTTGAAGTGGTTTCTTTTTCCGTTGAATCTTTCTGTGTAGATGACCACAAAGGCTCACCATTCAATTTAGATTTTAAATCCAACGCGTGCATAGTAATCTGCCATCTTTCCTTTTCATTAGTCTGAGAAGCATAAGACCCCATTGAATTTAATCCATACATCATCACATGATAAATATCTCCTTCAGTAATATTTCTTCCCTTATCTGCAAGGCTTGGTATTCCAAGGAACTTTTCTCTTTTTACTAAGGTTCCTTGACCATCTCCTTTATTTCCATGACAAATAGCACAATAAATATTAAATAGTTCTTTTCCTTTAGTAAGATTTTCTTCATTTATCGCTAACGGCATCTTTAATTCTTTGGTGGCTAAAGCCTTTCCCTCTTGTGTATTCTCATATTCGTATGGCATCCAACCTCTTGATATTGTACCTTTAACTGGAGTTAAGGCTGCTTGACCGTTAGGTAGTAACTCATATTCACTATATGTTTCAACTGCTACAGAAGTATACATATTAGGCATGTACCTGTAATTAGGTTTCTTTTTATCAAAACAAGAAGTGACGCTTAGCATGATAAGTATGGTAACTGCTATGTTTACTATATTTTTCATATTAGTGATCTTCATTCTTTTCAATTATTTTTACTTCAACTGCTCCTGTACTTTTTAAGAAATCAGAAATAACATCTGTTTCTTTACTACCGTCTATTTCCATTAAAAAATGATCATCGGTTGTTCTTACGTCTGGATTTTCAGCTTTTTTAAAAGGCCACAACTTACTTCTCATGTAGAATGTAATCACCATCAAATGCGCTGCAAAAAAAACAGTTAATTCAAACATTACTGGCACAAATGCAGGCATATTCTCTAAATAACTAAAGCTTGGTTTACCACCTATATCTTGAGGCCAATCTTGAATCATTATAAAATCCATCATCAAAATAGCAACACTCAATCCAACTAATCCATACAAGAAAGATGTTATTGCAATTCTAGTATCTGCTAGACCCATAGCTTTTTCGAGTCCATGAACAGGAAAGGGAGTATATACTTCTTCTATATGGTAATGCTTTTCACGAACCATTTTTACGGCTTGCAATAAGATATCATCGTCTGTATATAAAGCGTGAATAACTTTAGATGCCATAATTAATTATTTTTATTTTTAGTTGAAAATTCTACTTTTTCACCATAATGCTTTGCGTCATCTCCGTGGTCAGCTCTTAGTTTTTTAAAATTAGCTCCAGATGATTTTAAAATTGATTTAACCTCAGCTTGAGCAATTACTGGGAAAGTTCTTGCGTACAACAAAAATAACACAAAAAAGAAACCTATTGTACCTATAAAAATTCCTATATCAACAAATGTTGGCGAAAACATTGTCCAAGATGAAGGGAGATAATCTCGATGCAATGAAGTAACGATAATTACGAATCGTTCAAACCACATTCCAATATTAACAACTATTGAAATGATAAAAGAAAACATAATACTTCTTCTTAATTTCGGAAACCACATAAATTGCGGTGAGAATACATTACAAGTCATCATTGCCCAATAAGCCCACCAATAAGGACCTGTTGCTCTGTTAAGGAATGCATATTGCTCGTATTCAACACCTGAATACCAAGCAATAAATAACTCTGTTATATAAGCAACACCAACAATTGAACCAGTAATCATAATTACGATGTTCATTAATTCTATGTGTTGGAGGGTAATATAATCTTCTAGATTTGAAACTTTTCGCATAATTATCAGTAATGTGTTTACCATTGCGAAACCTGAAAAAACTGCTCCTGCTACGAAATAAGGAGGAAATATGGTAGTATGCCAACCTGGGATTACAGAAGTTGCAAAGTCAAAAGAGACAATTGTGTGAACAGATAATACCAGAGGTGTAGCTAGTCCTGCTAATACCAGTGATACTTCTTCAAAACGTTGCCAATCTTTTGCACGACCACTCCATCCAAAAGATAGAATGCCGTATATCTTTTTGTTAAAAGGGGTGATGGCTCTATCTCGTATCATGGCAAAATCTGGTAATAATCCAGTCCACCAAAAAACTAATGAAACTGAAAGATAAGTTGATATTGCAAATACATCCCAAAGCAATGGCGAATTAAAGTTAACCCATAAAGAACCAAATTGGTTTGGAATTGGGACTACCCAGTAGGCTAACCAAGGACGTCCCATGTGAATAATTGGAAATAGACCAGCTTGAATTACAGAGAATATAGTCATTGCCTCAGCAGAGCGATTAATTCCCATTCTCCATTTTTGACGAAACAATAACAATACCGCAGAAATTAAGGTTCCTGCGTGACCAATTCCTACCCACCATACAAAGTTGGTGATATCCCAGGCCCAGCCAACTGTTTTATTCAATCCCCAGGTACCAATACCCGTTGATACGGTATAAATGATACACCCTATTCCCCATGAAAATGCTGCTAGGGCAATTGAAAAAACAATCCACCAAGATTTATTGGCTTTTCCTTCTACTGGAGTTACAACATCTACCGTTACATCGTGGTAGGATTTGTTTCCAGTTACTAAGGGTTTTCTAATAGGAGCTTCGTAATGCGACGCCATATCTTTTTTGCTATTTCTTAGTATTATTAAACTTCTTTTGAATTTCTCACTTTAGCTTGATAAAGCACATTAGGTTTTGTTCCTACTGCTTCTAGCAAGTGATACATTCTTTTATCTTTACTTAACTTATTTATTTCACTTTCATGGTCATTAATATCCCCAAAAACCATCGCACCTGACTCACAAGCTGCCGAACAAGCGGTTTTAAATTCTCCATCCTTAATGGCTCTCCCCTCATTTTTTGCATCTAAAATTGTTTTTTGTGTCATTTGAATACACATAGAACACTTTTCCATTACTCCACGTGAACGAACAACAACATCAGGATTTAAGACCATTCTACCCAAATCATTATTCATATGGTAATCGAACTCTTCATTTTCAGAATATAAAAACCAATTAAAACGACGAACCTTATATGGACAGTTATTTGCACAATAACGGGTACCCACACAACGATTGTAAGCCATTTGGTTTTGTCCTTGACGCCCATGAGAAGTTGCCGCAACAGGACATACTGTTTCACATGGTGCATGATTACAATGTTGACACATAACTGGTTGGAATGCTACTTCTGGACTTGCCGAGGCATCTTCCATAGAAATCAGCGTACTTTTAACGCCTGTTTCTCCAAATAAACCGTTTGCTTTTTCTTTTTTATTTAAATCACTTTCAAAAGTATCTTCACTTGAATAATATCTATCAATACGAAGCCAATGCATATCACGACTTTTACGCACTTCTTTTTTTCCCACCACAGGAACATTATTTTCTGCATGACAAGCAATTACACAAGCTCCACAACCTGTACAAGCATTTAAATCTATAGAAAGATTGAAATGGTGGCCAATTGTTCTATCAAATGAAGTCCATAAATCTGCTCCTGGATCGTTTACTGAAATTTCTTCATGATCTTTTGAAACTACAGGAACAGGATTCCATGTATTTGCATCTTTTGTATTAAAAACTTCTAAGGAAGTTTCTCGGATAATATCTCTACCCATCATAGTGTTGTGCAGCTGTACACAAGCAAATTCATGCTCACCGGATACCTTTTCAACGGTAACATTTTGGATAGAAGAAAAATTATTATAAAGATGATATGCATTTACACCCGTCTGCATTTCAAATTGAATTGATGCTGTTTTACCGTATCCTAAAGCTAGACCTACTGAACCTTTAGCTTGTCCAGGCTGGATAATAACAGGAATATTTTCAATAGTTACATCACCAACTGAAACATTTACGTAACTACCGTTTAAACCTCCATCTGCAACATTTTTATTTTCTAAGCCCATTTCTGAAGCATCAGCTGCAGAAACCGTTAAATAATTGTCCCACGAGGCTCTTGTTATTGGATCTGGCATTTCTTGTAACCATGGATTGTTTGCTTGTTGGCCATCACCCATTGAAATCTTGGTATACAAGGTTAGTTCTAAACCTCCTTCTTGAAGACTTGTATCTATTGATTTGTTTGACGATATAAATTCAGCCCCTGAAGTGATCTCATCGTTATCAATTTCAACATCACTCAAAAACACCCCGTCATGTAAAGCATTATTCCAACTAGCACTTTCTAAAATTGATTCCTTCCAGGTTTCTTTTATAAAGTCATAGTATGATTTTTCTACCCCTAATAATTTTAATAGGCTGTCTTGAAACTGTCTTGTATCAAACAAAGGCTTAATTGTTGGTTGCATTAACCCGAATGTTCCTTTTTTAAGTTGAGTATCACCCCAAGACTCTAAGTAGTGCGGAGTAGCTGCAACTAATTGAGATAAGGATGCTGTAGCGTCTTTCTTAAAAGAAAAAGATGCAGTAAGTGCTAAACGTTTATAAGCCTCAGTGAATGCTAAATTATTTGGAAATGAATATACAGGATCTACACCCACAGAGATTAATCCTTTAACATCCCCATTTATAACATCATTAATAACATTTGTAACTTCTTTACTATTCCCTTTTCGAATCAGTTTTGGTTTTTCTGCACTCATTACAACACTTGAAACACTTTCATTGTATGAAAGTACACTGGATTGAGCTGATACATCAGGTAAACCAGTAATAAGTACCCCTTTATCTCCAGCTTTTTGTAAAGCTGCTTTTGCACTTGATATCGCTGCAACAACAGATTCTGGAAGCCCAGAGGTACTCCCACCTGTAAGCGCTTTTACAACTTGTTTTTGCTGTGAGGGGGTTGTTGGTATTCGTATATCAGAATTAGCTCCAGTCAAAGACATATTTGCTTCAAACTGGAAATGTTGAGACATTTTTCCTTCACTTGGAATACGTCCTTTTGCGTAAGAAGAATCAAAGCCTCCTCCTTGCCAATCTCCTAAGAAATCAGCACCAACAGAAACAATTACTTTCGCTTTTGAAAAATCGAAGTCAGCTAGAGCTCTAACACCATATTTACTTTGGAATGCGTCTAAAGCTTCTGATGACGATACCGTATCGTATATAACATGACTAACATTTGGATACTTCGAAGTAAATTTCTTTATTAATTTTGAGGTAGAAGGACTAGCAAACGTCTGTGTTAGAAGAACTATTTTCTCTTCTTTTAAGGCATTTAATTTATTTTCTAAGGCCGAATCAAAATCTTCCCAAGTTGCTGTTTCATTGGAAATTAAAGGTGTTTGCAACCTGTTAACATCATACAGAGATAGAACCGAAGCGTGCACTCTTGCATTTACACTTCCAAAACTTTGTTCAAGTCTATTACGTTCTATTTTTATGGGTCTACCCTCTCTAGTTTTTACTAATATATTGGCAAAATCAAACCCATCAGCAATTGTTGTCGCATAATAATTTGCTATTCCAGGAATAATTTCATCTGGCAATACAACATAAGGAATTGACTTTTTAATGGGTCCTTCACATGCGGCTAACGATGCAGCAGCTGTTGAAAAACCAACATATTTTAGAAAATCTCTACGAGATGTTGAAGAAGTTTCTAATGTTTCTTTGTCTCCTAAAAATTTATCAACTGGAATTTCCTCAACGAATTCGTTTTGTTGAAGCGCCTTAACAATAGAACTATTTTCGTCCAGTTCTTCAACACTTTTCCAGTATTTCTTGTTTAATGACATTTATATAACTAATTTAATGACATACCTATTAATAGGCACGTCGTTTCATTTTTTAATAGTGGCATTTCCCACATTCTAATCCACCTAACTCTGCAGCAGTTAATTTCTCTACATTATATTTTTTCGAAAGCTCTTCATGAATTTTTTCATAGTAGTCGTTATTTTCCAAATCGACATTTGTCTCTCGATGACAATCAATACACCACCCCATGGTTAGTGGAGAATGTTGATACATTATCTCCATTTCCTCAACTGGTCCGTGACATGTTTGACATTCAACACCTGCTACATTAACATGTTGTGAGTGATTGAAGTAAACAAAATCAGGAAGATTGTGTATCTGAATCCATTTAACTGGTTTTTCTTCGCCTGTATAACTTTGATCGGCGTCATCCCATCCAACAGCTTCATATAGTTTAGCTATTTCTTTTGTGTAAAACTCTTTCGTGTAACCATTAGCTAAATCTTCTTCTCCATTATACTCAGCAATATTTTTATGGCAATTCATACAAACATTTAAAGATGGAATCCCAGAATGCTTACTTTTTATAGCTGAAGAATGACAGTACTTACAATCTATTTTGTTAGCTCCTGCATGAATTTTGTGCGAATAATGGATGGGTTGCACGGGAGCATAACCTTGATCTATACCTATTTGCATGAAAAATGCATACATAAAATAAGCCGCAACTAATAAGAACATGATAGCTGAAACTAACATTAAAAATTGGTTCTGCACAATGACTTTCCACAAAGGCTTTTTGGTTGCAGTTTGAACTTCAACTCCGTTTGCTTGAGATAATTTAGTTAAAGACTTAGCTACTAGATAAAACATTGTTACCAATAACAATAGAATTAAAACAAGCACTGCAAGTATTATATTTTGTAAGTTCCCATCATCGTTGCTTGATGCAGCAATTGGAGCTACAGCAACTTTTGGTTCAGGTTTTGGAAGACTAGTGTAAGCAAGAATATTATCAATATCACTGTTTGATAATCCTGGGAATGAAGTCATCACTGAGTTATTGTACTCAGCAAACAAAGCGACTGCCTTCGAGTCTCCTGATTTAATTAAACCTTGACTATTACTAATCCATTTATAGAGCCAATCTCTTTCGTATTTTTCAGCTACATTTCTTAAAGCTGGACCTACTCCTTTTTTATCTAGTTTATGGCAAGCAGCACAATTTGACTTATAAAGCGCTTCACCGGCTATTGCATCACCTTTTTCTTGTGCTAAAATGTTAGTTGAAAACACTAACACAAATGCTAACAACAGAAGTGATAATTTTGATGATAAATTCTGGTAATTCATCTTTTTCATACTAATGATTAATTTTTTTTTCAATTCCAAGATCGTAGTTAGTTCATTTTCAAATCAATAAGTAATAAAGGGCCTGACTACCTTAAATAACGCAGCAAAAATAAGGTATAAAAGTCAATTTTAGAAATACAAACAAAGTGTTAATGTGTAATTTATAACAATTCTAAATAATAAAGTTGCTTTCTTTTTAGTTAATTAAATTTACATTTGCATTAATATATTTTATATGAAACTGAAATCTAACAACAGAACTCTTTCTTGCTTTGTTTTTACGCTCGCTTTTGTTTGCTTTTCGTATGGTCAAAACGCTTCAATTACAATTAATGCGAATGAAAAAATCTCAGAACTCTTAATTTTAAAAAAAAAGCTAGAAACTAAAAATAAATTGTCTGACGGATATACTATCCAACTTTATTACGGAGATTTAGAGGTGGCTAACAAAATAATAAGGGAATATCAAAAATATTTTGATTCTTGGCCCGCATACATAAAGTATGAAACTCCAAATTATAAAGTTTGGATAGGAAATTTTAATTCACGCCTGGAGGCAGATCGAGCTAGGATAGAGATAAGAAATAAATATCCTTCTGCATTTATTTTAAAACCTGATAGAAGTTAAAAAACTGCGTTCATACTGTTTTTTAACTTATTTAAATTATTTGAGCTTTTTCTTGATCGCTATTTCTCTGAAGCATTCTATAACATCGTTTTCTTTAATGTCGTTGTAATTTTTTATTTGCATACCACAATCATATCCTTTCGCAACTTCTTTAGCATCATCTTTAAATCTTTTTAAAGAGGATAACTCTCCGGTATAAACTACTACTCCTTCACGAATTAATCGGATTCCAGAATCTTTATAAATTTTACCACTAATAACCATACAACCTGCTATTGTTCCTATCTTAGAAATTTTGAAAGTTTCTCTAATTTCTGCAGTTCCTGTGATTTCTTCTTTCATCTCTGGGGATAACATACCTTCCATTGCATCCTTTAGGTCATTTATTGCAGCATAAATGATGGAGTACATTCTAATGTCAATTTCTTCTTTATCAGCAATTTGTCTCGCATTACCCATTGGCCTTACATTAAACCCTATAATAATTGCGTCAGAAGCAGATGCTAGTAGCACATCACTTTCTGTAATGGCTCCTACACCTTTATGAATAATATTTACTTGTATTTCGTCTGTTGATAATTTCAAGAAGGAGTCTGTTAAAGCCTCTACTGAACCGTCAACATCACCCTTAAGGATTACATTTAATTCTTTAAAATCTCCTAATGCTATTCTACGGCCAATTTCATCTAATGTTATGTGACGCTGAGTTCTAACAGATTGTTCTCTTTGCAATTGAGTTCTTTTTGAAGCAATACCTTTTGCTTCTCTTTCGTCGTCAAATACATTAAATTTATCACCAGCTTGTGGCGCACCATCCAAACCTAGAATAGATATCGGTGTGGCTGGGCCAGCTTCTTTTATCTTATTTCCACGCTCATCGTGCATCGCTTTTACTTTTCCACTACATTGCCCCGCTAATAAGTAATCTCCAATTTTTAAAGTACCTCCTTGAACTAAAATGGTCGAAACATAACCTCTACCTTTATCTAAGAACGCTTCAACAACTGTTCCGTTTGCAACTTTATTTGGATTTGCTTTAAGTTCTAATAATTCAGCCTCTAACAAAACTTTCTCTAGTAATTCATTAACTCCGTCTCCTGTTTTTGCTGAAATATCATGAGATTGAATTTTCCCGCCCCAATCTTCAACTAACAAATTCATTTGTGCTAAGCCTTCTTTAATTTTATCTGGGTTTGCTGTCGGTCTATCAATTTTATTGATTGCAAAAACTATTGGAACGCCAGCTGCTTGAGCATGGCTAATAGCTTCTTTTGTCTGGGGCATAATATCATCATCTGCCGCTATAACAATAATAGCTAAATCTGTTACTTGCGTACCACGAGCACGCATTGCCGTAAAGGCCTCGTGTCCTGGTGTGTCTAAAAATGTTATTTGTTG
>Ga0206130_10002397_pt1 | contig 26070 bp, 20 predicted proteins | sample Helgoland_Spring_9_FD_148637 | JGI IMG/M metagenome (GOLD analysis project Ga0206130, IMG submission 148637) | Pelagic subsurface seawater microbial communities from Kabeltonne, Helgoland, North Sea - Helgoland_Spring_Bloom_20160512_1 | ecosystem: Environmental > Aquatic > Marine > Epipelagic ...
CACACCTTGTCTGAGCAATTCTCACTAGGCTACAACCTTGGGGCAAAACTAGAGACTTCGGAGAAAGACAATGGCAATGACACGACACTGTCATCCGGGCTGTATTCCGTGGCGTTGGGCTACGGTGCGACTGATCAATTGGGTCTGTTCATCGAGGTATTCGGTGCAGTTGGCTTGAGTGCCGAGGAGTCGCCTGCGTCGATCGATGGCGGGATGACTTGGCTGTTTAACGATAACTCGCAGTTGGATATGTTTGCAGGTGTCGGCCTCAACAATGATGCGGGTGAGTTCTTCGTCGGCATCGGCTATTCCATTCGTTGGGGACTGTAGGGCGTCAGTAACAGTCTAGTCGTGGTGTGCGAGCTTGCTCGCGCCTGTAAGGGAGTTGCGTATCCGAACCTAAGCGCGAGCAAGCTCGCACGCCACGTTTTTAAGCCTCTGTGTGGTTGAATGTTGAACGTTCAAAGTTCAACGTTCGATGTTAGCCGGAGAGCACTAGTGCGCTTCCAGCCAGTTATCGCCCAGGCCGATGTCGATCTCGATCGGGCACTTTAAGTCGAGAGCTTTTTTCATGCCTTCGGTGACGAGGGCGCGCACAGCGACTTCTTCGCTCGGATCGAGGTCGAAGATCAATTCATCATGCACCTGCAGCAGCATACGGGTGTTGAGCCCTTGTTCGACCAACGCGTTTTGCACATTGACCATGGCGATTTTAATCATGTCGGCGGCGGTGCCTTGGATCGGCATGTTGATCGCATTGCGCTCGGCTGCGGCACGGATGGTGCCATTTCTGGAATTAATATCCTGCAGATAGCGACGCCGCCCCGTGATAGTTTCGACGTAGCCTTTGGCTTTGGCGCTCTCTTGCATGCGCGACATGTAGCCCGGGATGCCAGGGAACTGCGCGAAGTAGTTGTTGATGATCTCCTGCGCTTCAGTGCGCGAAACGGTGCCGAGGCGTTGGGCTAGTCCGAAAGCGGAAATGCCGTAAGGGATGCCGAAGTTGACCATCTTAGCGGTGCTGCGTTGCTCACGTGAGACCTCATCGAGTTCAACCTCAAAGATTTTCGCAGCGGTGGCGGCGTGAATGTCGCGGCCTTCACGGAAGGCGTTGAGCAGGCCTGCGTCTTCGGTCAGTGCAGCGAGAATGCGTAGCTCAATTTGCGAGTAGTCGGCCGAGAGCAGTTTCCAGCCAGGGCGAGCGATGAAGGCTTTGCGGATCTCGCGGCCCTGCACGCTGCGCACGGGAATATTTTGCAGGTTGGGATCGTTTGAAGAGAGACGACCTGTTGATGTTTGCACTTGCCCGTAGTTGGTATGCACGCGGCCGCTCACTGGATCTATCGAGTGCGGCAATGCGTCGATATAGGTGCTTTTTAGCTTGGTGAGCTGGCGGTATTCGAGAATGTTGGCGACGATCGGGTGCTTCGGTGCGAGCGAGGAGAGCACTTGTTCGTTGGTCGCGTATTGACCGGTCTTGGTCTTCTTCGGCTTTTCGACCAGCTTGAGTTCGTCGAACAGAATTTCGCCGAGTTGCTTGGGGGAGTTGAGGTTGAACTCGCGTCCTGCGGCGGCGTTGATCGACTCGCGCAGTGTTTCGATGTGGCCTTCAAGCGACTTGCCGGTATCCACCAGTGTCGCTTCGTTCATCAAAATACCTTCACGCTCCATCGCCACAAGCACGGGGAGTAGGGGTGTTTCAATTTCGTAAAAGACTTTGGCTTGGCCGCTTTCTTCAAGTTTCGCTTTAAATAGTTCCCATAGCTGCAGTGTGACGTCGGCATCTTCGATCGCGTAATCTGCGAGGGCTTGAGGTTTGACCGATGAGTAGTCGATGGGCTGCCCCTTCTTTACTTCAGGCACGAGTTCGCTGAAGCGGATCGTAGTGTATTGCAGAAAGTCTTCCGACAGTGTGTCGAGGTTGTGCCGTTGCTCGGGATCGATCAACGCATGTGCCAGCATGGTGTCGTAGCACTCGCCCGCGACGTCGATGCCTTGCTCGGCTAGAATCGATAGGTCGAACTTTAAATTGTGGCCGATTTTTGCGAGGTTGCTGTCGCTAAAGACGGGGCGCAGTGCTTCGAACACTGTGGCGGAGTTGCCTTTAGAAACAGGCACGAACCAGCCGCTGTGCGCTTTGATTGAAAATGAAATGCCGACCAGATCCACGCTGCGTGGGTTGAGGCCGGTGGTTTCGGTGTCGAACGCGAAGCTGCCGGCGCTGCGGAGCTCGTCGGTCAATTGCTGGAGCGTGTCAGCGGAATCGGCGATGCGGTAATCGGTCTTTGTATCTGTAAAGGTCGTGTAGGTGACTGCTGGAAGTAGATCAAGTTGTAGATCGCCGGAACTGTCAGCGGCGGATTGCTTGGCCTTTGTCTTCTCGTCGTCCTCACTCATCAGCACCAGCTCGGAGCTGGCTTCTTGGATAGTGAAATCACTGCCGAAGATGCGTTTGGCTAGGGTGCGGAATTCAAATTCGGCAAATAAAGGCACCAGCTTGTCCTGGCTCGGCGCGTCGAGGCGGAGGTTATCCCAATCGGCATCAATTGGCACATCCAGTTGGATCGTGGCGAGGGTCTTGGAGAGGCGGGCCTGTTCGGCATTGTCGCGCACGCGTTCTTGTTGCTTGCCTTTGAGCTCGTCGACGTGGGCGATGATGTTGTCGACGTTGTCGTAGGCCGCGAGGAGCTTGGCTGCGGTCTTGGGGCCGATGCCGGGCACGCCGGGGATGTTGTCGGAGACGTCGCCACAGAGGCCGAGCATATCAATGACTTGATCGACGCGAATGATGTCCCACTTCGCTTTGATCTCATCGACACCTAGAATTTCTGCGCCGTCCCCTTGGCGGGAGGGGCGATACATTTTGATCTTTTCGGTCACAAGTTGGCCAAAGTCTTTATCTGGGGTGACCATGAAGACTTCGTCAAAGCCATCGGCCTCAGCGCGGTGGGCGAGGGTGCCGATGATGTCATCGGCCTCGTAGCCATCCATCTTGAGTACAGGAATCCCAAACGCTTCGGCGACACGGCTAAGGTGTGGCATTGCAGCGGCGAGGTCTTCTGGCATGGCTTCGCGCTGCGCCTTGTATTCAGGGTGCAGAATGTGGCGTGCGGTTGGGGCAGAGGTATCAAAGACCACCGCGAGGTGGCTGGGTTGCTTCTTGGTGATCAGCTCGATCAGGGTGCCGGTGAATCCAAAGATAGCCGACGAGTTGAAGCCTTTGGAGGTATAAATCGGGCTACGGATCAGGGCAAAGTGTGCGCGGTAGGCGAGGGCCATACCATCGAGGAGATAGAGCGTCTTGGGCATTTAAAGAACGTCCAACATCAAACGCCGAACGTCGAACCTTGAATCTGATTTTTTATGGAGGGTAGGTCATAATCACACTCGTAATCTTATTCCTAATCAGCTGTGAGGAGATTAAAAATAAGATTACGAGTCAGATTGAGTGATTTGCTCAGATTACAGAGAGGTCGCGCAGGCGCGTCCCGCAACGCATCCTGTAATTGTCTGTGTGCAGTGCAGTGCAGTGCAATCGAGTGCGGTGCGGGCACCCAAGGGCATAATAAACGCACCTGCGCTACCTTACTGACACAGCGCGTCAACGGCTTTGCGTGTTGGCAGTGCGCTGCGGGCACCGGCTTTGAGGCAAGTGAGTGCACCAGTGGCGCAGGCACGGCGCATGTTCTGCTTGGTTTTGAGCCCTTCGGCGATTCCGAGCGCAAATGCGCCGTGAAAGGCATCACCGGCTCCGGTGGTATCGACCGCTTCAATGTCAAATGCGGGTGTATGGTGTTGGCCGTATTCGTCTTGCCAATACACGCCGTCCGCTCCCCAGGTGCAGGCGATCAGCGGGGCTGCGCCATCAAGCGTCGCCAGAGCGGTGCGTGGATCGTCTTCGCCACTGAAGTGCTTGGCAAATTTCGCAGAGGTGATCAGGTAATCGACCTTGTTGTAAAGTAGTTGGGTGCCGTCGTTGATGGAACCTGCGTCCAATATTGAAGGAATACCCAGCGCTCTGGCCTCTTCGATCAGTGCCAGGGATAGCAGTGGCTGGTGGCCGTCGATCAATAGCACCTTGGCGGGAAATTTTGTGAGCGAGATCGTGTCTTCCGCTGCGAGCGCAGAAGGGGCACGATAGTCGATGATCGAGCGCTCGCCGTTGGGCTTGATGGTAACTGCTGCGACTGGTGTGGGTGCATCGCCGCGATGTAGGCCGTCGGCATGCACGCCATTGTTGGCGAACTCGCGCAGGTGCGCGTCGCCAAAGGCATCGTTACCTAGATAGCCGCTAAAGCGCGCTGAGCCGCCGAGCCGTGCAATGGTGACTGCTGCATTGGCCGCGGGGCCGCCGCCACAGGTGTGCATGTTGGTGGCGCGCAGTTTTTCATCCGCTGTCGGGTGGTGCGCTGCGTTAAAGTTAATATCCACACACGCATAGCCTACGCAAAGAACGTCGACTGGAGTGGGGGTGGACATTTGATCAGGAGCTAGAAGTTGGAAGTCAGGAGTTAGAAGTCCGATCTGAGGCTTCCTTCTGGCTACTACCTTCTAACTTCTTTTTTAATACACGTCACGCAGGTAGCGTTTGTCGGCCTTGAGCTGCTTGACGTAATCGGCGGCAGCTTCTTCGCTGAGGCCTCCCTCTTGGGCGATTACATCGTGCAGGGCTTTATCGACATCATGGGCCATGCGGGTGGCATCACCACAAACGCAGAAAGAGGCGCCTTGTTCGAGCCATGCATACAGCTCCTTGGCGTTTTCACGCATGCGGTCCTGCACATAAACTTTCTCGGCTTGGTCGCGGGAGAAGGCTACGTCGAGCTTAGTGAGCACACCATCGCTCAAGTAGCTTTGCCACTCGGTCTGATAAAGGAAGTCGGTCAAATAATGTTGATCGCCGAAGATGAGCCAGTTCTTGCCCTTGGCTTCGGTGGCTTGGCGTTCTTCGATGAATGCGCGGAACGGGGCGATACCAGTTCCAGGGCCGACCATGATGAGTGGCGCGTCTGGATTAGCCGGAACTTTGAAATGTTTGTTCGCTGTGACGAAGATGTCGACTGTACTGCCTTCTTCGATGCGGTCAGCGAGAAAGCTCGAGCAGACGCCCTTGCGCTCACGACCATTGCTATCGTAGCGGACGACGCCGACAGTCAGGTGGACTTCGCCGGGATGTGCCTTCAGGCTCGATGCGATCGAGTAGAGGCGTGGCGGCAATTTCCGCATCGTGCTTGCGAGCTGGTTCGCGGTGATCTCGTTTGCGGGGAAGTCGACTAGCACATCAATTATTTCGCGACCGTGAATGTAGTCATTCAGTTTTGCCTTGTTGGCTGGATCGATCAATTTGGCGAGTTGATCGTTTAGCGCAATTTCGTTGTAGCGCTTGAGCACTGGCAAAGAAATCGCTGTCGCGTCGAGCTTGCGGGTGAGGGCGTCGCTGAGTGTACATTCACCGTCTTTAAGTGTGACTGTGGCGCTGCCGTCGAGCGTGGTTGCTGCCAGGATCGCATCGACCACGTCTTGCGCGTTGTGAGGAATCACCGCGAGCGCGTCCCCCGCCTCATATTCGAGGCCGGAACCCTCGAGGCTAAACTCCAGATGGATTGTTTCCTTGGCAGAGCCTGCGCCATTGAGCATCACGCGCTCGGTGAGCTCAGAAGGAAAAGGATTTTTGCGCGAGTATTTGACGGTGGCAGTCGCCGGTACTGCTGCGGCACTGGCTGGTGCGGCTGCCGGGGCGGCGAGGGCCGAAAGAGCGGCGATAGCGCCGGTGCTCCATGCCGCGTAGTCATCGTCAAAATCGACATCGCAGTCCTTGCGGTCGAATACACGCTGTGCACCTAGGGCTTCGAGGCGGGCGTCAATATCGATGCCCATTTTGCAGAAATGCTCATAGCTGGTATCGCCGAGGCCGAGTACCGAGAAACGAGTGCCTTCGAGCCTCGGAGCCTTGTCGCTCATCAATGTTTGGATAAAATCGATCGAATTCTCGGGAGGATCGCCTTCGCCCCAAGTGCTGACGAGCACGAGTAGGTTTTCGATGCCCTTGAGCTTCGCTGGTTTGATGTCGCTCATGCTGACAGCCTTCGCTTTGAAGCCTGCCTTTGCCGCGGTTTTTACAGTTTGATCTGCGAGGCTTTCAGCGTTGCCCGACTCAGAGCCGAACAGAACAGTTAATGTCGGCGCTGTCGCAGGTACAACTGTCGCGGCGCCACCTTTAGCAGCACGGAGGCCACTAATAAAGCCTTCCATCCAAATCAATTGGTCGGATTGAAGATTGGGCAAGAATCCGTCAAGCCATTGCACCTGGTCGGATGTGAAGGGTGCTGTGTTTGGTAGGAAAGCGTCAGAGTTGCTCATGATAGTTCGCGGTTTGGAAAGTGTGGAATAAAATCATTGTACGGCTGAAATGCTAGCACGAATTCGGGCTGTTGATTCTTTTCTTAGGTTTATGAGTGACAAACTAAAGAAAGGAGCTAGTGTCAGTGCAAGTTTTATCTGCAGATCCAGTAATCTTCGATATTTACAAGGGTCCGCTTAATGCATTTATTCCGACTTCTATTATGATTTCCGACAGTCAAACACCGCAGAAACTGCACAAAAACGAAGGCATCAAAGATAGCAGCGACTATCTACGTGGCACCATCCTGGAAGGGCTTGCCGATGTCTCCACTGGTTCGATCGCAGCCGATGACCAGCAGTTGACTAAATTTCACGGTCTCTACCAGCAAGACGACCGCGATGTACGTAGCGCACGTCGCAAGCACAAGCTCGATAAGGCCTACTCGTTCTTGTCTCGGATCTGCTTGCCAGGTGGTATCTGCACGGCTGAGCAGTGGCTCTTGATGGATGAACTGGCTAACTATTGCGCGTTTAACACGTTGAAACTGACGACACGTCAGGCCTTCCAGTTGCACGGTATTCTCAAGGGTAACCTCAAGGAGGTCATCAGCCGTTGTAATGACGTGGCGATGACTACACTTGCAGCCTGTGGTGATGTGAATCGCAATGTGATGTGTAATCCCAACCCCTTTGCTTCCGAAGTGCATACTCAGGTGCAACAAATCACTGACGAGATTGACGCGCACCTCAAGCCGCAGACACCTGCGTTTTCTGAAATGTGGCTTGATGGTAAGCCACTCAAACTGACTGTCCCGCAAGCAGCTGAGCGCTCTCTGGACTGTGGTGGCACTGATGTGGAGCCACTTTACGGTAAGACCTACCTGCCGCGTAAATTCAAGATCGCTGTGGCGGTTCCGCCTTACAACGATGTTGATATTTTTGCGAACTGCCTCGGCTTCATCGCAATCCTCGAAGAGGGCAAGCTAGCTGGTTTCAATGTGACTGTCGGCGGTGGCATGGGTATGACTCATGGCAATGAGAAGACCTTCCCGCGCTTAGCTGATGTCATGGCATTTTGCAGCCCTGAGCAAGCAGTCGCAGTGGCAGAGAAAATCGTCACGATTCAGCGCGACCACGGCAAACGTGAAGCGCGCACCAACGCGCGTTTCAAATACACCGTCGAACGTTTCGGGGTGGACTGGATCCGCAACGAGCTCGAGTCACGTCTCGGTTACAAGCTCGAAGATGCGCGCGATTATAAATTCACCAGTACGGGCGATCGCTACGGCTGGTGCGAGGGCACTAACGGCAAATGGAATCTCGGCCTGTTCATCGAAGGGGGTCGTATCGTTGATACTGACGGTAGCCCACTGAAGACTGGTATGCTCGAAATCGCTAAAGTGCACACGGGGGACTTCCGACTCACTGGTAATCAGAACGTGCTGATCGGCAATGTCGATGCCGCTGACAAGGGCAAGATCGACGCCCTCGTTGAGCAATACAAGCTTGATGCCTACAAGACTGCATCCGGCATGCGTCGCAGCCAGATCGCTTGTGTATCGCTGCCAACTTGCGGACTCGCACTTGCTGAGTCTGAGCGCTATCTGCCGACCCTAGTCACCGACCTCGAGGTGATTCTCGAGGAAGCCGGGCTCAGAGAGGACGAGATCGTGATTCGCTCAACAGGTTGCCCAAATGGCTGTGGCCGTCCGTATCTTGGTGAGATCGGCCTGGTTGGTAAAGTTCCCGGTAAGTATAATCTGTATCTCGGTGCTGGCTTCGACGGCGAACGCTTGAACAAGCTCTACCGCACCTCGATCACGCACGAGCAAATCATCGAAGAGCTACGTCCGCTACTTCTGGCTTACGCCAAGGAGCGCAACGAGGGCGAACGCTTCGGCGATTTCGTGATTCGTAAGGACTACGTGAAAGCAACCACTGCGGGTAATAACTTCCACGCGAACGTAGCAGGGTAGTTCGACACGAGCTCGCACTAATTCCCATCAGCCAATGTTCACATGAGCATTGGCTGATTTTGTATACTCTGTTTGAGATTGATCGCTAATTCAGTGGAAACGAGGAGCGTTTCCCTCCAGAAATCCTTTTTATGTCCTACTGCAGCATCGCTCGATTTTATAAACTGATTGAATCAGTGACGATCGGAGGTTCGTTGCTAGATGCACGGCTTGCCCACCTACAGCACCTAGCCGAAGGGCCTGCGATTCAGCACGCACTCTTAGTCGGTGAGGGCAATGGTTCCTTTCTACTGCCGTTCGTTCAGCAGTTTCCCAATACACTGATTACTGTGCTCGATGAAAGCGCTGCGATGTTGCGGGTGGCACGGACTAGGCTCGAAGCCGCAGGCATCGACACCGATCGCATTGCTTTTCAGCAGGCGGACATGACCACTGAGAAGTTGCCCGAAGGTCGCTACGATTTGATCGTTACGCTGTTTTTTTTCGATAATTTCGATGCCGCCACCGTTCGGCGGGTCGTGCCAGTCCTTGAGCGGGCCAGCACACCGGCCGCCCAATGGTTACTCTCGGACTTTCAGATTCCCGCCAGTGGTTGGCGACGACTCCGCGCCCGCATCTGGCTCACCATCTTGTATGCCTTTTTTCGCTGCGTGGCAAAGATCACCGCCCGTACTGTGCCACCCGCTGAGGCGATCCTAGCCGCAACCAGTTTCAAGCAGGTCGCTCGTAAAAATTATAGCGCCGAAATGCTCTACAGCACGCTGTATGAGCGGGCGTGATCCGGATATTGGCATTGGTATGAGGCTAGGCACTGCGGATGTTTGTAGCGAATGGATTGATGCCAATACGATTGCTTCATTCGATTCCGAGCCTTTGTGCATGTATTTTGTCATGGAGTGAGGGCGACCCGCCCTCATTGTTTGTGGACGTGGGCGTGTCGCCCACACCCCTTTAACTGTTCATTGTAACGAAGCGGGTCGTTTTTATCCGCAGATATATAACTGATTTTCCAGTAATTAACGAAGTGTCTAAAAAAAACGATAAATAGCTGGAACTTCTTCACCGTAGCGGATACTAAACAGGGAGTCATGCATTGCATGGCTTTTTCATATGTTAGTTAGGGGTAACTAGTAAGGTAAAAAACAAACTCCCCGCCTCTCTTCGGAGGGGTGGGGTTTCATTTGTCTGGGCTGCGGGTCTGGCTGGGAAGCGCTTTAATGTGTGCGAGTTTAAAGATAACGGCATGACGCTTTCCGAGTTTGATGCTGTCCGATTTTCCGAGGGGGCACGGACCTATTATTAGCCTTTCTTCTTTAGGCGTTTAGCCTCTTTTTTTTCCTTAGCGGTTTTTTGTGGAGCCTTCTTGGTCTTACTTTTTGCGTCGAGTGATTTTGCCATAATAGTTTGTCGGTTGTTTTTGGAATTTAAGGAGAGGTATGAAGTCTAGTCGATTCGTATTCCAGAGCAACCCCAGGCTTTCGGAGAATGAGCAACGCAAAATGAGCTGAGACTTGAGCGCTGAGGCTAGGCGAAAAAGCAAAAAAAAGCGCTCTATAAAAGAGCGCTTTTTGTATTAAATCCGATTGGATTTCTTAGTCTGTCAGACCTTTGACTGCGTCAGCAGCTTTGTCGCCTGCTTCTTCAACCGCATCAGCTGCTTTGTCTGCATCGCTTTTTTCGCCACAACCAGTGAGGAAACTAGCACTTGCAAGTGCGATGACAGAGAAGAGAAGAGTGATTTTTTTGAGTTCCATAATAATATGTATATACGTAGGTTGTTGATGATTTCGACCTGAATTGGTCTAAATCTTAGGTGTTTAATATGTAGTTAGGATTCCGAAATGTCAATCGTAGTCGTTAGGAGCTATCAGTTTGAAAATAAGAGTTAATTCAATGTATGAGAGTGACTTCTGTATATTGTAAGTTTTACGGAGTTGACGCGGATACAATCTGCATCCACGCAATGATAGTATGAATTTTTCGTTGGAAGGTCTGCGCTATGAGGCGCTAGAGGCACAGCTTGCAGAATCAGGAGTCAACCCGGTGCATGCCAAGCCGCTGTTTACTGCCGTGCAACGTCGCCTGCTTAGAAATGATTTAGAGTCAGCGGAAGGCATCCTACCACCGCTTCAGCGTTGGTTGGCGAGTGCGCAGGCGGTCAAGCCCTGTGCAATGGAACTAGTTGATGATACGGCCAGTTCGGACGGATTTACGCGCAAGTATCTGCTGCGGCTGCACGATGGCACCGAAGTGGAGTCCGTGCAGATGGGCTTCCCGGGTCGCTATACTGCATGCCTTAGCAGTCAGGTCGGTTGTGCGATGGGCTGTGTCTTTTGTGCCACCGGGCAGATGGGCTTTTCGCGGCATTTAACTGCTAGCGAGATCGTCGCACAGGCGCATCACGTCGAACGTGAACTGCGCCGCACTCAGGGGAGTACCTTACGTAATATCGTGATGATGGGGATGGGCGAGCCGTTACACAACTTTGAGCCAACCATGGAGGCGCTGGATATCATTACCGATGATCGTGGTATGAATATTGGGCCGGCGCGTGTGGTGATCAGCACGGTGGGCTATATTCCTGGCATTCAGAAACTGACCCGCCACCCGAAGCGCTATTCACTGGCGGTGAGCTTGCATGGCGCGAGTGACGAAGAACGCGGGAAGTTGATCCCAATTAATAAGCGTTGGCCGTTGGCTGAGTTACTCGAAACGTGCCGCGAGTATTCAGCGATCAAGCGTGCCCGAGTGTTCTTTGCGTGGACTCTCATCGGCGGCGTGAACGATAGCGACGGTCATGCTCAGCGTTTGGCCGAGCTATTGAAAGGGATGGATGCGCATGTAAATTTAATCCCGCTTAATCCGACCGAAGGTTTCGATGGCACGATGCCGACGGAGGAACGTTCACAAGCGTTCCAGAAAATTATTCAGGAGGTGGGAATTCCGAGCACAATCCGACAACGTCGTGGGATTGATGTTGCGGCTGGCTGCGGTCAGTTGAAAGCGCAGCGCGTAAAGCGCGCAGGCGGTAAGTCTGGTATCAATGTTCCGATGGGCGGGTCGTAATAACAGGCTCGGCATGCACATATAGTAACCCGTTTTGGCACGGCTTTAAGTCGTGTAGGACTATCATAGCGGTGTCGGTGATGTCTTTAGTAACTGCCGTGGTGAAGCCGAATGTGGCGGCTTAAGTATTCTACGCGGTACGTCGTGCTTGCACCGCCTTGGCGAGTGCATCGAGGATCGCTTCGGTGGCTGGCATGTCGATGCATTCGTCAGTGATGCTTTGGCCGTAAGTGTTGTCGCCACTCACGTCGTAGTTTTGGCGGCCAGCGACGAGGTGGCTTTCGAGCATGACGCCAGCGATGCCTTGTTGGCCGGCTGAGATTTGTTCGGCGAGTGTCTTGGCGACTGCGGTTTGGCGGGTGTAGTCCTTGTTGCTGTTGCCGTGGCTGCAATCGACAATCAGCTTTTGCGTCAAGTCGACGGCGGCGAGTTGCTCTAAGATTGGTTCGACATCCTTGGCCTCGTAGTTAGGGCCTGTACGGTTGCCGCCACGTAGAATTAGGTGTGCCGATGGGTTGCCTGTTGTTTGGAAAATTGCGGTCACGCCTTGCTTGGTGACGGACGGAAACCAGTGTGGTTGAGCCGCAGAACGCACCGCATCAATTGCGATTTGTACGTTGCCGCTGGTGCCGTTTTTGAAACCGACTGGCATGGAGAGGCCAGAGGCGAGTTCGCGGTGGACTTGGCTCTCGGTGGTGCGTGCGCCGATCGCGGACCATGCGATCGCATCGGCGATGAACTGTGGAATGATGGTGTCGAGAAATTCAGCGCCGGTCGGCAGACCGAGTTCAGCGATATCGACCAGTAGTTTGCGGCCGATGCGTAGGCCGGAGTTGATTTCGAAGCTGCCGTCGATGCTGGGGTCGTTAATGAGCCCCTTCCAGCCAACCACGGTGCGTGGCTTTTCGAAATACACGCGCATGATCACTTGTAGCTCGGCTTTATACTTCTCCGCGAGAGGCAGAAGCTGCTCGGCGTATTCTATTGCCGCCTTGGTATCGTGAATTGAGCAGGGACCGACGACGACGATCAGGCGATCGTCTGTGCCGTTGAGGATGGCTTCGCTCTCGGCGCGTCCGTTCTCAACTACAGTGGTTGCTTTTTCGGTGAGCGGGATTTCTTCGATCAGAATTGCTGGTGGCAAGAGTGGGCGGTTGCCGGCAATACGGCGGTTGTCGTGTGTGGTGGACATGTGTCAGTTAGAGAGCTGAAAGTTGAGAGCTGAGGGCTGAGTCTTGAAACGTAACAGGCGAAGTGTGTTACTAAAGATTAAATGCGTTGGTGTTCGGGTTTCAGGACACCAATACAAGGGAGTTGGCGGTAGCGCTCGGCGAAGTCGAGACCGTAGCCGACGACGAACTCGTCGGGGATTTCGAAACCCACGAAGTCTGCTTCGAATTCAACTGCGCGGCGGGCCTTCTTGTCGAGCAGCACACAGGTCTTGAGGCTGGCTGGATTCATACTCCGTAGCACTTTGGAGACTGCGGCGAGTGTGTTGCCGGTGTCGAGAATGTCGTCCATCAGTAGCACATCGACACCTTCAATGTTGAGGCGGATGCGGTCGATGATTTCTGGCGCTTGCTGAGGCGATGCACTATTGTGATAGCTTGAGACGCGGATGCAGTCGAGTCGCAGTGGGATATTCAGCTGTCGAATGATGTCGGCGACAAAGATCACCGCACCATTGATAATTGCGATGACGGCGATCTCACGACCGGCATAGGCTGCATTAATCTCAGCACCTAGCTCTTTTAGGCGCGTGTTGATTTGCTCCTCAGACAGCAGAATGCTGGCGAGATCGTTGAGTTGAGGGGAGGGGGGATTGTCTGTTGGCATGGCGTGTTTGGCTTGGTGCTAAAACCCTGGTGTGATTACATTCCAGGAAGGCCGGGCATGCCGCCTCCTTCTCCCATTTGCGCCTTCATGGCTTTCATCATCTTACGGCCTTTACCGCCGTTCATCATTTTCATCATCTTTTGCATCTGCCCGAATTGCTTGAGCAGTGCATTGACGTCGCGCACTTTCACGCCAGAGCCATCGGCGATGCGCTTGAGGCGATTGCCACGAAGGATACGTGGCTGGCGGCGCTCTTTCAAAGTCATCGAGAGAATAATGGCTTCGGTGCGGGCCATTTTCTTTTCCTCTTCGTCGCCGACTTGGATGCCGCTGGCGCCGGGAAGCATACCGACGATGGATCCGAGTGAACCCATCTTTTTAACCTGCTGCATTTGCGAGAGGAAGTCTTCGAGGTTGAAGTCGGCCTTGCGCATTTTCTCTGCAAGTCGCTCAGCTTCTTTCTCGTCGATGTTCTCCTGCGCCCGCTCGACGAGTGAGACGACGTCACCCATGCCTAAGATACGAGAGGCGAGGCGATCTGGATGAAAGACTTCGAATTCGTCTGGCTTTTCGCCAAGCCCCATGAATTTGATCGGCACTTCAGTGATGGACTTCATCGAGAGTGCCGCACCGCCGCGGGCGTCACCATCGAGCTTGGTCAGAATAATACCTGTGCAGCCGACAGCTTCGTGGAAGTGCTTAGCGACATTGACCGCCTCTTGACCGAGTGCCGAGTCGGCAACGAGTAGAATTTCGTCTGGCTGGACGGCATCCTTTAGTTGCTTGATCTCCTCGATTAGATCGGTGTCGATTTGGAGACGACCAGCGGTATCAAAAATAATGAGGTTAGCGTCAGCTGATTTCGCAGCCTCGAGGCCGCGTTTGCCGATTTTGATGACGTCTTTCTCTTCGCGATCGCCGTAGAAGGTGCAGCCTTCGTTCTTGGCCAGCATCTCGAGCTGATCGATCGCGGCGGGGCGATACACATCGCAGGCGATGAGAGCGGGGCGGTATGCACGTTTTTTGGCGAGATAGCGGGCGAGCTTACCACTGCTGGTAGTCTTACCTGAGCCATGTAGTCCGACCATCATGATGCGCAGCGGCTTCTTGTCTTCGAGGTCAGTGGCCCCTTCGCCGAGAAGCTTCGCTAACTCGTCGTGGATAATTTTAATGACTTGTTGGCCAGGGGTAACTGATTTCAGTACTTCCTGACCGACACACTGCGCCTGGACATTGGCGACAAACTCGCGTGCCACTTTGAAATGAACATCGGCCGAGAGTAGGGCTTTGCGCACTTCTTTGAGTGCCTCGGCCATGTTGTCTTCGCTGAGTTTGCCAACACCGCGAAGGTTTCGGAGGGCTGAGCCCAATTTGTCTGTAAGATTTTCGAGCATTTTCGTGGTAAAATTAAGGTTCTGGAGCTAATAGGCACTTACGCTAGAGGCAAAGTAATTTTTCAGCAGATCGCCTGCTGCGGGTCGAATTGTCTGAGATTACCAGCAGTCTCAGCCCTCCGCTCATTAATATGGGCTAAATTCAGGTTAAAACGGATGCTTTACATGTAGCGCGCTTCTCGTAGTTTAATCCGCTTTAGCTCGCTTGACCGCCTCTCAGTCACAGAGCCATATATTTATAAATAGTATGAAGCAACGCACCATTCTCAGAGAAGTTTCGATCAGTGGGAAATCCTTGCACACGGGTGAAGAAGTTCAACTGACTTTGAAACCAGCAGCCGTGAATCACGGTATCGTCTTTCAGCGCATGGATCTTTTTGGAAAACCAGAGCTGAAGCCCCTGGTCGAATTCGTGACCGATCTAGTACGTAGCACCACGATTGCTGATGGGCATGCGAAGGTAAACACCGTGGAGCACGTCTTGAGTGCATTGAGCGGTTGTGGGGTGGACAATGTTCTGGTCGAAATGGATGCCAGTGAGCCGCCGATTCTGGACGGTTCTGCCAAGCATTTTGTGAATTTGATCCAACAAGCCGAACCAGTTGAGCAGGATGCGGAGCGTGAGTATTTCGTACTGGATGAGCCGATTTCCGTAACTCGTGGGGCTAGCTCCATCATTGCGCTGCCACATGATGGTTTCCGCGTGACGTGTACATCCACAGATGATCGCGGCATTCACACGCAGCACTTGAGCCTCGATATTGATCCTGAGTCGTATGTAGCACAGGTCGCGCCGGCTCGTACCTTTACTATTTATGAAGACATCGAAGAGCTATTGAAGCTTGGTAAGATCAAAGGTGGCAGTCTCGACAGTGCGATCGTGATCAAGGGGGACAAGATTCTCTCTAAGGAGCCGCTTCGCTTTAAGGAAGAATTCGTCCGTCACAAGATCCTCGATATCGTCGGTGATATCGTGTTGGTCGGTATGCCGATCAAGGCACACTTCATTGCGGTGCGACCAGGCCATGCGCTGAATGCAGAACTCTCTAAGGTGCTTCGCCAGAAAATGCTGGAGAAGATCAAGGGAGCAACGAAAGCTGTAGCACCTAAGAAGGCCGCCACAGTAATGAATGCGCCTGAGACGGTGATGGATATTCGTCGCGTGATGGATCTGTTGCCGCATCGCTATCCTTTCATCATGATCGATCGCGTGATTGAGGTGGTGAGCGAAGATGAATTGGTGGCATTGAAGAATGTCACGATTAACGAACCGTATTTCCAAGGTCACTACCCAGGCCGTCCAGTCATGCCTGGTGTTTTGCAAGTCGAAGCAATGGCGCAGGCTGCCGGTGTTTTGCTGCTGCGTAAGTTACCCGTTGAGGAGAACAAAATCGCATTTTTCATGAGTGTGGACAAGGTCAAGTTCCGTCGTGCGGTGGAGCCCGGCGATTCAGTCGAGATTCGTGTGAAACTTGTCAAGATTCGGGGTAACAAGATCGCGACTGCGACCGGTGTTTGCTCCGTTGGCGGTAAGGTCGTTTCCAGCGCTGAGCTTATGTTCATGCTGGCAGATGTTTCGGAATAAGGGAAACAAATCAAATGGCTACAGACGTTCATCCTTCTGCAATTATAGAGCAGGGTGCCGAACTTGACGAAGATGTCAGTGTCGGTGCCTATGCGTATATCGGTGCGCAAGTCAAAATCGGCAAAGGCACTATAGTGATGCACCACGCGACAGTCGATGGTGTGACCACGATGGGGCAAAGTAATGAGGTGCACCCGTATGCCTATGTCGGTGGCAAGACTCATGACTTGAAATATCGGGGTGGTGTGCATCGTTTGCAGATTGGCGCGCACAATGTCTTTCGCGAATTTACCACAGTGCACTGTGCTACATCAGCCGAGCAACTGACGGTGGTCGGCAATCATAATAACATTTTATCCTACAGTCATATTGCCCACGAATGCGTGGTCGGTGATCATTTGGTGATGAGCAGTCACGCCGCGCTAGGTGGGCATGTGACCGTTGATGACTATGCCAATATTGGCTGGGGCGCTGGTATTCATCAGTTCTGTCGAATCGGCACACGCGCAATGGTTGGTGCAACTTCGAAAGTCGTGCAAGACGTGCCACCGTATGTGATCAGCGATGGTAATCCAGCTGTCGCGCGCACCATTAATAAGGTCGGACTCGAGCGCGCGGGTTACAGTAAGGAAGATATTTCTTTAGCGCGCCGTATTTTTAAAGCGTTTTTTAAAGACGGCCTGAACCGCAGTCAGGCAGTCGAGTGGTTGCGCGCCAATGAAGATATTGAGCATCGCATGGTGAAGACCTTCTTGGACTTTACTGCAGATAGTCAGCGCGGGTTGGGTTGAGGATTTCCCCAGAAGACTGTTCTCTATTCTAGCTGTTATTCGGTATCGTCCCTAATCCTCGCACGAATTGATGCGCTCAGCGGCGAGTATCTATAACTGATGTGGTAGTCTGAGAGGGCTGAGAGTCGGGTACAAAAAAGCTTCGTCCGGTTAAGGACGAAGCTGATTTAAAAGGATGCCTATTAGGCTTACTGCTCGTCGAGTACTTCGGCTGCTGAATCTTCGCTGATACCACGAGCGACTAACTCGCTGACGAGTGCATTGGAGCTGACGTAGGATGCATAGCGTTTGAGAAAGTCTTGTGCTTGAGTGAAGTTTTCGTCGTCAGCACTGATTTCCGGCACGTTCTTTTCTTCGACGTAGACGAAGGTGCCAGTCGGGCCGCTTGTCAGCATTGGCGAGATTTCTCCTGCTTCCATGCTTTGTGCTTTTTGTAGCGCAGCTTGGTTGAAGGTGCGTGGTGCTTCGCCAACCTTGAAGGCTTCGTTTGTTGAAGCTTTGAGCTCAAGTGCTTCAGCAGCTTCGACGAAGGTGCTGCCTTCGGCGATTTTGGCTTTGAGTGCGGTTTCCAAGCGCTCGCCATTTTCGTTGAAGAGACGGCGCTTTTCTTCGGCAGTGTAGTCGACAGTGACAACTGCTTCGACTGTTTCGAAGGCGGGGATCTCTGGCGCGATGCGACCTGTGTAGATCAGCACGCCGAAGCCTCCGTCAATCGCATAGGCGTCTGAGAAGTAGCGGCTCTTGGAAAGTGTGAACGCGGATTCGAGCATCTCGGTCGATAGAGCACGACGAGCAGCACCTTCAGCGGTGTAAGGCGCAATCTCTGTGAGTGTCAGGCCAGACTGGTTGAGCAGCTGATTGAAGGCGGCCGAGTCTTGCTCGACGTTGTCGCTGTAGAGTTTGTAGGCAAAGCTCTGTGCGGCTTCGTTAGCCAAGCGCTGTGCGCCTTCAGATGCGAGGTCGGTCGCGACCGCATCGCGCACATCCTCAAAGGTGACGGCAGGCATTTCTGCCGCGGCGTCCTCAGCTTTTGGTTGAGTGGCCTTGTAGGCTGCGATGAAGCGAGCGCGGTTAGCGATAAAGTGGGGGCGTAGATCAGACTCTTGAGCGACGATGACTTGGTCGGCATAGTTGGCTGCGGAAAAGATAATGTAGCTGGCTTGGATACGCTCGGCAATTTCGTAGCGACTGTTGTTGGCAGTGTAGTATGCAATCAGTGCTTCCTCAGTGGGTGTGACTTCTGGAGTGAATTCAGCATAGCTGATCTCGGCAGTCGCGAGTTTAAGGGATGTTTCATTGCGCTGTGTTTGTGCCAGTGCTTCGGAAGGCAGTAGGTAGCCTGGACCGGAGAGGGCGCTGCCAATTTGATCGATACGATAGTCTTCTTCGAGGACGACAGCGAAAAGACCTTGCGGCATGCGCGGGTTGGATTCGATGTTGTCTACGAAGCTGGTGTAGGCATCGCGGCTAAACTGATCATCGGCGCCACGGAAGGCAGCTTTGGTCATAATGTAGCCTTCAAGTGTCTTCTGGTCGGGGGCTGGCACACCGATCTCTTCTGCTAAGTGCAGGAGGGCAATGCGGCTGGTGACCTGCGACTGGAATTGTTGCTCGTTCTGGATCGGACGACCTGTGTTGAGAATCGCACTCAGCGAAACCTTTTCACTGATGATGCCCATTTCGTGAGGTGAATTGAGGTCGTAACCATAGAAGTTTTGCTCGCGGTAAGCGCTTTGGTCAGATGTGCAGCCCGGCGTGTTACCAATCGTGAAAACGAAGGCGACGATAATGACCGACAAAAGAGTGAGGAATATCCAGCGGCCGTGGCGGATGAGGTGGTTTTGGATCCAAGAAATCATGACAAAGGTAGTAAGAAAATGCGAAGGTTAGATACAGCTTATGACCTGTCAATCCCTTGCTTACATGTATCTCAACGGATTCGAGACAGATTGGATTTGTGTGACTAGCGACGAATTAGATCGCGGATCGTGAGTGTGGCCTTGGGGCAGTCCTTCAAACTGATGATTTCCTCTAAATAGGTGTGCAGCTCGGGTGTGTGCTGCACGACCAGTTCGGCACCGTCATTGTTACCGTAAGATTGGAATGTCTGCTTAAATGCGCCGAGCGTAATAGATTCAAGCGGGTGCCCTGGTTGGTAAGCATGGTCGCGTTCGTCTTCAATTGATTTGATGGCGACTGCGGTGAGGTAGCCGAGTTCGCACAGACGATTGATACTTGAATTTAATATGTGGCTGGGTACCCGAAGCTGTTTGTGGAGTTCGCTAGCACGTGAGGGGGAAGCACCTGCCTGAAAGCGCTTGCCGACGAGAATCAGTACAGCCAGTGAAATGATCTCTTGAGTGTGTTCACTGGTTTTTTGCCAGGCATTCTCATTTGTCAAATAATCGGCGTTTTGCACTGCGTAGGTTATCTGACCGCCGAATAAGATGAGCAACCAGAAGACGTAGAGCCCAAGCATGAGCACGACGATGATGCCGACTGAGCCATATAGGCTGCGGGTATCGATCACACGCTGCACATATAAAAATGAGAGCATATTATAAAGCTGGAGCAATACGACGACTAGGGTTGCTCCGGTGAAGGCTGCCTTCCAATTGACTTGAGTGTTGGGGATAAAACGGAAGAAGACCGCGAGCAGTGTAGTGATTAGAATAAAAGCAATGATGGGGCTCAAGAAGAGGGCAAGAGATAGAAATTCGCCGCCGAAGGGCAGATGCTCCATTAATTGTGCGATCTTTGTGACTGTGACCAAGGTCAGCGCTGCCGCGCCCATGACTGCTCCGAGGCTGATGAAAGTCCAATACACCACGATGCGCTCGCCGAGTTTTCGGCCTTGATCGACGCCCCAGAGTGAGTTGAACGAGGCTTCAATCGAGGAGAGTACTTGGATGCCGATCACAAACAACATAAGCGAGCCGACGACGCCGACGGTGCCGGACTGTGCTGCGGCGATAAAGCTATTGATCATCTCGGTAATTTCAGGGGCTAACTCAGCGTTATCGATATCATCATCGTTGGTATCGATTGAGAGTTGAGGTGCAGCGTAGGAGATCGCAGTTTCGATCCATTCCACTGCACGGTTTTCGGCGGGTGATTCGCCATTAGTCGGATTCGCTGGGGATTGGTCGATCACGAAGCTGGAGACCATAATACCCAGTGCGATGAGCGGGCCAATACCGATCAGCGAATAGAAGGTTAACGCAGCCGATTGCACTGGTAGTTTATTCCTCCGGAGCCCTTGGAATGTGAGCGTGAGGATGCGCAGTAAAAGATAGAAGCGAGCGCGTGCTGTTTTACGGCCGAGGTGCTCTAGCTCCCATATGTCTTTGTTCATCAGGTCGCGGGTACGCGACAATTGCTTGCGTATGCGCACGGACCAGTTGGCCTCTGTTTGCGGAGGCGCGGCGTGTTCTTTACTAGTCAAAATAATTAGCTTCGAGTGTTATCCAGACGGTATTAGCTCGAAATACATGCTATCGAAAAATCCTGCGAAGTGGCCGCTGATTGCTAAGTAGGCGAGGGTTGCGTTGCCGCCGATGCCGAGTGTCATCGCCACGAGCATAGTCGAGAGGCTTTGCGCGATGGTAGCGTAAAAAATCCCAAAACCAGCCGCTGCGGAGGCGATTAAGATGATCGGGTCGCCGAGTGCCCAGCCGACATAAATGCCAAAGCCCAGGATAAGCATGGCGCGGCCACGTAGCAGCGGATAGACCTCAGTGACAGCGAGGAACAACAGCGCCGCCATGATGAAATCAAAAAGTCCGACAATCATGAATGGGTAGTTGAAGATCGTGCTGACTTTTCCTGCTGAGATGGCTTCGTTGATAGCCGAGAAGTGCGGTGCTAGCAGGGCGACGGCCGAGAGCATCATCATCAGGCCGAGACTGGTGGCCGAGAGTGCTGCGGCTTTTTGAAGGCTCTCTTCTTTCTTTTTAAGGTGGCGCGTCTCTTCAGAGTCGCGTTCGGCTGCCGCGAGCATGTCGGTGACTTTGATGCCGCCTTGCTCAGCGGGATTATGCTCGACTTCGGTTGATGCGTCTTCTGGCGGATTAATTTTAAGCGAAAGTGTTTCGTTTTCAGGAAAAACCTCTGCCTTGAGTTGCTGGTTTAGCCCAATCGGTATCCATTCTTCTTTGCTTTCGTCGTAGTGGAGCGTGTTCTCTGTAATTTGGCCCGCTTCAGCTAAGGTCAAAAGTTGTGACGCATCGAAGGGGCCACGAGATTCTTCGCGCTCGGGAGTGCGGATGTAGTAGTCTGCCATGATTTAAAGTGGTGCGACTTTGTTGCTAAGTCTAGCTCTGCAATATTGGAATGGCATATAAGTAGTCATTCAAACGGCTCTTCAGCAAGCGAAAATAAATGGTTCCCGTATGCTGCTGATCTTCGGATGACGTGAAATAAGAAAAGGCTCATCACTTTTTCGCGTCAAATGCTTCCTGATGGAGCCCTGCCAGAGCGACCGCAATAGGAGGGTGGGCGATTCGGTTACGTAGATTGTGTGTTGCTGCAAAGGAGGGCGAGTCTCCCTGCTTCCTTTAGGCTTTCCCTGTTCATGCCGATGAACCTAAGCAAGGTTCTTCGGCAAATCGAAGGGCTGTTGTGCTAAAATGTGACTGGTTGGATCAGACTGCTGGATCGCCACCATGCTAGCTGTAAACACAGAGCTTCTTGCCAAGTTCTTTTTCGATCACAGCAACTGAAGCTCGAACTTCAGCTGCGAGTGTTTTGGCTATTTGCGACCATTGACTAAAAAGTAAGAGCAGATCTCAGAGGTGATCGTGACGCCTGGGGGCACTGGTAGGAGCAATCCGGGACATCTAAGCGAGATTGGCACCCATATCGCCGAGACGTTCGCTAAGTTTAGAGCTGCCATCAGTTTTTTGACCGAAGTCGTAGCTGTATTTGACAGTTCTCGCAACTGTGCGCTTGGCTGCTTTTTTTGTGACTTTTTTAGCTATTTTAGCTGGCATGAAAAACGAACTAAATTGGTTCGAGTTACGTGCTAAGGTGCACCGCTTTTAAAATTTTCCAGCAAGCGTAAAAAGTTTTAGCGAATGAATTTTCGCTATTTCTGTCGATCGATTAGAGGCCCAGTGGTTGGGCTTACTGAATAATTTATTTATTCGGCGCATTTTCAGTGTTGCGATCGCACTGTGATCTTATTCAACAGTTTTCACATTTATGACGGAATATCCAAACAGTGACGAAGACGATTTTTCAAGCAGTGACGAAGACGATTTTTCAAGCAGTGACGAAGGTGAGTTTAATTGGGACGATGGGTTACAGGTAGATCCGGAAGAGAATGGAATGTCGTTCTTGGAGCATTTGGAGGATTTTCGTTGGACGGTCGGTCGTAGTATTTTAGCATTCCTTCTCGGTGTTGTGATTGTTGGTTGTCTAATGCCGCATGTCGGTGCGTTTCTGCAGATGCCTTTAATTAAGGCTTATGGCTCGGCGGAGTTGGTCGGAGAGAAGTTGATTACTTATAAGCCGATGGGGGTCTTTTCGGTTTTTATCCAAATTGCATTGTTGGGGGGCTTAGTACTGTCGATGCCTTTTGTTTTGTATTTTATGGCATGCTTCATCGCTCCTGGGTTGACGGATCGAGAGCGCAAAGTGGTGCGTCCTGCTTGTTTCGCTGCATTTGTTTTGTTCCTTTCCGGGGTGGCGGTCGCTTTTTATGCGATTCTGCCGCTCACCCTGGCTTTCTCGGTTAAGTTCAACCAAGTGATGGGCTTTCAGGTGCTGTTGGCCGCGTCGGAATATTATAACATGGTCGTCTGGTTTTCCTTGGCGACCGGCGCGATCTTTCAGTTTCCGCTAATTATAGTCATCTTGATCTTCATACAAGTGTTAGCGGTTGAGAAGCTGAAGGCGATTCGTCGGGCGGTTTTTGTCGGGACGATGATCTTTGCGGCGCTGCTAACTCCTGGCGGTGACTTTCTATCTCTGCCGTTGACGACGGGGATTCTATATGGGCTCTACGAGCTGGCTATTTTGGTCGGTTCGCATATTGAGAAGAAGCGCCGTGCTGCTGAATTAGCAGAGCTCGAGGCCGAGGAATAATCGCTGTTCCGAATTGTCGAGGAGTGGCTCGCTCAGCGGGCACCGCGTGGCCTCCGATCTGAGATGGCCAAGGTCTGCCTCGATGGCGCGGCGCAACTGCTAAGTTTAAAGGCAATGCGGACGACACACAGGTCTTCCCTTCCCGTGATTCGATTCCTAATGCTCGCCGCTAGGCACGAGGTCTGCGGGTGTCACCTCTGACCGATTCTTAACCAGTGTCTTTCTCTGCCATCAACCAAGCGCAGGGGCACAAAAAAGGCCGCATTCTGGGTACAGGATGCGGCCTTGTCTGAAAATTAACTAGAGCGTAACCTACTGAGCTTCTTTGTTGCGCTTACGCTGATCGACTAGGACGAGCATGAACATGTGGCATGCAAACCAGAAGGTTGCACTGATCGGGATCGCGGTGAAGCAAGCCTGTAGCTGTGCAACTGTCGGGTCAGTCGAAAAAGTGAATGGGCGCAATAGGAACGACATTAGGATGAAGACTCCAAGTGTGAGGATCGCTCCAAGAGCGATGTGGCCTTTAGTGAGTAGTTTCTGGTAAGGTGCGTTTTCCATTTATGCGCATCAGAAAATGCAGTCAGGGGCGACTGTCAAAGCGAAATTCATCAATTATCTAAGGAGGCGCGATCAGATTCGGTGTCTTTTTATGGGGCCAGGGCCGTTTCTGTTGAATTTATCGCTTGAACTCGGGTGCGCACTGCGCAATTTAGCAAGTTTTTCTAATTCCCATCCGCGATATTTTATGAGCGCCTTATTCATCAGCCTTCTCACTCTAGTTCTTATTCTTATTTCTGCTTTCGTCATCCTGCTGGTCTTGATGCAACGCACTAGCCAGAGCGGAGGTATGGGAGCGGCGCTTGGAGGCGGTGCGGCTGAGTCGGCATTTGGTTCGGATACGAGCAGTATATTAACTAAGGGTACGATTTATGGTATCATTGCTTTCTTCTTAGTGGCATTGGGATTGTTCCTTATGTATCAATCTGAGGCCTCCAATCGTACACAGATCGTCAGTGCGGGTGAGTTAATTAGTGCTGAAGAGGTGGCCCCTGCCGCTGAGATAGTGGTTGAAGAGTCTGTCGTTGAAGGTGCGGGCAGTGCTGTGGTTGAAGGTGTTGTTGCTGTCGTTGAAGACACCGCGGCAACAATTGAAGCGCTTGTCGATTCTGTTGAAGTGGTTGCCCCAGTAGTTGACGCAGAAGCGTCGACGGCTGAGACTGTGCCGACTTCAAATTAATGCATTCAATAAAGACACCTACATTTTTCTTTAGACTAAGGTCAGCTGTTCTCGGTTTTACCGCAGCTGGCCTTTTCTATGTCTGGTTACCTAGTTTCTCTAATGCCCAGCGAGCTGGAGATAGTGCTCCACGGTCTTCGATTATGGAGAAGATTGATGCCGAGGAGGGAGCCAAGCGTATCGCGTCTTTTAGAGCGCAGCGCTTGAGTGGTGATTTCTGTTTCAAGTTTCAGTTGGAGCATAAACCTAAGGGGAGCAGTCGAACTGTCCGATATAATGGTGTCATGTTTGGTTCGTGGAATGAGCGTGGGCCTGTTAATCGGTTTCAATTATACCCGGAGCGGGTAAGGCGAGGCAAACTTGTTGAGGTTTCTCCGATTGAGTTAATCGTGCAAAACGGTGTCTCGCCTGAAGTATGGATTCGCCATGGCGCTGCCGAACCATTTGTACGCATTCAAGATAGGGCGTTATTTGAGCCTATCTTTGATGGTGTGATTTACACCCCCTTTGATTTACAAATGCCATTCATTTATTGGGATGACTATGCATACGAGGGCCCCGCGAATGTCTTGAGTCGTATCGGCCAGCGTTTTCTCATGAAGCCACCTGAAGGTTCATTGTCTGCTCGACATGGAATCTCAGGCGTGCGGATTGCTTTAGACGATATGTATGATGGGTTACTTGAAGTTGAAGTCTTTGGTGTGGATGGCGAGCCACGTTCCGAGTTCACGCTGCGGAGCTTTCAGAAAGTGCAGGGGCAGTATATCGTAAAGGAAACCGTATTGTCCGAGGTCGATGGTGGTAAAGTTCAAGGCTCCACTGGTTTTAGGGTGAAGGAAGCGAGCGTTGGTTTGATTTTCGACGCAGCGGTTTTTAGTCCCGACTGTGGCGTGGATGCTCCTGAGATTTCTGTGGCACTTTTTGATGTTTTGTAAGTTTAATCGGGCTGTTTTTTTGCGGGGATATTTGTATAAATCTATTGTATTGACATAGTTGCTACACTTTGCATCTTCACCCGTGTCCTATGCGACGTAATTATGAGTAGCGAAACTACCAGCCCCTTAACTTTCGACCTCCAACAAGAATTGCTTGATAAGCTCAAGCAGTTACAAAAAAAAGTCGGCGCACGCTCACTCAGCGAAATTGTTCGCTATGCAGTGAGTGTTTTTGATTCTTCAGATATTGATCTGAAAGCATCCGTGCACCGTCAGATCTCCGTGCGTTTATCTTCAGAACTTCGTCAGCGACTTACTCGCTTGAGTCAGCAGAAGCAGGTAAGCGTTGGAGAACTGTTGCGTGCAGCGCTTGAGTCTCTACCAGCCGAATTGTCGGATTTTAACCCCAAACAAACTATGCCTAAGAAGAAAATAACTACTAAGAAAGCGACCAAGAAAATCGCTAAAAAAGCTCCAGCCAAAAAGGCTGTTAATAAAAAGGTAGCACCTAAAAAAGCTACAAAAAAGACAGTCGCTAAAAAAGCAGCGCCAAAGAAAAAGGCTGTAAAGAAGGCAGTTAAAAAAGCAGCGCCTAAAAAAGCTGTTAAGAAAGTAGCACCTAAGAAGGTCGCTAAAAAAGTAGCACCTAAGAAGGTTGCTAAAAAAGTAGCACCTAAGAAGGTCGCTAAAAAAGCAGCACCTAAGAAGGTCGCTAAAAAAGCAGCACCTAAGAAGGCAGCTAAAAAAGCAGCACCTAAGAAGGCAGCTAAAAAAGCAGCACCTAAGAAGGTCGCTAAAAAAGCAGCACCTAAGAAGGT
>Ga0206130_10002401_pt1 | contig 26053 bp, 16 predicted proteins | sample Helgoland_Spring_9_FD_148637 | JGI IMG/M metagenome (GOLD analysis project Ga0206130, IMG submission 148637) | Pelagic subsurface seawater microbial communities from Kabeltonne, Helgoland, North Sea - Helgoland_Spring_Bloom_20160512_1 | ecosystem: Environmental > Aquatic > Marine > Epipelagic ...
CGGATCTGGGATGGGGGCAGCATGAAATGACCATCAGACTTGGTAACACCTGCGATCCGAAGCCAACTTCAGGCTTGAAGAAGCCCAGGGTTCCGGGTCAAATCCGGTCGATGAACGGGGTTTGCCTCCTTCCTCCCCCTCGAACCCCGCCCGACAGGCGCGCAGGGACGGCGGGGTCAGAAAAGCAATTTCCTAGCAATACATGAAACATATATTGAGTGTCGTTTTGGTGGTAGTCTGCTGCGCATGTGCTGCACAGGCAGAGGTGACGGTATCGAAGATGTTCGGGGACCACATGGTTCTCCAGCGCGACATTGACGTGCCGGTTTGGGGATGGGCGGATCCTGGCGAGGAAGTCACGGTCGAGTTTGGTGGCCAGAAGAAGAAGGCCCTAGCCGATAAGGCCAGCAAATGGATGGTGCGGTTGGCGGCAATGGACGCGTCGTCGAAAGGTCGCGCGTTGACGGTGACATCCTCCACCGGCAAGAAGAACTTGGCATTCAAAGATGTATTGGTGGGCGAAGTGTGGTTGTGCTCCGGGCAGTCGAACATGTCTTTTGGGATGGATGGTTGCAGGGGGATCCTGAAGGAGGCGATTGATACTGCCAACTTCCCGCTCATTCGTCACATTGCGGTTGCTGGCCATTTCTCGGTCAAGAAGGCAAAAGATCTGCCGGACGGTTCATCGTGGAAGGTCTGCACACCACAGACCGTGGGCGGGTTCACGGCGGTGGGCTTCTTCTTCGGCCGGAAGATTTATCAGGAAACGGATCTTCCTGTGGGGCTGATTCATTCGTCAGTCGGCGGCACTCAAATTGAGCCATGGACGCCGGTCGAGGGGTTTGCGTTGGTTCCTGAACTGGGGACCCTCAGGAAGCAAGCTGCTGGCGCGGAAGACAAGTATCGCAAGCTGATGGGCGAGGCTGTTGTCAATGTCCGGAAATGGACTGCGGATACGGAGAAGGCTCTGGAGACGGGCGACGAATTGTATTTGCCTATCTTGCCGTCACATCCGCTCAGTAAGGGAAGCAAGCCGACGATGTTGTTCAACCCGAAGATCAATCCGCTTGTTCCCTACGCCATGCGTGGCGTGATCTGGTACCAGGGCGAGTACAATGGTGACGAGGGCATTTCTTACCTGCACAAGACGCGCGCACTGGTCGAGGGTTGGCGGACGGTATGGGGCCAAAAGGCGGCCAAGAAGGGCGGCCCGGGCAGAGACTTCCCGTTCTATTGGGTGCAGCTTGCGAACTACCAGAAACCGAGTGACAAGCCGGCAGGTGGCGACGGTTGGGCGCGGATTCGCATGGCGCAGACCAAGGCGCTGAAGATCAAGAACACCGGGATGGCCGTCGCCATTGAACTGGCTGATGAAGCCAGGCCGAGCGACATCCACCCCAAGAACAAGAAGGATGTCGGCGAGCGTCTGGCGCTCTGGGCACTGGCGAAAGACTACGCCAAGCAGGTCACCTTCAGCGGCCCGCTCTACAAGAGCATGAAGATCAGGGGCAGCGAAGCGATCATCAGTTTTGATCATCTTGGCAAGGGCCTGATGGTTGCGGAGAAGACCGGCATTGAGCCGGTCAAAGAAGTCAAGAATGGCGCATTGAAGCGCTTCGCGATTTCGGGCGCCGACGGCAAGTGGCACTGGGCGGATGCCAAGATCGCGGGCAATACGGTTGTGGTGTCGAGCAAAGACGTCGCCAAGCCCGTGGCTGTGCGGTATGCGTACACGATGAACCCCGCCGGATGCAACCTGTATAACAAGGCAGGCCTGCCGGCCTCGCCGTTCACAACGGACAATCACTGGAAGTAGGAGCAATATGAAATACGTATTCAATTTAGCGGCGATGGGTGTCATTCTCTGCGCGTCGGTCGCGCAGGCGGCGGTATGGATGCCGAGTGTGTTCTCGGACCACATGGTCTTGCAGCGCGAGAAGCCCGTGCCGGTTTGGGGATGGGCGGCGCCGGGCGAGAAAGTGACGGTCACGTTTGCAGGTCAGAAGAAGACGGCCACCGCCGACAAAAACGGCAAGTGGGTGGTGCGCCTCGATGCGATGAAAGCATCCGCCAAGGGTCGCGCACTGGTGGTGAGCTCCGATCGAACATCGAAGACCCAAACTCACACATACACCGACGTCCTGGTGGGCGAAGTCTGGCTTTGTTCCGGGCCGTCAAACATGCAGTGGCGACTCAAACATTGCACGAGCGGTATCAAGGCGATCGCTCGCGCCGACTACCCACAGATCCGCCTGCTCAACGTGAGCTACGCCGCGTCGCCGATTCCGATGCGGGATGTGAACGGGACGTGGGAGGTCTGCAGTCCGGATACAGTGGGGGACTTTTCTGGCGTCGGCTTCTTCTTTGGCGAGCGGCTGTTCAAGGAAATTGACGTACCGATCGGGCTAATCCAGAGCGCTGGGGGCGCAATGCGTATTGGTCCATGGGCAGCTCCGGCAGGATTCAGCTCGCAGAAGAGTCTTGAAAAAGACGCCGCGTTCATCGCCGAAGCGAATGCGAAATATGTCGAGGCGATGAAGCAGTATGACATGGGCATTGTGCGCAGGTGGGCGGACGATACCGACGCGGCGCTGGCAGCGGGCGAGGAACTGCCCACGTTCCCGGCGCTGCCCAAGAGCGAAATCTCTGCGGGTAGGCAGGACAGCAAACCAACCACCCTATTCAACAGCATGATCGCACCGCTGGTTCCCTATGCCATGCGCGGCGTGACCTGGTATCAGGGGGAATACAACAAGAACTTCGTAACGCTACACAAAGACAAGATGGAAGCGCTCATCACCAGTTGGCGCAAGCTCTGGGGTGGGGAGCCGTTCCCGTTCTATTTTGTCCAGCTCAGCCCGTGCTACTGGTCGCACAGCCACTTCGGTATGCAGGGGACATGGGAAGCGCAGTCTTCGGTTCTCGAGATTCCGAACACGGGCATCGTAGGAACTTCAGATATTGCGGAGCCTTGGACCCGGCATACGAAAAACAAGTTCGACGTGGGCAACCGGCTGGCGCTTTTGGCACTGGCAAAGGACTATGGCAGGAAGGATCTCGCCTATTCGGGGCCGATATACAAGTCGGTCAAGTTCACCGGGAACCAAGCGATCGTCACATTTGACCATACTGCCAAGGGGCTGAAATCGCTTGATGGAAAGCCGTTGTCCTACCTGGTGATCGCGGGTAAGGACAGGGTGTTCTACAACGCCGATGTCGAGATCGACGGCGCGACCCTCGTCCTATCGTCGAAGAAGGTCCGCAATCCGGTCGCTCTACGGTATGGCTGGTGCCCGACGGCCGAGCCGAATCTTGGCAACAGCGCGGGGCTTCCTGCGATCGCGTTCCGTACGGATGATTGGGAAGAGGTCCTCTCTACGCCTCGGCTCGGCGAGTGGCGCGTGGGTGCGGGCGAGTGGTCTGTGGCGAAGGGCGTGTATACGCAGGCGGACGATAGGGGATTGACGAGGCTGTTCACCGGCTTTCAGGACTGGCGCAACTACACATTTGAGCTGGAGGTAAAGAGGACCGGCGTCATTGCGTACATCTACTTCCGCATGAACAAGAAGGGCTCCTACAGCTGGAACGTTGGCGACAATGATTCATCGATCCAGTCCAAGGGTGGCGGCAGTGGTAGCAAGCGGGTTGCCTGCGAGATAGGACCCGACAAGTGGTACAAACTCAAGGTGGTGGCGAAGGATAACACGTTTGAGCTGTTCGTCGACGGCACGTTGATACTGACGCACACGGACAAGGACGAGAGAAAGAACGCACACAAGACCGGCGGAGTGGGTGTGGGCGGCTTGCATATTACTGCCCAGTTCCGCAACATGAAGGTCACCGATGAATCCGGCAAGGTGTTGTTCGGAGAGTAGCCCGCAGGGCTCCTACACAAGGACTTTCTTCGCGATTCGCACCACCTTGCTCGACACCAAGAAACTCTACCGCGCTCGCCTCGCGGAGCCGCAATCGCCTTAGGGCTTGTTCGCAAATAACCTGCACAAATCCGCTTGCCTTTTTTGCATCGCTCACGTTGGCTCTCAACTCAGATCACTCGCTATCGTCGATGAAATCCGCCTTGGTGCGGACAAAAAATCCTGCGCATCTTTACACCGTTAATTTCCGAACAAGCCCTTACCAGATCTTCAGTATCTCTTCCGCCTTATGACCCATAGAACCAGCACCTTCAGTATCTACCTATTCATGGTTTCAATGATCGCGCCACTAGGCCTCGCGGCTGAAGTGGAGGTCGGTTCGGCGACGCCGCCCGAAGTGCGCATGAAGGCCTGGGATCACCACGTGAAGCTGAGAGAATCGTCGATATTCAAGGATGTCGAGTGGACGGCTGTTGGCCCCAGGATCCAGGGCGGAAAGATCGAGAGCATTTGGTCGGTCAAAAAGCGCAAGTCGACCCTCTATGTCGGCTCCGGCTCCGGTAATCTCTGGAAATCCGTCAACAACGGCACGACTTGGAAACCGATTTTTGAGAGCGAGTCGACTTCCTCGATCTCGGTCGTCACGGTATCCGACAAGGATCCGAACCTGGTCTGGGTCGGCACCGGCGAGCCGCACATGGCGCGCAGTTCGATTGCCGGGACGGGCGTCTTCAAGTCGACCGACGCGGGGGGCGCATGGCAGAACATGGGGCTCAACGACACGCACCACATCGGCCGCGTCCTCATCGACCCTGAGAATGATGACGTCGTGTATGTCGCTGCCCTCGGCCACCAGTACACCTACAACAAGCAGCGCGGCGTGTTCAAGACCAGCGACGGTGGCAAGACATGGAAGAAGATCCTCTATATCTCCGAGAAGGTCGGCGTGGTGGAAGTCGCCATGGATCCGTCCGACAGTAAGACCCTGTATGCCGTTGCTTGGGAGCGCGACAGGAAGGCTTGGAATAATGTCGTCGCCGGTCCCGGCAGCGGGCTCTACAAGTCGACCGACGCGGGCGAGACATGGAAGCTTTTGACCAAGGGGCTGCCCACCGGTGAGAAGGTTGGCAGGATGGGCATCACCATCGCGCCTTCCAATCCGAATGTTCTCTACCTCATCTGCGACCACCGCGGCGTGGGGGGCGAAGTCTATCGGTCCGACAACAAGGGCGAGAGCTGGCGCAAAACCCATGAGGGAAAGGTCAAAACTGGGATCGGTTATGATTTCTGCCTGATCAGGGTCATGCCGGACAACGAAGACGAGATTTTCATCGTGGGTTTCAACCTTCTCTATTCACCCGACGCAGGCAAGACCCAGACGATTATCTCCGAGCGCACCGTTCCCATGCTTTCGTACAAGGCCCGGCGCGCCACTCCCCATTGCGACAATCACGACATGTTCATCGATCCCGACGATACCGATCGGGTCATGCTGGCTACCGATGGCGGGCTCTATATCTCGCACGATAGAGCCAAGACGTGGCTGCACGTCAACACGCTGCCCATCGCCGAGTTCTACGCCATCTCGGTGGACGCACGTGAGCCATACAAGATATGGGGCGGCACCCAGGATAACGGCATACTTGGTGGTGAGGCGAAGCCGATGGTCCTCGGCGAGGAGCACTGGTACTGGAGCCACGGCGGCGACAACTACGTGACCCTGATCGACCCGAACGATCTCGATACGATGTATGCCGAGGGCATGTTTGGCTCGATGGCGCGACAAGATATGAAGACAGGTAAGAATCATGGCATCCGTCCCGGCCCAGCGCCGGAGGGGGAGAAACTGCGATTCAACTGGATGACTCCCTTCATCCTGTCGCATTACGATTCGAAGACGCTCTACGCCGGCGCCAACTACGTATTCAAGAGCGAGAACAGGGGCGACAAGTGGAAACGCATCAGCCCCGACCTGTCAAATAATCTGGACCCGGAAAGGCAGGGAGACGTTCCCTTCGGAACGATCACCGACATCTCCGAATCCGCACTGAAGAAGGGCTTGCTCTATGCTGGCACGGATGACGGACAACTGCATGTGACGAGGGACGACGGCGCGACTTGGACGAAGATCAACAAGGGCCTACCGAACAGGTGGGTCAGTCGGGTGGTCGCATCGAAGTATGATGAGGGGACCGCGTTTGTTTCTCTGACGGGATACCGGGAGGACGATTTTGAGGCCTATCTGTATATGTCGACCGACTTCGGGGAGACCTGGAAGTCAATCGTCAACAACATGCCCTCGGAATCAATCAACGTGATACGCGAAGACCCGAACGATCAGGATACCCTGTATGTCGGGACCGAGCTGGGTGCCTATTGTTCCATTGACAAGGGCAAGACCTGGCACTCGCTTTGCAAGACGCTGCCGACCTGCCCGGTGCATGATCTGGCACTCCACGCGGGGACCGGCGACCTTGTCGCAGGCACGCATGGCCGAAGCGTCTTTGTTCTCCATGCAAAGGAGATTCAGAAGATCAAGCAGGAGATGGCGAAGTAGCTCTCAGTATGAAGCTCTCCAAGCTAAGTCGCCTGTCGCATCGGTGGGGATCCATCATCGCGCTGCCGCCGATCACGATCATCATCTTCTCCGGCATTGTCCTGCAATTGAAGAAGGAATCAGCCTACATCCAGCCGCCGACCCAGCGCGGTGCCGGGACAGAACTCGCAATCGGCTTTGAGCGCATTCTCGAGGTAGTGAGGACTGTCCCCGAGGCAGAGATAGAGTCTTGGGAAGATGTTGATCGGCTGGACGTCAGGCCCGGCAAGGGCGTGGTCAAAGTGCGGTGCAAGAACCGCTATGAGGTCCAGATCGATACCGAGACGGCCGAGATCCTACACGTGGCCTTCCGCCGCTCCGATCTGATCGAGAGCATTCATGACGGGTCCTACTTCAACGAACATTTCAAGCTTTGGGTCTTCCTGCCCGCTGGCATCGTGCTCGCCGCCTTGGTGATCACGGGGATCCACCTTTTTCTCCTGCCATATCTCGTCCGGCGCAAGAGAGGTCGCTGATGTTGGTGTATTGACACCTCCGAGCCAACCCCGAACTGCTGAAGTAGCACGGGTATTGCGTGCAAGTATCTCCGCTTCGGGGTGGCAGGGGAGTTGCTGGAGTCGCAGCTGCTCTAGCCAAATTGAAAATAGTCAGTCCAGATTCTGCATCGCCGGGAGTGGTTACAGGATGAATGATTATCCAGCGCAAAGGAACCCTGCCATGACTTCCACGAGTCTATCCCACCCGAAATCGTTTTCGTCTTTCCTGCTGACGGCCACCATCCTGACGGTTTCGCTGCTGGCTTTTGTGCCGGTCGCGTTCGGGCAAGCGGGAAACCCCGGCGGCGATACCGTGCCCAAAGAACTCAGTCTGGATCTTGGTAAGGATGTATCGTTGAAGCTGGTGCACATTCCGGCCGGCAAGTTCAAGATGGGTAACCACGAGACCCCGGCGGAAACGGTCAAGAAGGTCGGGGGGCTGGAAAAACACCTGACCGATGAGTATCCTGCTCATGAGGTGACGATCAGCAAGCCCTTCTACATGGGCATCTACGAGGTAACGCAGGCTCAGTGGAAGGCCGTAATGGGTAATGAACCATGGATGACAGAAACAGGAGAGGGAGAAAAGATGGCGAGTGCGCAACCGAGGCCACAAGGCTTTGACGACTATCCCGCGGTCTGGATGAACTCTTATGATGCAATCGAGTTCTGCCGCAAGCTCTCGAAGAAGACCGGCAGGACCGTCTCTCTCCCGACCGAAGCGCAATGGGAGTATGCCTGCCGCGCGGGAACTACCACGACCTTTTCCTTCGGAGATGACCTGTCGAAGCTCATCGACCACGGCTGGTACGGCCATCAAACCGCGGGGCAGAAGGAAGACTACGCCCACCGGGTCGGCCAGCTGAAGCCCAACGCCTGGGGCTTGTACGACATGCATGGTAACGTCTGGGAATTCTGTCGTGACTGGTATGACAAGGACTTCTACAGCAGGTCACCGGGTGTTGATCCGGAGAACACCAAGGAAACCGCTCTGCGCTGTCTGCGCAGTGGGTCGTTTCACAGCGGCCCCATCGTGTCCCGCTCCTCACAACGCGCCAGGTGGGTAGGTCCCAAGGATGTCCGCTACAACTACGGTCTCCGGGTCGTGGTTGCTGCCGAGACAGCCCTTCCCGCTGGTTCCTCTGCCCAAAGCCTTAAAGATCTTTTTAAGCCGCACAAAGCCTGGAAGCTCGCCAATGCGGTCAAAGCTGAAGGCACGCTCATCGAAGCGACCACCAAGGGCAATGAAATCTATTTCAACCACTACAGGGGTGAGCTGCACAGTAAAGGCGAGTACTCGGATGTCGCCTTTAAAATGGAATTCATGCTGCCGGATAAAACCAACAGCGGTGTCCTCTTCTTGGGTAGTTATGAAATCCAGTTAAGCAATAGTTTTGGGAAAGAGAAGCTGAACAGCAATGACGCTGGCGCACTCCACGGAGCTGTCGCCCCAAAAGTCAATGCAGCCAGGAAAGATGGTGAGTGGCAAACGCTGGAGGTGACTTTCAGAGCACCACGCTTCGCAGAGGACGGCCAGAAAACAGCGCACGCTTTATTTGTGAAAGTTCTGCTCAATGGTCAGGTCGTGCAGGAGAACCTTTTCGCCAAAAGACAAACAAATCGCGCGATCATCAAAGATGAAAACACCCAAGGCCCGATTATTATTCAAGGAACCCGTGGGCATATCGCCATTCGCAATGTCGAAATGAAAAACCTTGACCTGAGCTCTGTTGAAACTCCGGAACTAAGCAAGGAAGATCGCATCCCACGCGCTAAATATGGCCGTCCCAAGGTTGATTTCGTTGCCTTGGGCAAAGCAGCCTTTGAGGACAAAGGCTGTATAGAGTGTCATGCGACAAACCTTGATAAAACAACGATTAAAACCGGCCCCTCTCTCTTTGGCTTGCTTCAGCTAAAGCCGCGAGTCATCAAGGCCATTGATAAAGCAGAGGATCGTCTGGTTGAGATCGTCGCTGATGACGATTACATCAGCAATTCAGTCCGTCAACCGCATGCCGTTTTGTCTTTAAACAAAAACGATGACAATAAACCTTATCTGCCAATCATGGTCCCCTACAGCCCTGAGATTGTTAGCGATGGAGAGCTTTTGGCAATTACGGCCTATCTGAAGACCTTGAATCCAAAAAGTCAACAGGGCCCATTGTATCTATGGGTGGAGAAACCTGCCGTGCAATACGACATTTCTAAAGACAAAGATGCCGTCCTCGTCCATTCGCGTCCTCGTCTTCAGCGGGTGAATATTGGCGAAAACCATTCATCCCGTGCTTTCCATGTCGGCTTGCCAGGCAACGTCAACTACAGCTTTGATCAGCGTATTTTAGGCGTGGTCGATATCTGGAACGGTCCCTTCATCCGCTTGCGCAATGAGAAAAATGGCCGCGCTCACCAGCCCAGTCAAAGAGGGGATGGCGCCGAAGTGTGGAAAAGCGAGTCAGCTTATTTTCAGCCACTCTATAAAGACGGTTCTGAGGTAGACTTTAACTTCAGGGAGCCGACCCATGTCGATCAAGTTCTTGGTCTTGAAATGGTGGCCGATAAAGGCGACTTCGTGGCTCGGGTCAATGCAGCCAAAGCACGATTTCTCGGAGTAAAAACCCCGAAAGGGGCCGTTCCGACCTTCGAATACGAAATCGAAGGCAATGTGGTTGCGATGCAGTTTGTCCCGAGCGCCAAGCAGACCAAGCAGTTGACGGTCAATTTCAAGATGACCCTCGAATCGGCGCAAACATTCATCTTTCCTGCAGCCGCCTTTAACGAAATAGAAGCCAGCGTTGGTAAAATTGATGGCAATAAATGGACTGTCCCTGCCGGAACTCACCGTAACATTACGTTTGTCGCAAAGAGTAAAAAACCTGCACGAATCGTGTTTACCGCTGGGATGGACAAGCTTCCAAAAGAGCAAAAAAGAGCTCCCGAGAAAATCAGCTGGAGAAAAGTCGATGGCAAGCTCGCTCAAGAAGTCGAGGGTAAGACCGCGCAAGAATTCAGCCTGCTGAAAGGATACACTTTAAGCAATTGTGACGGCCCGAAAGATCACCTGGGTCGAGACATTGATCTCTTCGAACCTCTGGGAATCGATTTCGTCGGCAATGATACCGTTTTTGTTTCGACTCGTGCTTCCGGTGTCTGGAAGATCTATAAAGGCGAATGGCATCTGTTTGCTGAAGGAACGTATGAGTCTCTCGGGCTTGTTGCTGAAAATGAACATACGATTGTTCTCGGTGAAAAAACGGGCCTGATGCGCTTAACAGATACCGATGGCGATCACTGGGCCGATCATCGCGAAAACATGTCTGACCATTTTCGCTTCAACGGCAACTACCACGAATATCTGCATGGACCTGTTAAATACGGCGACAGCTACCTTTATAATCTGAACTTAGCGCACCGGATTGAAGGAAACTATAAAGGCGGTGGTGCTGCGATGGGCACTGTCGGCGGTCTGCGTGGCTGGATGTGCGAAATCAATTCAAAAGGCGAGTTCAATACGTTTGCCAACGGCTTGCGCAGCCCCGCGGGCCTGGCGGTTTCCCCGGCAGGAGAAATTGTTTATGCCGAGAATCAGGGCTCATATGTCGGAACCTCAAAAATATTCATCGTCAAAAAAGGTAAATTCTATGGCAACCCTGTCGGCTTGATCGATCTGCCCGGGATGAACGATCAAAGCAAGGAAGTGCAGTGGGAATCTGTCAAAAATAACCGCGAACTGCCACTCGTTCTTATGCCGCAGTCGAAAGCAGCGAATTCACCGGGAAGCCCGGAGTGGGACACTAGCGGCGGTAAATTTGGGCCTTACTCCGGCAAGATGTTCGTCGGTGATCAAACCCTCTCAAGACTGTTTGTTGTAGACCGCCAAAAAGTCGGTGATATTGAGCAAGCGGCTTTAATCCCTTTTGCAGAAGGACTGGCTTCCGGCGCCATGCGTCTCAAGTTCAATCCAGTCGACCATTCTCTTTGGATTGGCCAAACGGGCCGTGGCTGGGGGGCTCGTGGCGGATCTCAAGCGGCCTTTCAAAAGCTGAGCTGGGACGGCACCATGCCCAATGCCATTCAGTCCGTCAAAGCCACCGCCAAAGGTTTCGACCTCTTCTTCACCAAAGCACAATCGGCAGATTTTGGCGATATCACCGTGAGCTCCTGGTTCTACACCGATAGCCCTGACTATGGTTCCCTCGAAAACGGTAAAAGAGAGGACAAAGTTCTTAGGCAGGTTTGGAATTCTGATAAAACAACATGTTCAATCGAACTGGAGAACTTCAAGATCGAACCCAGAACGGGGACCAATACTTCGCGGGTTTATCACTTGTTGCTAGATAAGACCAAATTGGCAGAAACAGGAAAGTTTCAGGCTCAGGCTTTCTTCACCCTGCATGCGATCCCGACGAAATAAAATTAGCGATCCCGCCGTGTCCCGCTCCGCCCAACGTGCCAGGTGGGTAGGTCCCAAGGATGTCCGCTACAACTACGGTCTCCGGGTCGTGGTTGCTGCCGACAACTAGCCCTCCCGCAACCCATAGCGCGTGCCGGTCCGTGTTCCGCCCGAGAGCGCGGCGCGTGAGTGCCAGGAATTTGGTCGGAAGGCGAAGGCTGGAAATCGACGTAACTCACTGTAGAACAAAGATTAGTGGCTATTCGGTAGCATCTTTAAAGCACTCGGTGCAAATAATTTGACCAAAATGCCCGATTGAGGGAGTATTACAGGTGATGAGATCAATTCAAAAACCGACGGGTGCCCCTATGAACAGGCGAAATATGTTGAAAACAGCGGGTTGCTTTTTGATGTTGCCTACTTTGGAAAGCTTCGGTCAAGAGGCCGCGGGCGATGATGCTGTGAAGGCGAACCGCCTGTTTTGTATGAACATCGGCAACGGCATGTGCTCTGACAACTTCCCGACCTCGACGGGCAAGGACTACCAGAGCTCTTCTACCTTCAAGCCGCTGGAAAACTTAAAGGATGATTTCACGCTCTGCACGAATTTAAGGAACTACGGGAGTCACGAAAGCACGATGTACGCTTTTGCGGAATATGCGGACCACACAAATCCCCAGTTGATTAAAGATTCGGTTGACGAGGTCGCGGCGGCTCACATTGGTAATGACACGAGGATTCGAAATTTGGTCGTTGAACAGAGGAATTCCTATGGGATTTCCTGGAAGGGTGGATTGCCCGTTTCCCCAATCTCGGACGTGCAGATTTTGTTCGAAACCATCTTCGGCAAAGTCGACAAGACAAAACGCGCCGAATTACTGACGCTCAAAAAATCGATGCTGGATGCTAGTATAGCTGACGCTAAGAGCATGATGAATAAAGTTTCTCAGGAAGACCGCGCCAAATTGGATGAGTATTTTTCCAGTTTGCGTGAATCTGAAAAGTCGATCCAAAGATCGGAGCGCTGGTTGAGTCAAGAGCACGTAGAGGTGCCATTCCCTGGAAACGTGAAGTTCAAAACAGACGGCCTCAGTGAGTATTCGCAAAAGATTTTAGTGTGCCCGCATTTCAATCAACGTTCAAGCTATTTGGATTTGCTCTTTCTGGCATACAAATTTGACGTCACGCGAGTGGCCAATGTGTATTCGGAATGGAATTGGCTTGGTCATCATACCGATTCCCATCAAGTCGCCACCGAAGCAGGCTTTATTAAGAACATCGAAGCGGACCAAGGCTATATGATGCAGACGGCTCGTTTCCTGGAGAAGCTCAAATCGACCAAGACAAAAGCGGGCGGAACCTTACTGGATCAGACGGTTTGTATGGTCACCAGTTCTCTGAGTATTAACAAAGAAGAAGGCCCTCACGGGATGAAGAATAACCCCGTGATTGTCGCTGGCGGTGGATTTGAGCATGGTAAACACATTAAGTTTAATGGGACAGATAACCGGAACAACGTCTACCTCGCAGCCTTGCAGCATCTGGGGCTCGAAATCGAAAGTTTCGCCACCAGCAGTGGAAGCGCCAAGATTTAGGGCAAGTTCAATGAGGCTCTTATCTCTGGCGTTGATGGCGTGGGCTTTGGTTCCCGTTGCGAATGGTGTTGAAAGCAATGCCGATTTCGACCTCAATAAAACCTTCTTAACCACTTACTGTGTCAGTTGTCATGGCGATGAAAAAAGCAAGGGCGATTATAATTTCGAAAACTTTGATGACAGGGATTGGAACGATCATGATTTATTAGATGAACTGTTATGGGTGTTATCAGAAAATGAAATGCCACCCAAAAAAGCCAAGAAGAAGCCGTCAAATGAGGAGATAGATGTTTATGTGAAGCTCCTGGCCAAACAGTACCTGGCAAGCAAATCAAAGTTGCCCGGCGTTCTCACGCGTTTGAATCGAGCGGAATATGAGAACACGATCAATGATGTTTTTTTCACCAAGTTAGAAGTCAAAAACTACCTGCCTGTAGACAACACCAGGCATGGCTTTGACAATGAAGGAGATAAGCTTGTGATGTCACCCTATGCGATGGATAGCTATTTCCGAGTTGCCTCTGGAATCGCTGAGAAGGTCGTGGGAGGCATGCCCGGGACTTCTACAACCCATCATAGTTACGATAATGGTCTAGGGCGCAGATTGGGGAGCGATGGCGTTGCGGGCTATGAACATTCCAATGACGGGATGACGACCGAAGGGTATCGTTACAATGATGCATCCCGTGGGTTTGGATTAAAATATGGTGACACAGTGCCAGGCCATTACGATGTGAAGGTCAATGGACATTTTACGTTTATTGATCCAACCGTTGGCGGCGCTTTTCTCAAGGAACGTGATTTATATTACAAGGTTGACCTGGGTAAAGAAAATGAACGCTTGAGAATCACAACCAATATAGACCCTAAGCTCAGCAAAGAAGCGCTCAGCACCCAGGATTTTCTATTAAGCGATACTGTGCGGGTCTATTTGGAGCCAGGACAGAATGCTGTTATTTATAGTTACAATTATTTTTATCCATTGCCCAAGGATCTCAGTAAACTCAAGCCGATACCCCCGCGGCCGGTAGACAAGGCATTCTCCAGACTACCCAAAGCGTTATTGCACTTCATTTCGGCTGATGTGACCGGTCCCTATTATGACAGTTGGCCTCCAAAAAACGAATTTTACAACACCTACTATGAAGGCCTGAAGGATCACGACCCCCATAAGCAATATCAACAATTCATTAGAAAGCTGGCCATTAAACTCTTCCGCCGACCGGTGAGTGACAGCGAGTTGACGCGATTTTTCGATGCCGCAAAAAAGAGATATGAAACGGACGACAATGTCTTCGATGCCGTGCAGTCGGCCGTGACGATGATGCTCTGCTCACCCAAGTTTTTGTATAAGTATGAAGGTGATTCCCTCAATCTCGACGAGTATGCGATTGCCTCCAGATTGTCTTACTTTTTGTGGAATACGCTGCCCGACGACCGTTTGATCAAGTTGGCTTCCGAAGGGAAGTTGAAGGATCCAAGCGTTCGTTCTGCGGAAGCCTTAAGGATGCTGGATGACCCTAAATCCCAGCGTTTTGTTACTGATTTCACCGAGCAGTGGCTCGAACTTCATAAGGTCGATGGCTTCAATCCGCAAAAGGATCTCCTCAAACTTACATTTAAAGGATTTACAAATATTAGACCCTTCATTGGGAAGGAAAGTATTGAGTTTTTTAAGGTGATTTTGAATGAGAATCTAAGCCTTCTCAATTTCATTGATTCTGATTTCGTGGTGATCAATCAACCCTTGAATCAGATTTATAAATTGGATCTCCCTGAAGAAGAGAAATTGGCAAAAGGATCTGACCAAAAAGAGCGTGACAGAAAGTTGCGGCGTGAAAGGGCCTTCCGAAAAGTCATGCTTGATAAAGAGTCGCAGCGTGGTGGTCTTCTCACACAGGCGGGTATTTTGATGATGAACACCAATGGCGAATTCACCAACCCTTTCTATCGGGGTGCTTGGGTGGCTCAAAGCATCTATGGACACGAATTACCCATCCCTGCCAATCTGGAAGTTGGAACACTCACCGCGCCAACGGAAACATTCACGATTAAAGAAAGTATTAAAGAGCACCGGAAAGATCCGCAGTGTGCTTCCTGTCACAGCAGGATGGATCCCTTTGGCCTTGCCTTGGAAAACTTTGATGTTTTTGGCCGATGGCGTGACAAGTATTCGAAATTGGTTGTGACCAAGACGACGACCGAAGTAACCACCGAAGGAAAGACGAAGAAAACCGAGAACACGGCGCGAAAGTTTGAACCCACTACTCCAGTGGACGCCTCTACCGCCCACCGAGACGGGCGGCCTATCGCTGGGATAGAAGGCTTAAAGAAACTGATGCTGGAGGACCAAGATAAAATTGCCAGAAATTTGCTCACGAAGCTTTCGGAATATGCCATGGGGAGAGAGATGAATTATGCTGACTCTGAGATGATTCATCGCCTTTTGGAAGCGTCAAAGAATAACGATTATCAGTTGCGTGATTTGATTGTTAGCATCATTGCCGACGAATCATTCACAAAACGATAATTTAAGTCCCGTATCATCCATCGCAAAGGAACCAGTCATGACTCACCCGCGTATCCCGAGATTGAAACCGTTTTCGGCTGTCCTTAGGAAAAGGCCTCGGAGGCGTCGTATCTTTTACAGGGGAAAAATCATGTCTCGAATGTCTTACTCCGTGCTGCTTGCTGTTGTGCTCTTGACTTTGGTTTGCGGGTTCAGCAAGGCCGAGGATGAGCCAGTCGAATACGACCGAACAGCGGTTCTCGCGAAACTCGATGAGGCGGCTGCAAAAACCGACGATCCCGCAGTCCAAGGTGCCCTGAAAAAGATGAGCGAATGCGTTGAGCGTGGCAATAAATTGCTGACTCTCAGTGGAATCCGAACGCTCCCGCCTGAGATTGGACAGCTCACAAATCTGACCGGTTTGACCCTCCATGACAACCAACTCACCACGCTTCCGCCCGAGATTTGTCAGCTCACGAAGCTGGCGTATCTGGGACTCAAGCGCAACCAACTCACCACGATCCTGCCCGAGATTGCGAAGCTCACGAAGCTGAAGCATCTAGACCTTGGAGAAAACCAACTCACCACGATCCCGCCCGAGATTGGGCAACTCACAACGCTAACGCAGTTGAGCTTCAATGGGAACGATCTCTCGACGCTCCCGCCCGAGATTGGACAACTCACGAACCTGACGCATTTGAGGCTCTGGGACAATCAACTCTCGACGCTCCCGCCCGAGATCGGACAGCTCACGAACCTGAAGAATTTGAGTCTTTGGGGCAACCAACTTCCGACGCTCCCGCCCGAGATTGCACAGCTCACAAACCTGACCGGATTGTCCCTCCATGACAACCAATTCACCACGCTTCCACCCGAGATTGGGAAACTCGCGAAGCTGACGCATCTGTGGCTCGGAGAAAACCAATTCACCACGCTACCGCCAGAGATTGGACTGCTCACGAACCTGACGTGGTTGTATCTCGAAGGAAACCAACTCACCACGCTCCCGCCCGAGATTGGGAAACTCACGAGCCTGACGGGGTTGACCCTCCATGGCATCCAATTTACCACGCTCCCGTCCGAGATTGGGAAACTCACGAAGCTGGTTTATCTGGGGCTAGGAGGAAACCAATTGACCACGCTCCCGCCTGAGATTGGACAGCTCGCGGACCTGACGTGGTTGTATCTCGAAGGGAACCAACTCACCACGCTTCCGCCCGAGATTGGGAACATCACCAAGCTGACGGAGCTGCAAATCGGAATAAACCCCCTGACCGACACAGACCTGGAACATTTGAAGCCGCTAAAAAGCTTAGAACGACTGAACGTTCGTGATACCAAGGTTACCAAGGCAGGCGTCGAAGCCTTTCGAAAGGCGCTACCGAATTGTGAGGTCAAGGTGCCAAGGCAAGATCCGTGATTTCTGTTTTGCGCAATTCACGGTGAGCATTGTCTGAGCCACCTCATGGTATCCGGGTCGTCGTTGCTGCCGACAAGTAGCCCTCCCGCAACCCGTACGCGTGCCGATCCGTGTTCCGCCCGAGAGCGCGGCGCGTGAGTGTCAGGGATTTGGCCGGAAAAAAATCCTAAAATTGACGTAACTCTCTTAAGAACAGCGATTAGTGGTTATACGGTAGCGTCTTTAAAGCGGCCGATGTAAATTTTTTGACGAAAGTGCCCGACCTTGGGAGTAGTAAGGATGATGAGATCAATTCGAAAACCGAAGGGTGCCCCTATGAACAGGCGAAATATGTTGAAGTCAGTGGGTTGTTTTTTGATGTTGCCTGCTTTGGAAAGCTTTGGGCAAGAGGCCACGGGCGATGATGCTGTGAAAGCGAATCGTTTGTTTTGTATGAATATCGGTAATGGCATGTGCTCTGACAACTTCCCGACGTCGACGGGCAAGGACTACCAGAGCTCTTCTACCTTCAAGCCGCTGGAAAACTTAAAGAATGATTTTACTCTGTGTACGAATTTAAGGAACTACGGGAGTCACGAAAGCACGATGTACGCTTTTGCGGAATATGCTGACCACGCAAATCCCCAGTTGATTAAAGATTCGGTTGACGAGGTCGCGGCGGCTCACATTGGTAATGACACGCGGATTAGAAATCTGGTCCTTGAACAGAAGAATTCCTATGGAATTTCCTGGAAGGGGGGATTGCCCGTTTCCCCAATCTCGGACGAGCAGATTTTGTTCCAAACCATCTTCGGCAAAGTCGACAAGACAAAACGCGCCGAATTGCTGGAGCGCAAAAAATCGATGCTGGATGCCAGTAGGGATGAGGCCAAGAGCATGATGAATAAAGTTTCTCAGGAGGACCGCGCCAAATTGGATGAGTATTTTTCCAGTTTGCGTGAATCTGAAAAGTCGATTCAAAGATCCGAGCGCTGGTTGAATCAAAAACACGTAGACGTGCCATACCCTGAGAATGTGAAGTTCAATACAGACGATCTCAGTGAGTATTCAAAAAAGATTTTAGTGTGCCCGCATTTCAATAAACGTTCAGCCTATTTGGATTTACTCTTTCTGGCATACAAATATGACGTCACGCGAGTGGCAAATGTGTATGCGGAATGGAATTGGCTTGGTCATCATACCGATTCCCATCGGATTGTATTTGAAGATGGCTTGCTTAAAAACATCGAGGCGGACCAAGCCTACATGATGCAGACGGCTCGTTTCTTGGAAAAACTCAAATCGACGAAGACAAAAGCTGGTGGAACGTTACTGGATCAGACGGTTTGTTTGATCACCAGTTCCCTGAGTATTAGCAAAGAAGAAGGCCCTCACGGTAGTAAGAATAACCCCGTGATTGTCGCTGGCGGTGGATTTGAGCATGGTAAACACATTAAGTTTAATGGGTCAGATAACCGGAACAACGTCTACCTCGCAGCCTTGCAGCATCTGGGTCTCGAAATCGAACGTTTTGCCACCAGCAGTGAATGCGCCAAAATCTAAGGCAAGTTACATGAGACTCTTATCTCTGGCGTTGATGGCGTGGACGTTGGTCTCGGTTGCGAATGGTGATGAAAAAAATACCGAGTTCGAACTAAATAGAACCTTCTTAACAACGTACTGTGTCAGTTGTCATGGCAATGAAAAAAGCAAGGGTGATCATAATTTTGAAAACTTTAATGACAGCGATTGGAATAATCATGATTTATTAGATGAACTGTTATGGGTGTTATCAGAAAATGAAATGCCACCCAAAAAAGCCAAGAAGAAACCGTCAGCTAAGGAGGTGGAGGTTTATGAAAATCTCCTGGCCAAACAGTATCTGACAATCAAATCAAAGTTGCCCGGCGTTCTCACGCGTTTGAATCGAGCGGAATACGAGAACACGATCAATGATGTTTTATTTACCAAGTTGGAAGTCAAAAACCACTTGCCTGTAGATAACACCAGGGATGGATTTGACAATGAAGGCGATAAACTTGTTATGTCACCCTATGCCATGGATGCCTATTTCCGAGTTGCCTCTGAAATCGCTGAGAAAGTTGTGGGAGGCATGCCCGGGGCTTCTACAACCGCTCATAGTTATAATAATGGGCATCTACGCAGATTAGGTACCAAAGGATTTCCCATCTATGAACAAACTAATGACGGTTTGACTTCCGAAGGGTATCGTTACAAGGATTATTCCATGGGGGTAGGATTCAAATATGGCGTGACATTACCTGGCTATTACGATGTGAAGGTCAATGGGCACTTCACGCATTTTGCCCCAAAGATCAAGGGGATGCCTACAGAAGATCTCAAAAAACGTGATTTAACGTTCAAGGTTGACGTCGGTAAAGAAAATGAACGCTTGAGAATCACAACCAATGTAGACCCTAAGATCAATAGAGAAGCACTCAGCACCCAGGAGTTTTTGTTAAGCGATACCGTGCGGGTCTATTTGGAGCCAGGGCAGAATGTTGTTCTTTATAGTCCCAGTTATTTTTATCCATTGCCCAAGGATCTCAGTAAGCTCACCCGCATCCCCCCGCTGCCGGTGGATAAGAAGCTATCCGGACTGCCAAAAACGAGCTTGCACTTCATGTCGGCTGAAGTAACCGGCCCCTATTATGAAAGCTGGCCTCCGAAAAACGAGTTTTACAAAACGTACTATGAAGGCCTGAAAGGCAACGACCCACACGAGCAATACCAGCAATTCATTAAGAGGCTGGCCATTAAGCTCTTCCGCAGACCGGTGAGCGACGGGGAATTGAAGCAATATTTCGATTACGCAAAAAAGAGATATGAAGCGGACGAGAATGTCTTCAATGCCGTGCAATCGGCCTTGTCGATGATGCTCTGCTCACCCAAGTTTTTGTATAAGTACGAAGGTGATTCTCTCATTCTCGATGATTATGCGATTGCCTCCAGGTTGTCCTACTTTTTGTGGAATACGCTTCCCGACGATCGTTTGATCAAGCTGGCTTCTGAAGGAAAATTGAAGGATGCAAGCGTTCGTTCTGCGGAAGCCCTAAGGATGTTGGAAGACCCTAGATCCCAGCGTTTTGTTGCTGATTTCACCGAGCAGTGGCTCGAGCTTCATAAAATCGATGTCGTCAACCCGCAAGATGATCTCATCAAATATTCATTTGGTGACAAGCGCGGGGAAAAAATTGCTAAGCTTAAACCCTTCTTAAAGCAGGAAAGTACTGAGCTTTTCAAGTTGATCTTGAATGAGAATCTAAGCCTTCTAAATTTCATTGATTCTGATTTTGTGGTGATCAACAGGCCGTTGAATGAAATTTATAAATTGGATCTCCCTGAAGAAGAGGAATTGGCAAAAGGATCTGACCAAAAAGAGCGTGACAGAAAGTTGCGGCGTGAAAGAGCCTTTCGAAAAGTCATGCTTGATAAAGAGTCGCTGCGTGGTGGCCTTCTCACACAGGCGGGTATTTTGATGATGAACACGAATGGGGAATTCACCAACCCTTTCTATCGGGGTGCCTGGGTGGCTCAAAGTATCTATGGACACGAATTAGCCATCCCTGCCAATCTGGAAGTTGGAACCCTGACTGCGCCAACGGAGACATTCACGATTAAAGACAGCATTAAAGAGCACCGGAAAGATCCGCAATGTGCTTCCTGTCACAGCAGGATGGATCCCTTTGGCCTGGCCTTGGAAGGCTTTGATGTTTTTGGTAGGCATCGCGAGAGCTATGAGAAGTTTGTTCAAACAAAGACAACTGTCGAAATAACCTCTGAAGGCAAGACCAAGAAGACCGAGAAGATTCAGGGAAAGTATGAACCCACGACCAAGGTAGAGTCTGACGCCGTGCATCGTGATGGTCGTGCCATTGATGGCATTGAAGGTCTTAAAAAGATGATCTTGGAAGACAAAGATAAAATTGCCAGGAATTTACTGACAAAGCTTTCTGAGTATGCGATGGGAAGAAAGATGAATTATGCTGATTCTGAGATGATTCATCGCCTCTTGGAAGCATCCAAGAAGAATGATTATAAGTTGCGTGATTTGATGCTTAGCATCATTGCGGACGAAGCATTCACAAAACGATAATTGGAAAAAAATCCGATGCGTCAGCATGAGCAAATGGCAGGTAAGGAAGTTTCCATCGTTAAGGAGTGTGGTATGCGCACGGTGGCTGTATCGTTCGTCGCGGGACTCACAGTCTGCGTCCTTTGGGCGACTCCGCTCGCCGCGAAAGATGATCCGCAGGAGATTCTGGGTGCTCTTCCCAAGGGGACGCTCATAGAGCGGGACATCGTGTATGCGACCAACGGTGAACGCAAGATGCTGTTGGACGTCTATCGCCCGAAGTCGGACAAGCCGCTGCCACTGGTGATCTGGTTGTACGGCGGCGCCTGGGACTGGGGAAACAAAGACCGTTCCAACCCGATGGTGGCTCTGATCGAGAGGGGCTATGCCGTTTCCGGGGTGACCTACACCAAGAGCCGGGAGGAGATCTTTCCAGCGGTGATCAACGACTGTCGTGCGGCGGTCAGTTTTTTGCGGCTCAATGCGAAGCAGTTCAACCTCGACCCGAAGCGGTTTGGCGCGTGCGGCGAATCGTCAGGGGGACATTTGACCGCCTTATTGGCAACCACGAGCGATATCCAAGAGTTTATGAAACACCCGGTCACAAGGCAGGCGTCTCCCGCAATTCAGGCTGCCAGCCCTTGGTGTGGTCCGACGGACTTTTTGAAGCTCAACGACGTGAAGTGCGATCAGGATTATTCCAAGAAACACTCCGCGCCGTCCCGGCTGATTGGGCAGCCGCTTAAAGAGGCACCCGAGAAATGCAAGCAGGCGAATCCGATCAGCTACGTCTCCAAAGACGACCCACCCTGCTTCATCGTCCACGGCGACGCGGATTTCGTCGTGCCGCTGAATCAGAGTGAACTGTTGCACGCGGCACTTGTGAAAGCGGGCGTCCCTTCGACGCTGTATGTCGCCAAAGGCGGCAACCACGGTTTTTCCAAAGGAGTGGAAACGCAGCAGCAAATCGTCGAAAAGGTGGCTGATTTTTTTGATTCGCAGTTCAAGAAGGAGACGAAGAACAGCAAGGCCGGGAGTTCGCGCGAAAGGTGAAAAAAAGGCTCACCCGACGATGAAAACCTTTGCTCAGTTTCGTTCGGTTATTACAGTCACCCATCACCATGAATAGGAGAAAACCAATGCCCCGAATTTTTGTTTGCCTCACGACGCTTCTAGTATTTTCTGTCTTGATCCCCAACCCAGCCAGTGCGGGTGAAAAAGACAAGCCGAAGGCCTTTACCAACAGCGCGGGAATGAAACTGGTGGCTATCCCTGCCGGGGAGTTTATGATGGGCAGCAACATAAGTACCGCCGAGCTCGCCAAGCTGAGCGATTCCAAGCAAGCGCCTTTCAGAGAGCTTTTCCCGCACGCCGTCCGTTTGACGCGTGGTTTTTACATGTCGACGACGGAAGTCACGCAGGATCAATTCACCAAGGCGATGGGCACGACGCCTTGGAAAGGTCATCGGTTCGCCAAGGATAATGCAAACCATGCCGCGAGCTTCATTAGCTGGGAAGACGCGACCGAGTATTGCCGTCGCTTGAGCAAGAAGGAAGGTCGCAAGTACCGCTTGCCGACGGAAGCGGAGTGGGAGTACGCCTGTCGCGGCGGTTCGGACACGGTCTTTAGCTTTGGCGATGACGCCGATGGCTTGGAGAACTACGCTTGGTTTCGGGAGAGCGCCAAGAATATTGGTGAGACTTATCCCCATCCGGTCGGTCAGAAGCGTGCCAACGGTTTCGGCCTGCACGACATGCTCGGCAATGTGATCGAATGGTGTTCGGATTGGTACGGGGAGGACTATCAGCCAAAATCGCCGAGTATCGATCCAAAGGGGCCAGCCTCCGGCACCGAGCATATCATGCGCGGCGGGTCGTGGAGCAGCTTCGCAGCCAGCTGTCGTTCTGCTCGCCGCGTCTGGAACACTCCGGTGTCCCGTGCCCACTACAACGGGTTTCGTTTGGTGTGTGAGTTATAATCGCGAAAAGTTCACCAAGTCCAAGACAACAAAGATCTCGAAAGAGTCTTTTTGGTTGAAGGTTTCTGTTCAGAAAGAAGGGCGGCTACATTTGGGAAACATTACCAGAGAAAGATGATTTCAACCGCAGATGGACGGGATGCACGCAGATGAAAGAAAGGATTTCGGAAATTTAGGTTCGAAGCTTTCGAAAACGAACACAGCCAGCAATCAATCCCATTTTCATCGTCCCGGATCTGCGTCAATCCCGTCCATTTGACGAAATAATTTCGTTTCCAGTTCGTCTATGTCCGCTGCGCTCCCGTTTCTGTTAGGTATCTTCAAATATAGATACCCTGGTTCAGAAAGCGTTTGGCTTTGAAAAACTTGGCGAACTTTTCTTACTTGGCGGTTCAAATCCCATATCCGGTTCTGCTTTCCTTGCCGGGATCTCCCTAGTGTAGGCGCCCTGGGGAGAAAGGGGGTTGATTTGGGTCCTCTGCGTGCGTAGAGATGATATCGAGGCGATGAAACGAAGGGCAGTCAAACTGGTCGGTGTGGGGGCGCTCGCGATCATCGCGTGCGAAAGCCCGGGGGAGGAACGGCAGGAGGCGGCGTATCAAAAAGCGCGGCAGGAGATGGTGTCGAAGCAGATCAAGGCTCGCGGCATCCGGGACGAACGCGTCCTTGCGGCGATGGCGAAAGTTCCGCGGCACGAGTTTGTCCCCGCCCAGCGCCGGAGGCACGCCTATCTCGATTCGCCGTTGCCGATCGGGCACGACCAGACGATTTCCCAGCCTTACATGGTAGCCTTCATGACCGAGCAACTCGAATCCAAGCCGGGCCACCGCGTCCTCGAGATCGGGACCGGCTCGGGCTACCAGGCTGCGGTCCTGGCGTTGCTGGTGAAGGAGGTCTACAGCATCGAGATCGTCAAGCCGCTCGCGGAACGCGCCGTCAAGGATTTGAAGCGGCTGGGATACGGGAACGTGACGGTGAAGGCCGGGGATGGCTACAGGGGTTGGAAAGAGCACGCCCCCTTCGATGCCGTGATCGTGACCTGCGCGCCGGATCACGTGCCCGAACCTCTCGTGGAGCAATTGAGGGAAGGGGGGCGCATGATCATCCCTGTCGGCAAGGAAGGCACCGTGCAGAGCCTTTATGTGATGACAAAGAAGGGCGGAAAGATGCAACAGGAGGCCGTGGTGCCGGTGCGTTTCGTGCCGATGACGGGGGAGGTCGGCAAGAGGCGCGAATGACGGCGCGCACCGCCGGGGTGACGCTTTTGCCCGCCACGGCCATCGTGGTGGGCAACATGGTTGGCACCGGGATCTTCACGAGCCTCGGGTTCCAGGTCGCGGACATCCAGTCGGGCCTTCCGATTGGGCGGTGACGTCCAGCACCAGGTCCGGCCGCAGCGGGCAGGGGGGGGCTGGGCTTTGTGGTCGAGATCTGGTCGCGGGATGATCTGCCGGCGGCGGCGGATTGGAAGGACGGTTGGGAGTGAGAACCCGGCGGGCGGGTTACTTCTTCGCGGCCGCTTTCGGATGGGCCATCAGCCAATCGATGACGAGCTTGTTGGCATGGTCTGTAAAACTGGGCACATGTCCGCCACCATCGATGGTCCACAGCTCGAAGCCGTCTCCGTAGCGTGTGACGGTTGTCTCTTTGCCTTCGAGCTTCTTGTCCAGATCGAGCTTCTGCTCGGCTGCGGCTGCCTTTGTTGATTTGTCATTGAACTCGGCCCAGTTCTTGACGGTTTCCTCGGCTCCGGGATACGCGATGCCTTTGATGTCCCCGCCGCTCTTGTAGCGGTTAAGTTTATCCTCGGTGCCGTGGATGTGGAGAATGTTGACTGGGCGGTCCGGTTTGGGGCCGGTCAGAGTCATGGGAGCCGCGCCGTTCAGGCTCGCGATCGCCGCGATGGTATCGGGGTGATCCACTGCCATGCGGTGCGACATGAACCCGCCATTGGAGTGTCCGATCAAGTAGACGCGATCTGCATCGACCGAGTATTGCTTCTTCACGGCGTCGATCAGGTCCTTGAGATACTTGGAGTCGTCGACGTTGCTCTTGTAGAAGTCGCAACACGCCGGGGAAGCATTCCAGAAGCGATGCTTCTTGTCGGATTTTTCCTTGGTCCCGTCCGGCGCGATGAAGAGGTATCCATAAGTGTCCGCCAGAGCTCCAAATTTCATATAGCCATCCTGGCCCGCGCCGCTCGAAGTGTAGCCGTGCAACAAAACCACCAACGGAGCTGGCTTCGCCTTGTCATACTTTGCCGGGACGACCAGAGACACCGCCCCGCGCCCGGCGTCGATGGTTTGGGCCGGCAAGCTGTGAGAGAAGAGTGTTACGAGAAGGAGGAGGATTGAGGTGCGTATTGACATGATGGAGGAACTACTGGTTCGGATGGAGCGTGCGACTCCTCGGGGGGAAGGTCAATGTCAGCGGATTTGCTGCAAGCTCTAGGGATTTACTTTTGGGGTGAGGAGCTTGGGGGGGCGCCGCTGGAGGGATAGCAGAGGGGGAGAAAGGGGGGTATCACTCCCGGCGACCCAGCGAAGTGAGGTAAGCCAGCAGGTCCACCAACTCATCGTGCCGCAGGCGCGCCGTTCCTCCTGGGAGAGGCTCTGCGCCACCAGCTTGAGTTTCCCGGCCTTGGTGAGTGCCGCGACCAAATTGCCGACGTCGCGTCCGGAACTCTCTGCGGTGCGTACCCCGGCCAGCGCGGTCTGCGGTCGAAGCTCCAGGCCTCCAAGCGCAGCGGTCAAGCAGCCCGATCCGTCTTGTCGCGAGAGGAAGGCGTCGAAGATCATTCCCGTCTCAACGGGACGCCTCATGCCGGGTGTATGCAGCGTAGTCAGAGCAATCTGGATCAAGTTGCACTACGGGCCGAATGCCCGAGTCTGATTGGAACCGCCCTGTACGGAGCCGTACGCAGGGTGGTGTGGGACCGGGGAGCTAATCACTCTCCGGGACCCGATTGGGCACTTCCAGCTGTTTTGCGTCTTGGATTCATAAAGTAAGCGCAACACCCGATCCTTTACAAGAAGGGAACTTTCGGGTGTGGCTGCGACATGAAGAAATACACTCAACTGACAGACGAAGAGCGGGCGGTGATCGGCACCATGCTGT
>Ga0206130_10002404_pt1 | contig 26047 bp, 20 predicted proteins | sample Helgoland_Spring_9_FD_148637 | JGI IMG/M metagenome (GOLD analysis project Ga0206130, IMG submission 148637) | Pelagic subsurface seawater microbial communities from Kabeltonne, Helgoland, North Sea - Helgoland_Spring_Bloom_20160512_1 | ecosystem: Environmental > Aquatic > Marine > Epipelagic ...
GTAGCACCGAAGAACGCATTGAGCAAATGCTAGAGGTGATCTCTCTGTAATATTTATAATAAAACAATATTATAATGAAACGTTCAGAATTAGCAGAATATATCAAAGAAACCATTGTAGATGTGCTCACAGAGGCATCTCAAGAAGATGTTGAAACTCAAAAAGCTTATAATGACGAATTAGAAAAAACCAAAGAATTATCTGCAGATTTAACTGAAGATGATGAGGTTGAACCCACAGCTAAAGATATTAAGAAAAACGATTCAATATCTACTATTTCCCGTAAACTACAAGACACATCTAAAGAGATGAAAGCTGTAGTTAATAAATGGAAAAAATCTGAAGGTGAAGAAAAAGAAGCATTGTTAGCTCGTTTAAAAGAATTAACTAAAATTAAAAAAGAGCTTGAAGGCTTACTTTAAAAATATACAAACTCTACTAGTTGTAGTATTAGCAGCCCTATTGTTTTTTCAACGAGGCTGCTCTTCTACACCTCCTACAGAACCCAAAGTTATCACAGAAGTGGTAACCCAATGGGATACTGTTAAAGTAGAACAAACAGAATACGTTCCCCAAATAATTGAGAAAGTAGTAATTAATATTGATACATTTACTACACCAATTGATACGGTTTCGGTACTAAAAGATTATTACGCAAAGTATTTCTATACTGATACTATTCAGTTAGATACACTAGGTTCTATTATTGTAAACGATACAATTACTAGAAACTTAATTTCATTCAGAGATGTTCAATCCAACATATTCATCCCAACAACTACAATTACTAATACTGTTTACCTCTACAAACGCGAATTATTTTGGGGCGTTGCGGTAGGTGGGATGATAAACCCCGTACAAAATGAATCACCAATAAATTATGTTAGCGGTGAATTAATGTACGTTAATAAAAAAAGAAATGTATACGGTTTTGGTTTAGGAGTAGATAAAGATTTCTTCCCTATAGTATCAGGCCGCCTATATTGGAAAATAGGTAAATAATGGCTGAACAAAATTTAAGGCAAATAATTCAACAGGAATACGTTAAGTGTGCTAGTGATCCGATTCACTTTATGAAAAAGTACTGCTTTATTCAGCACCCACAACGTGGACGTATTCCATTTCATCTGTACCCATTTCAAGAAAAAGTCCTAAAACTATTTCAAGAAAATCCATATTCTGTAGTACTAAAATCTAGACAGTTAGGTATTTCTACTTTAGGTGCAGGTTATTCTTTGTGGTTAATGTTATTCCATAAAGATAAAAACGTACTTTGTATTGCGACAAAACAGGATACAGCTAAAAACATGGTTACGAAGGTTAAATTCATGTATGAAAATTTACCTTCCTGGCTTAAAATAGATGCACCTGAAAATAACAAATTAACATTACGATTAAGTAACGGATCCCAGATTAAAGCAACTTCAGCATCAAGTGATGCTGGTAGATCGGAAGCCGTTTCTTTGTTGTTAATTGATGAAGCAGCATTTATTGAAAATATTGGTGAAATCTGGGCCTCAGCCCAACAAACACTAGCTACGGGTGGTGGTTGTATAGCATTATCTACCCCATATGGTACAGGTAACTGGTTCCATAAAACATGGGTTAGAGCAGAAAATCAAGAAAACGATTTCTTACCTATTAAATTACCATGGTACGTCCACCCAGAACGTGACCAAGCATGGAGAGATAGACAGGATGAATTACTAGGTGATCCTAGAATGGCAGCCCAAGAATGTGACTGTGATTTTTCTACTTCAGGTGATACTGTATTCTATGCTGAATATTTACAATTTTATGAACAAACATATATCAAAGATCCTTTGGAGAAGCGAGGCGCTGACCAAAATTTATGGATCTGGGAACCCGCTGATTACTCAAGAACCTACCTTGTTGTTGCTGATGTTGCTCGTGGAGACGGGAAAGATTATTCTGCATTTCATGTTATCGACATTCAAAGCAATACTCAAGTTGCCGAATATAGGGGTCAAATTGGAACAAAAGAATACGGACATTTATTAGTAGGTATAGCATCTGAATATAATGAGGCTTTACTTGTAGTAGAGAATGCTTCAATTGGTTGGGCTACTATTCAAACTATCATTGATAGAGGATATACTAACCTTTATTATTCAACTAAAAGTGATTCTACAAGAGCTGATTCGTATTTTGACAAATATATGGATACGAGTAAAATGGTTCCTGGTTTTAGTATGACATCAAGAGTTAGACCTTTAATAATAGGTAAACTCCAAGAATACGTTAATGATAAATCAGTTACAATTCAATCAAAACGCTTGATTGAAGAAATGAAAGTATTTATGTGGAAAAATGGACGTGCTGAGGCACAACAAGGATACAATGATGATTTAGTTATGTCATTTGGTATTGGTATGTTTATGAGAGATACTTCATTTAAATTTAGCCAACAACATTTAGATATGAGTAAGGCAGCATTAAATAGTATTTCTACTAATAAAGTATCTTGGCAGGGTGGTTATAATGCTAATAACATTGCTAATCCATACACACAAGATATAAATGGGAAACAAGAAGACATTAGTTGGCTTCTTAGATAATATTTATAATAATAAACTATATTATGGCTGATAAGGGCTTATTTACTAGATTACAAAGATTATTTTCCTCGGATGTTGTTATTCGTAATGTAGGGGGTAACCAATTAAAAACAATTGATACTGACCACATTCAAACATCTGGAGAATTTGCAACTAATTCTCTAATGGATAGATACAGAGGTGTGTATCAAAATCCATCCTCTACTTCTTTATATGGTGCTCAGTTTAATATGAACTATCAGTACCTTAGAACTCAACTTTACTCAGATTATGATGTAATGGATACAGATGCTATTATTGCTTCTGCTCTTGATATCATTGCTGATGAGTGTAGTTTAAAAAATGACATGGGTGAGGTATTACAAATTAAATCACCTGATGAAGATATTCAAAAAATCTTATATAACTTATTTTACGATGTATTAAACATTGAGTTTAACCTTTGGTCTTGGACTCGTCAAATGTGTAAGTATGGTGATTTCTTCTTAAAACTAGAAATTTCAGAAAAGTTTGGTGTGTATAATGTTATTCCTTATTCAGCATACCATATTGAAAGACAAGAAAATTTCGACCCAGAAAACCCATCTAAAGTAATATTTAATTACAACCCAGATGGGTTCTATGGTGGTTCATCTTCAGGTTATTATAGTGTTCCTAATCAACAGAACGCTAATATGATTACATTTGATAATTATGAGATTGCTCATTTCCGTTTACTTTCGGATATGAATTATTTACCTTATGGTAGAGCTTATATTGAGCCTGCTCGTAAATTATACAAGCAATATGCGTTAATGGAAGATGCTATGTTAATTCATAGAATTGTAAGAGCTCCTGAAAAACGTATCTTTAAAATTAATGTTGGTTCTATTCCACCTAATGAAGTAGAAAACTTCATGCAAAAAACTATCTCTACCCTAAAACGCACCCCGTATATGGATGAGCAAACAGGTGAATATAACTTAAAATACAATATGCAAAACCTACTTGAGGATTTCTACCTACCAGTTAGAGGAAATGATCAAGCAACTCAAATTGAAACTACACCTGGTTTATCATATGATGGTATTCAAGATGTAGAATATTTAAGAGAAAAATTATTTGCTGCCCTTAAAGTACCTAAAGCATTTATGGGTTACGATGCTGATTTATCAGGTAAAGCAACATTGGCAGCTGAAGATATTCGTTTCGGTCGTACAATTGATCGTATCCAACGTATCTTAATCTCAGAATTATATAAAATTGCTTTAGTTCATTTATATGCTCAAGGGTATAGAGATGAACAAATGACTAATTTTGAATTAGATTTAACTACTCCTTCTATTATTTACGATCAAGAAAAGATCGCATTAATGAAAGAAAAAGTAGATTTAGCTGCTCAAATGATGGAAAACAAAATGTTCCCAACAGATTGGATTTACGAACATGTATTCCACTTTAGTGAAGATCAGTATGAAGAATATAGAGATTTGATTGTACAAGATCAAAAACGTAGATTCCGTTTAGCTCAAATTGAGACTGAAGGTAATGACCCACTTACAACAGGACGTTCATATGGTACACCACACGATTTAGCTTCATTATATGGACAAGGTAGAATGGAAAGTGACCCAAGTAATGTACCTGATGGATATGATGAGAAAAAACCATTAGGTCGTCCGGAAGAAAAAGTATCTAATATTAATACTCAAGATAATGTATTTGGTAAAGATCGTCTAGGTAAAAAAGAAATGAAAGTAGATGATCAACCTGGTTTAAGAGAAAGTGCTGAAAAGCAATTCCTTAAAAACCGTTCTTTATTAGAAGCCATGGATAAAGAAGTAGTGTTTAAATCTGATAAAAAGAAAGAATCTTTATTAGATGAAAAAAACATTAAAGAGTAATATCTCCTTATATATTTATAATAAATCCTAGTAGGAATGAACATTAAACATTCAAAGTATAAAAATACTGGTATCCTTTTCGAATTATTAGTTCGTCAAGTAACAGCTGACACCTTAAATGGTGTAGAGTCTGCCGCTATTAAATTGATCCAAAAATATTTCGTTAAGTCCGAATTAGGAAAGGAATATAAATTATATGAAGCGTTAACTAAAACTACTACCCTTACTGAAAGTAAGGCTAATGTTTTAATCCAAACGTTATTAGAATCCTCTAAAAAGTTAAACCGTAGAGCTCTTAAAAAAGAGAAATATAACTTAATTAATGAAATTAAAACTAGTTATAACTTAGAAGAATTCTTTAAAACAAAACTTCCACATTATAAAGTACATGCTGCTTATTATATGTTATCGGAAGTACAAAATACTGAAGCTTTAGTAGATACTAATATTATTGTAAATAATAAAATGACTCTTCTAGAGCATCTTTCTACTTCAGATATTAATGGAGAAAAAGTTGAAGCTGAGGTACTACAAGAATTCCAATCATACGATAAAGATACTCGTATGCTTACTTATAGAATTTTAATGGAAAAATTCAATGGTAAGTATGACGGTTTATATACAAGCCAAAAAGAAGTCTTAAGACAATATGTTAATTCAGTTGACTCAACCCCAGTATTAAGAGAATTTTATAATACTGAGGTAAATAAAATAAAAACTCAATTAAATGAGTTATTATCCGAAATTACTGATAAAGCAGTTCAAATTAAAATTAATGAAGTAAATAATCTAATTGAAACATTAGATAAAACTTCAAATGTAACATCTGATAATATTGTAAATATTCTTCAATACTTAGAATTAGTAGAGGAATTAAAAACAGCTCATGGCTAAAATTGGCGATACCGAAGTAAAAGGTGGTATACAAACCACTGTAACTAATATTGACCCTGAAACGGGTCAGATTACTTGGGACGTTGATTACACAGCAGATTACAAAAAATTATTTAAGGATATTACTGACCTAATGAAAACAGCTAAAGAGGTAGCTGATATAACAGGTGAAGCTTTTTTTAAAGACCATTATTTAGATATTAGAAAACGTAGAAATGAGTTAAGAACTTATTTACGTAATAATAAATCTGAAGAATATGCTCGCATTAAAGGTTTAGATGAAACCAGTACTACAGGTGGAGGCAACAGTTTTTCATCTCAAGCAGGTGCTGGTGCTCAATATGCTACCCCAAATGCTTTTAGTAAAAATAAAAAAGGTAAATATGCTGATGGAGGTATGTATACTAAAAAGTTTGGCTACAAATTAGTTCCTAAACCACATTCTACACCAGGTGTAGAAGTTAAATATTTATGGGGGAAGAAATAATATGTATAAGTATAAATTAAATTTAAAAGAACGCGATGAAAATCGAGCAGCATACCAAGAAAAACGTATTGCTGCTTTTCAAGACATTGAAGCACGTTTAAATAGTTTATACCCTTTAATAGATAAAGCTAAAGATGAAACAATAGCTTACTATCAGGACAAACCAGAATCATATAGTGTTGTATACGCTACTGATTTGATTTTAGATTATTTAAAAGACATTGACAAATTATTAAAACAGCAATAATGAAAACACTTCAAGAACAGTACAACCTTATTAAAGAAGGAAAAGGACACAAGGATGTGTTTATGAAAACTGCATTAAGACAGTTTCCTAACTTATTTAATAACCTAACAAATTTCCCTACAGCAGTAAAGGTATTGAAACAAAAATCAATCCTATCTGAAGGTGTTGGTGGTGTGGTAACTCAGAATACATCTAACCCATTTGCTAATTGGGAAAAGTTTTTAGCTGAAGAGGCTAAAGCAGTAGAAAAGGAACCTACTAAAGAAGTAGTTGATATGGAAACCCAGGGTTACGATTATAAGGACCCAAAACTCATTGATAATTTATATGGTGAAGCTTTTTTACAAGGGTATTATACAGAAATGAAAGATCCTAAAAATGCTGGTAAGACTGTAGATGAGTTAAAAGAAATTGTAGCTAAAAATATGACTAAAGATAGAACATATTATGCTACAAATGCTCAGTTTGGTATCAAAGGCATTGGTTATACAGAAGATGCTCCTGGTTTAGCTGTATCGGATAAAGAATTAAAAGGTAAATATGCTTCATCTGGTATGGAAGAAGTAAAACTTAAAGAAGATGTAATGGCAAATTTAAAAGATTTATTAAAAGAAACTCTTAGTGGTTATGTTGATGTTCAGCCTATGAATATCCCAGCTCCAGTTCAAGAAGACGCCCGTACAGATGCCGAAGAAGAAGGCTATTTAGATGGAATGCGTGATGAAAAAGCAGACGAAAAAGCTAAAGCTAAAAAGAAAAAAGTTAAAAAAGAAACAGTAGATTCTAAATTAGCTGAAATCGAAAAAGCAGGTAAAATTACTACATTAGAGGCTCAAATTGAGGCTTTAGATGAAGCAATTGAAACTAAAAACCATAGAATTTCAATGGTAACAGAAGATGATAATCTATCTGAACTAGTTGATAAAGCTAAAATGAAAGAAATGCAACGTGAAGTTAAAGACCTTGAAAAAAGAAAGGCTAAAATGGAAAAGTTGTACGAAAAAATGTGTGGTAAAGCTTACTCTAAACCAGAGATGGTAGATGAAGTAACTGAAGAGTACGAAGACTAAGATGAAAAAAGTACTAGTAGAAACTCAACTCTTTAAACCACGAGGTTTAATGTTAACTGAAGGGAAACTCTCGAATAGAGGTAACCCTATGGTTGAGGGTATCCTAGCTACTGCTGAAGTAAAAAATGGTAATGGTCGTTACTACCCAAAGGAATTATGGGAACGTGAGATCGATAAATACATGGAATCAGTTAAACAAAACAGAGCATTAGGTGAGTTAGACCACCCAGAATCCTCTGTTATTAACTTAAAAAATGTATCCCATAATATTACTGAAATGTGGTGGGATGGAGATAAAGTATTAGGTAAAATTGAAATTCTACCTACCCCATCAGGTAATATCTTAAAAGCATTAATCGAAAATAATATTACTGTAGGTGTATCTTCACGTGGAATGGGTTCATTAGAAGATAGGGGTGGTGTATTAGAGGTACAAGATGACTTCGAATTACTATGTTGGGATTTTGTTTCAACTCCATCTAACCCAGGTTCATATATGGAAATTGTTACCGAAGGTAAATTAGCTCAAATAAATAAATATCAAGGTGTTAATAGTATTGTAAATGAAATTTTATGTGCTAATACTTGTACTTGTTATTTAGACTAATACCTCTGTATTGAGGCGCTACCAAAGAACGCTCTCCGAAAGGGGGGCGTTTTTTATGTCTCTTTATATATGTATAGCTGTAACGTGAGCAATATACTATGATCTATATAGTATTCACTATTTAAATAATTCTTATTACGTCTCCTAATAGGCGTACTCCACAAACTAAATTTTGAGGTAATTATGGCAAACAGAGATCTGCTTAAAGAAGCAATCGCTGACGCAAAAGCACTTAAAGAAACTGCTATTGCTAATGCAAAAGTCGCTCTAGAAGAAGCTTTCGAACCAAGACTCAAGTCTATGCTTTCAGCTAAACTTGAAGAAATGGAAAAGGAAGAATTGGAAGAAAGCGATGTTGAAATGAACGAGGCTAAAGAAGAACTCGATGAAAAATCTGATCGTAAAGACGGAGGTGAAGACAAAGAAACTAAACGTACAGAAAAAATGAAGTACGGTAAAGACTTAGCTGAAGCTGAAGTAGACGAAGAGATGGATCTAGACGAAATCTTAGCTGAACTCGAAGGTGATTTATCTGAAGATGCAAGAACTGACGCTGAGGAAGAAGGCTACAAGGACGGTATGGAAGATGAAAAAGAAGACATGGAAGATAAAGACGAAGATGAAGAAATTGATCTTGACGACTTATCAGAAGATGATCTAAAATCATTTATCGAAGACGTAATCGCTGATATGGTTACTGCTGGTGAATTAGAAGCTGGTGATGAATTCGAAGTTGAAGACGAAGAAGTTGAAGACGATGAAGAAATCGATGTAGAAGATGACACAGAAGTAGACGTTGAAGTTAACGAAGCAAAAGAAGAAATCGATGAAGCAAAAGATGACATGGATGAAGGCTACGGCAAAGATGATATGGATGAAGGCATCATGGATAAATTGAAAAAAGCTTATAACGATAAAGAACTTCTTTCAAAAATCGTAACTGTAGATGGTGAAAAAGTATCTATGAAAGATTTATTAGGACTAGCAGGTGCAGGTGCAACTGGTGGTATGGCTAAATCAGGAGCAGGTAAAACATCATCCTTAGGTGAAGATGCTCGTACTGATGCCGAAGAAGAGGGTTACCTCGACGGTATGAAAGACGAAAAAGAAGATATGGATGAAATGAAAAAAGAAATCGAGGAATTGAGATCTGACCTTCACGAAACTAATCTTTTGAACGCTAAATTGCTTTACACAAATAAAATTTTCAGAGCTAAAAACTTAAAAGAAGCTCAGAAAGTGAAGGTTCTAGAAGCATTTGATAAAGCATCAAATGTAAAAGAAGTAAAACTTATTTTTGAAACTTTAAATGAGGGTATGGTTGCAAGACCAACAACTCAAATTAAAGAATCATTAGGTTCAGCTTCTAAACCAGCTGGTGTTGCTAAAAAAGCTCCTATCATGGAAATTGATCCACAGGTAGCTAGATGGCAAAAACTTGCAGGTTTAAAATAATAATTAATATTTAAATTTTAGACAAATGTCACAATTAAATTCTCTTTTGAATGAGTCTGCTGGAAGTTGGAAAAACTTACAGTCTGACGCGGCTAAATTAGCCAACAAGTGGGATAAAACAGGTTTGTTAGAAGGTCTTGGTAACGAGAACCATAAAAACAGCATGTCAATGATCCTAGAAAATCAAGCAAAACAATTAGTAACTGAGATCTCTCAAGATGGTGGTTTACCTACTCCAGGTGCTGTTGGTAACAGCTTTTCTGCTCAAGCAGGTGCTGGTGCTCAATGGGCTGGTATCGCTTTACCATTGGTAAGAAAGGTATTTGGTCAAATCGCTGCTCAAGAATTCGTTTCTGTACAGCCAATGAACCTACCTTCAGGTCTAGTATTTTACTTAGACTTCCAGTACGGTTCAACTAAGAACGACGAAACTGGTTCTGATCCTTTAGCTTTCACAGAAGGTGACTCAGTTTACGGTACTAAAAACTCAGGTGAGTACCCATTCGAAACTAACGGTGCTGCTGGTAACGGTTTATACGGTCCAGGTAGATTCGGTTTCTCATTGAACTCACACTCTGAAGCTTTAACTGCTGCTTACACTTCAGCATCTTGGAAAGATGTAGGTTTCGATTCAAACCTATCTGCTTCTGTTGCTGCTGGTGAAGTTGGTAAAGTAACTATTACTCGTGCTGCTGTTGTAGCTGCTGGTAACGGTGCTGCTGATGTTGATGCTGTAAGAGGTTTCGCTGCTTCTAACGCAGAAGTTGCTTCTCAGTTAAACGCATTCAACTATGCTGATGCTACTAACTTGTACTTGTTCGTTTCTCAATCTGCTGGTAACGCAGAGGTTGCTGCTGATTTATTATACTCAGTTGTACCACAGGATAACACATTAGGTGATTTCCAAAACACAGCTGCTATCCCAGAAATCAACATCCAAATGCGTTCAATGGCTCTTGTTGCTAAAACAAGAAAATTGAAAGCTGTATGGACTCCAGAATTCGCTCAGGATTTAAATGCTTACCAAGCATTAGATGCTGAAGCTGAGGTAACAAACATCCTTTCTGAGTACATTTCTTTGGAAATCGATTCTGAAATCTTAGCTATGTTGATCCAAGATGCTGCAGCTGGTACTGAGTACTGGTCAGCTAACGGTAACGAGTTCTACGTTTCTGGTGATGACTTCACTCAGAAAGGTGCTGGTAACGGTGGTTTCTACAACACTCAAGGTCAGTGGTTCCAAACTTTAGGTACTAAAGTAAACAAATTATCAAACGAAATTCACAGATTAACCTTAAGAGGTGGTGCTAATTTCATGGTAGTTTCTCCAACTGTATCTACTATCTTGGAAAGTATTCCTGGATTCGCAGCTGATAACTCAGATGCTGAAAAAATGGAGTACGCGTTCGGTATCCAGAAAGCTGGTCAATTGAACGGTCGTTACAAAGTATACAAAAACCCATACATGACAGAAAACACTATCTTGTTAGGTTACAGAGGTACTCAGTTCTTGGAAGCTGGTGCGGTATTCGCTCCATACATTCCATTAATCATGACTCCTTTGGTATACGATCCAGATACATTCGTACCAAGAAAAGGTCTATTGACTCGCTACGCGAAGAAAATGTTAAGACCAGAATTCTACGGTAAGATCTACGTAAACGGATTGAACTCTCTATAATAGAGTAAGACCATAGAAATGATTGAGCCCCACGTAAGTGGGGCTCTTTTTTTCATATGTATAATAAACAATTAAATGTTATCCTTTTATGGCAGCCAATCATCATAATGATGAGGTTTTCAAACAAAAACGAAAGCCTAAAAATCCAATCAAGTTTAAAATTACGTTAAACGAGGAACAAAAAGAAGCCAAAGCAAAAGTCCTAGAAAACACAGTTACATTACTAGGGGGTTCAGCAGGTTCAGGTAAAACGTTATTAGCTTGTCAAATCGCTCTCGAGAAATTATTCATGAGAGAAATCGAAAAAATTATTATAACACGACCTACGGTGAGTAAGGAAGAAATCGGGTTTTTACCGGGTGATCTCCGCGAAAAAATGGACCCATGGGTGCAACCTATTTATCAAAATATGTTTGCACTTTATGATAAGGTTAAAATTGAAAAACTTATCGAAGAAGGTAAAATAGAAATCGTTCCTGTATCGTTTATGCGTGGTAGAACATTTTTAGATTCATGTGTAATTGTAGACGAGGCTCAAAACGTCACACACGAGCAAATGGAGATGATTGTAACACGTTTAGGCTTACGTTCTAAAATGATGATATGTGGTGACTCACACCAGACTGATTTAAAGAAAAAATCTGAATCTGGATTTAGATTCTTATATTCAGCAGCTCGTAGAATTAAAAATTTATGTGCTATCACATTAACAACTAACCATAGAGATTCAATTGTGGAAGATTTAATTGGTTTATATAATGAAGCTGAAGAAAAAGGAATAAATCTAGGCACCTCAGGTTCTGCTAGAAGGCGTAAATAATTACCTCTTTTTTAATATTTATAACCAAAACAAGAAATGGCTAACATTCTAATATATAGTGGTTCATCAGACTTTACCGCTGCATCAGCTTCTTATTATGATACCCCATCTACAGGTAGTTCTCCTACCCCATTTGGGTTTTATGATAGTGATGCTCAATTTAAAGAAGATGCTGATAAGGTAACAAATTTTTGTGCTCGTAGATTAGGATGGCCTATTGAAAATGTTGAATTACAAGATATTCAATTTTGGGCAGCGTTTGAACAAGCCGTAACTGTATATGGAAATGAGTTATATGCTTATAAACAACGTGAAGATTACTTATCATTAGAAGGTGCTGAAGGATTTTCATATTCAGCTGGAGCCGATTTTTCTAATACATTAGTAACTCCTAATTTTAGCTCCATTGTTAGATTATCCCAACAATATGGTGAACAAGCAGGTGTAGGTGGTAATGTAGACTATCATAAAGGTGTAATCCCTTTAACAGCATCAGTCCAAGACTATGATTTAGAAGCTTGGGCCATAGCAAATGATGTAACAGGTAGTAATGGTGAAGCTCAAATAGAAATTAAAAGAGTATTTTACCAACCATTACCAGCATCATTTATGTTTTTAGGTGATATGGGTTATAATGGTACTGCAATTGCTATGTTTGGTGATACAGCAGGTTATACAGCATATGGAGCTAATAGTTTCTTAATGATGCCTTTAAGTTTTGATATGCAAGCTATACAACAAGTCGAGATGTATAGAGATGTATTATTTTCAAACTATTCATTTGAGTTAGTAAATAATAAACTTAGAATATTCCCTATACCTAATGCTGATGATGTAAATTCACAATGTCTTTACTTCGAGTATGTTAATAAAATAGAAAGATTAGACGATAGTTTAACATCAGGTTCAGACCAAGTAAATAATATATCACAATACCCATATAATAATCCTATTTATAAGGATATTAACTCAGTAGGTAGAAGTTGGATATTTGAATATACATTAGCTTTAACTAAAGAAATGTTAGGGTATGTTAGAGGTAAATACCAAACCGTCCCTATTCCAGGTGCTGAAGTAAGCTTAAACCAAGGAGATTTAATTGCTTCAGCTAATTCTGAAAAAGAAGCTTTAGTAACTAAATTAAGAGATTATTTCGATCAAACCTCACGTCAATCTTTATTAGAAAGACGTAATGCTGAATCAACAGCACGTCAAAGTGAATTGGATAAAGTACCAATGGTAATCTACGTAGGATAATGGCATTATACGGAGAAGCAAGAGATATAAGTTTCTTTAGAAACGTAAATAGGGAATTAATGGCTAACATTATTTCCCAACAATGTGTTTATTACAAATACGATCTTGCTGAAACTAAAGTTAACCTATATGGTGAAGCTTCTAAAGAAAAATTTTATCATCCTCCTGTATTATTAAATTGTTTAATTGAAAGAGATGATCAAGTTTACCCTGAAAGTGATATTAATATTAATTTTAATTGGAATATTACCTTTAGATTTTTAAGAGATGATTTATTAGATAGGGGTAAAGATTTTAATGAAAATTTCCAATTTTCTAATAGATATGGAGCTAATTTAGTTCCTGAAGTAGGGGATATTATAGTTTATAATAAAGGATATTATGAAGTATTTAATACAAATGCTAACCAATATTTTGTAGGTAAAAATCCTGATTATGATTATAAAGATGATAATGGAAATAACCCATTTGGAGATACAGACTTAGAAGATTTTGGTTCTAGCATCTCAATAATAGTTAGAACTACCAACATCCCAGCTGATAAGGCGGGTATAACATTAGAAAGATTTTAATGGCTAAGAATAGCAGAAAACCAGTCCCTAAATCCCAAAAACAAATAAGTACGGGATTACAAACACCCTTTGATCCTAGGGTGGGTAACCCTAATGGGGCTGACGAATATTCTGTCAACCCCGATATTAATCAATCTGGTATTCCCTTTAACCGCTCAGAAAAATTATCTCAGAAAGGAGATACATACAAACAATTTGCTGTAGGATTAGAAGATATAGATGAATCTTTATTTTATTATTTTAATGAAGTAATTAAACCTTTTGTATTCCAAAATGGAGAACGTATTCAGGTACCATTAATTTATGGTAATCCGGAAAGATGGGTACAAATCCAAAAACAAGGTTTTTATAGAGATAAATCAGGTGCTATTATGATGCCTATTATAGTAGCAAAAAGAGATAGTATTTCTCGTAATAGAGCATTACCTACTAAAATTGATGCCCAAGCCTCACAGATTTATTCTTCTTGGCAAAAATCATATAACGAAAAAAACTTTTATTCTAATTTTAATGTATTAAATAATAGGATACAAACTAAACAATTTATTACAAATGTTGTTCCTGATTATATTAATCTTCAATATAGTGTAGTTATCCAAACTTATTATATGGATCAACTTAATAAAATTGTTGAGGCAATTAACTACGCATCTGATTCATATTGGGGTGATCCTGAACGTTTTAAATTTAAAGCTACTATTGATGGATTCCAGAATGCTGTTACTTTAACAGATGGTACAGAAAGAGCTGTTAAGAGTACATTTAATATTAATATGTATGGATATATAGTTCCAGATGTGATACAAAAGGATTTAAATTCTGTTAAAAAATATAATGAAAAATCAAAAATTATATTTTCTATGGAAACTACCTCAAATCCTGAAATATTTATGCCTGACCCACAAACAGCACCTGATGGGAGAACTCGTATGAATGATAATATAGCTACCCGTAAAAGAATAAATACAGATGAGTAACATAAGATTTTTAGATAATGTTTTAGTAACATCACCCGTAGCGGCTTCCGATGCTGTAGGTGGTTCCTTCCCTAGAATAATATTTTCTGGGGAAACAAAAACGGTATCTGCTAACACTAATAGTTATGCATTTGAAGTATTTAATTTAGGTACTATCAATATTAATGCTGGTACTGCTGTAACTGTAGGTGGTCAAACTGTCTTCTCTCATGGGGTTTTAAAAGTTGAACAATTACTTTCAAATCAAGGAACCCTCAATATAGGAGGTATTCTTGTAATAGGTGATGTTATTTAATAAAAATTATAATATTTATATATAAACGTACGTACAAGTGGCTCAAATTAATCTTACAAACACAGGCACAGCAGGAATAGCAACCCCAGAAAATGGGGTTATTGCTGTTTTTTCTAACACTGCCGACAATGGAAAATTATATTATAAATACGCTGATGGAACTATAACAGAGGTTGCCTCTGGTGGTGGTGGAGGTACTGGTGGTTCATCTGGTACTTCAGGTTCATCTGGTACCTCAGGCTCATCAGGTACTTCAGGTACAGGTTCATCTGGTACTTCAGGCTCATCAGGTACTTCAGGTACAGGTTCATCTGGTACCTCAGGCTCATCAGGTACTTCAGGTGATGGTACTTCAGGTACATCAGGTAGTTCAGGAACCTCTGGTTCTTCAGGTACATCAGGACAAGCAGGAACTTCAGGTTCAAGTGGTTCATCTGGTAGCTCTGGTTCATCTGGTACTTCCGGATTAGGTTCTTCAGGTACATCCGGCTCATCGGGTAGTTCAGGCTCATCGGGTAGTTCAGGCTCATCAGGTACAAGTGGTTCATCTGGTACATCTGCTCCAGGTATAACATCAGGTACTTCAGGTACAAGTGGTTCATCAGGCTCATCGGGTTCATCAGGCTCATCGGGTTCATCAGGCTCATCAGGTTCGTCAGGCTCATCTGGTACTTCAGGTAATTCAGGAACTTCAGGTTCATCGGGTTCATCGGGCTCATCAGGCTCATCGGGTTCATCAGGTTCATCTGGTACATCAGGAGATGGTACTTCAGGTACTTCAGGTTCATCGGGCTCATCAGGTTCATCAGGCTCATCAGGTTCATCAGGTACATCAGGTCAAGCTGGTACTTCAGGTAGTTCAGGTACCTCTGGTACAGGTTCAGCTGTAGGTGTAACAGATGGTAGTACAACAGTTAGTAGTGTAAGTACTATTGAATTTACATCAGGTGCTACAGTAACTAACGGTGGTAGTGGTACTGCTGAAGTTGCAATCTCTGGTGGTGGAGGTGGTGTTTCTACAGTCCCTGCTAATTCTGCTAGATATACAATGTATAATACTGCAGATATTTCTATCCAAGCATACTCTACAGGTACTATATATGCGGGTCTATCTTGGAGTAGATCAGGTACAACTGTAACACTTACATCAACAGCACATGGTTTATCAACAGGTAATTTTATTGTAGTTCAAGATGGTTCAGATTCACAATATTATGTTACAGTTACAGCTACTGATACTAATACACTAACTTATACTTCAGCTACTAGTGGTACAGCATCAGGTACAGATGGTGCTTATTTTGCTGCTTTTGCTATTTCAGGAACCCCTACAGATGCTGGGTATACTATTACAGCTCCAGCAGCAGGTTTACCCCAGTGTATTTCGTTAAATGGTACAGTCTCAGAAAGCAATGGTGGTTCAACTACGATTACTCTCCCTTCAGAAGGGTTTGGTATTAATTCCTCATCTCAATTATTTAACATCCCAGCAGTAACAGTAGCAAATGCTGCTGCCGGTACTTCATCTAATGGAGGTAAAGCAAAAGTTGATACTTCCTCACCATTTACTAGTTTAGTAGTTGAAGGTTTAATATCTTTAACTAAAACTATGTATCACTGTTCATTTTAAAAAAATAAAATTAAATTATAAAAGCCTCCCGTTTGGGGGGCTTTTTTTAATATTTATAATAAACCCCTGTTTGGAAAGTGAAAAACAGTATTATTTAATAATACAATTATAATATAGATGTCACAACAATTATTTTTAGGAAAAATTAGTTTAGGTCAAGATGCTAATCAAACTAATTTTATAACATTTCAAGGTACTACGGTAGTAGGTTCTGATAGAGTAACTGCTATTTCAACTGGTACTTCAAAATTTAGAGTAGGCCAAACTATTACTACTGTAGGTAGTGCATTTGCGTCAAATCCTACAATATTATCTATTATTAGTAATACTGAAGTTGAAGTAGATCAAAATGCAACAACTAGTAGAACAGGTATTTTAGGTTTAAATGCTGGAACAGATTCTTACTACCTTTCAGGTAGTTTTACAGATCCTACCAATAAAAATACAGTCCTTGCTGTTACAGGTAGTGATGATGCTGATTTTGAAGGAAATGAATGGGCTTGTATTATTCCCTCTATGGACGAAAATGGAACAGCACTCCCTGGTGTGTTCCATGTATATGATATTACTTCTGTAGTTGATAGAGATAATAGTTCAGCAGCAATAGATTTTTTCGTTAAATACGGAGAAAGTGGATCTGAAGCTGATTATAATCAATATGTAGATACTGGTCAAAGAGTATATGGTTTAGTCCAAAGATCTACTTTAGAAGATTTATCCCCTTCAGTTAGTAAAGGGATTTCAGGCTTAAATGATCTCCCTGGGGGTATAGAAGTTGCAGGTTTAAATATATTAGTTACAGATTATTTAGATAATTTTACTTTAACAGATATTTACTATACAGGTTCAGAAGTTTTAATTAATACCCAAAACATGAACTTTACAGGTTCTGGTGTTGAAGTAACAACTTCAGGTTCAGAAGGAGTATTAGTAACTATAGAAGGTGGTTTAGCTGAAATTCCAGTATCAGCAAGTGATGCTGGAGTTGGTTTAGCAACAGAATTTAATTTTAGTGGCTCAGGAGTAGATGGAGTTACTATTTCAGGCGGAATCGCCACCGTAGAAATCTCAGGTGGTGGAGGTTCAGGCACTTCAGGCTCTTCTGGTACAAGTGGAACTTCAGGCTCATCTGGTACTTCAGGTAATGGTACATCAGGTACATCAGGTTCTTCAGGTACTAGTGGTTCTTCAGGTACATCAGGAGATGGAACTTCAGGTACATCAGGTTCATCAGGTACTTCAGGTAGCTCAGGTACCTCAGGTAATGGTACTTCGGGTACATCGGGTTCATCAGGAACAAGTGGTTCTTCAGGAACAAGTGGTTCTTCAGGAACTTCAGGTACTGGTACTTCAGGTACTTCAGGTACTTCAGGTACTTCAGGTACTTCAGGCTCATCTGGTACTTCAGGTAGTTCAGGAACATCAGGTTCATCAGGTACTTCAGGATTAGGTAGTTCAGGTACCTCAGGTAGCTCAGGTACTTCTGGTAATGGTACATCTGGTACATCGGGTTCTTCAGGTACATCAGGTAGTTCAGGCACATCAGGTTCTTCAGGTACATCAGGAGATGGTACATCCGGTACTTCAGGAACAAGTGGTTCTTCAGGAACTTCTGGTTCATCAGGTTCATCAGGTACTTCAGGCACTGGTACTTCAGGTACTTCAGGTACTTCAGGTACTTCAGGTTCATCAGGAACCTCAGGTAGTTCAGGAACTTCAGGTACATCAGGTTCATCAGGTACTTCAGGAACAAGTGGTTCTTCAGGAACAAGTGGTTCTTCAGGAACTTCTGGTTCATCAGGTACTTCAGGCACTGGTACTTCAGGTACTTCAGGTACTTCAGGTTCATCAGGAACCTCAGGTAGTTCAGGAACTTCAGGTACATCAGGTTCATCAGGTACTTCCGGTACATCAGGTTCATCAGGTACAAGTGGATCATCAGGTACTTCAGGTAATGGCACTTCAGGCACATCAGGCTCATCAGGTACATCAGGTTCATCAGGTTCATCAGGTACTTCCGGTACATCAGGTTCATCAGGTACTTCCGGTACATCAGGTTCATCAGGTACTTCCGGTACTTCCGGTACATCAGGTACAAGTGGATCATCAGGTACTTCAGGTAATGGCACTTCAGGTACATCGGGTACATCAGGCTCATCAGGCTCATCAGGCACATCAGGCTCATCAGGTACATCAGGTTCCTCAGGTACATCAGGTAGTTCAGGAACTTCAGGTACATCAGGTAGTTCAGGTACATCCGGTACTTCAGGTAGCTCAGGTACTTCTGGTAATGGTACTTCAGGTTCAAGTGGTACATCAGGTACATCAGGTTCTTCAGGTACATCAGGAGATGGAACTTCAGGTACATCAGGTTCATCAGGTACATCAGGCTCATCAGGTACAAGTGGAACATCAGGTTCTTCAGGAACTTCAGGTAATGGTACTTCAGGTACATCAGGTTCATCAGGAACAAGTGGTACATCGGGTACATCAGGTTCTTCAGGTACTAGTGGTTCTTCAGGTACATCAGGAGATGGAACTTCAGGTACATCAGGTTCATCAGGTACCTCAGGCTCATCAGGTACTTCAGGTTCAGGAACTTCAGGCACATCAGGCACATCAGGTTCTTCAGGTAGTTCAGGCACATCAGGTTCTTCAGGTAGTTCAGGCACATCAGGTTCTTCAGGTAGTTCAGGTACAAGTGGATCATCAGGTACTAGTGGATCATCTGGTACATCAGGTTCATCAGGAACTTCAGGTTCAGGTACATCAGGATCATCGGGTACATCAGGTACTTCAGGTAGCTCAGGTACTTCAGGTAGCTCAGGTACTTCAGGTAGCTCAGGTACTTCAGGTAGCTCAGGTTCATCTGGTACATCAGGAACATCAGGTTCCTCGGGTACATCAGGTTCTTCTGGAACATCAGGTTCAGGTACTTCTGGTACTAGTGGCTCAAGTGGTAGTTCAGGCACAAGTGGTAGTTCAGGTACCTCAGGAAATGGTGGAACCGCTGGTACTTCAGGTTCATCTGGTACATCAGGTTCCTCGGGTACATCAGGTTCATCAGGTACTTCAGGATTAGGTAGCTCAGGTACCTCAGGTAGCTCAGGTACTTCTGGTAATGGTACATCAGGAACAAGTGGTTCTTCAGGAACAAGTGGTTCTTCGGGCTCCTCAGGTACCTCAGGTAATTCAGGTACTTCAGGTTCATCAGGTACATCAGGTACATCAGGTTCTTCAGGTACTAGTGGTTCTTCAGGTACTTCAGGAACAAATGGAACTTCAGGTACTTCAGGTACAGGTACTTCAGGTACTAGTGGCTCAAGTGGTAGTTCAGGTTCTAGTGGTTCATCAGGTACTTCTGGTGATGGTGGAACTGCTGGTACTTCAGGTACATCAGGATCTTCAGGTACATCAGGTTCATCTGGAACTTCTGGTGTTTCAGGTGTTGATGGTGTTGCGGGTACAGGAGGTTCATCAGGTACTTCAGGTACATCAGGTAATGGTACTTCAGGTACATCTGGTACAAGTGGTTCCTCAGGTACTTCAGGTTCATCAGGCTCATCAGGCTCATCAGGAACTTCAGGTTCCTCAGGTACTTCAGGTTCATCAGGTTCATCAGGAACTTCAGGTAGCTCAGGTTCTAGTGGCTCATCAGGTACATCTGGTAATGGTACATCAGGTACTTCAGGTAGTTCTGGTTCTTCAGGTACTTCAGGAAATAGTGGAACATCAGGTTCTTCAGGTAGTTCAGGTTCTTCAGGTACCTCAGGCTCTTCAGGCACCTCAGGCTCTTCAGGTACCTCAGGCTCAAGTGGTAGCTCAGGTACTTCAGGCTCAAGTGGTAGTTCAGGTACCTCAGGAATAGGTACTTCGGGAACATCAGGCTCATCTGGTACATCAGGCTCATCTGGTACATCAGGCTCATCAGGCTCATCAGGTTCATCAGGCTCATCAGGTTCATCAGGCTCATCAGGCTCAAGTGGTAGCTCAGGTACTTCAGGAAGCGGTACTTCTGGTACTTCAGGTTCATCAGGTACTTCAGGAACTTCTGGTTCCTCAGGAACTTCAGGCTCATCAGGTACTTCAGGTTCATCAGGTACTTCAGGAACTTCTGGTTCCTCAGGAACTTCAGGCTCATCAGGTACTTCAGGCTCAAGTGGTAGTTCAGGTACCTCAGGAATAGGTACTTCGGGAACTTCAGGTAGTTCAGGTACATCAGGATCATCAGGTTCTTCAGGTAGTTCAGGTACCTCAGGTTCATCAGGTACTTCAGGAACTTCTGGTTCCTCAGGCTCAAGTGGTAGCTCAGGTACTTCAGGAAGCGGTACTTCAGGTACATCAGGGTCATCAGGTACTTCAGGAACTTCAGGTAGTTCAGGTACATCAGGATCATCAGGTTCTTCAGGTAGTTCAGGTACCTCAGGTTCATCAGGTACTTCAGGTAGTTCAGGCTCAAGTGGTTCATCAGGAACTTCAGGCTCAGGTACTTCAGGTACTAGTGGATCATCAGGAACTTCAGGTTCTTCAGGTAGTTCAGGAACTTCAGGTTCCTCGGGTACGTCAGGTTCCTCAGGTACGTCAGGTTCATCTGGTAGCTCAGGTAGTTCAGGTTCTTCAGGTACCTCAGGCTCAAGTGGTAGTTCAGGTACCTCAGGAATAGGTACTTCAGGAACATCAGGTAGTTCAGGTACCTCAGGTTCATCAGGTAGTTCAGGTACTTCAGGAACATCAGGTAGTTCAGGTACCTCAGGTTCATCAGGTACCTCAGGCTCAAGTGGTAGCTCAGGTACTTCAGGAAGCGGTACTTCAGGTACATCAGGGTCATCAGGTACTTCAGGCAGCTCAGGTTCATCAGGTTCAAGTGGTTCATCAGGAACAAGTGGTACATCGGGTACATCAGGTTCTTCAGGTACAAGTGGTTCATCAGGTTCTTCTGGTTCTTCAGGTACAAGTGGTTCATCAGGTTCTTCTGGTACTTCAGGTATAGGTTCATCAGGTACTAGTGGTACTTCAGGTAGTTCAGGTTCATCAGGTTCATCAGGTTCTTCAGGTTCATCAGGTTCATCGGGTTCCTCAGGTTCATCAGGTTCATCAGGTTCATCAGGTACTTCAGGCTCAGCTGGTACGTCAGGTTCATCTGGTACATCAGGCAGCTCAGGCAGCTCAGGCAGCTCAGGCAGCTCAGGCAGCTCAGGCTCTTCAGGTACTTCTGGATCAGCTGGTACTTCAGGCTCATCAGGTACTTCAGGCTCAAGTGGTTCAAGCGGTAGCTCTGGTAGTTCAGGTTCTTCAGGTTCATCAGGTACATCAGGAAGCGGTACTTCTGGTACATCTGGTTCATCAGGCACTTCAGGATCATCTGGTACTTCAGGTTCATCGGGTACTTCTGGTACGTCAGGTTCATCAGGTACTTCAGGCTCATCTGGTAGTTCAGGTACATCTGGTTCTTCTGGTACTTCAGGCTCATCAGGTTCTAGTGGTACTTCAGGTATAGGTTCATCGGGTACTAGTGGTACATCTGGTTCATCAGGTTCATCTGGTAGTTCAGGCTCATCTGGTAGTTCAGGTTCATCAGGTACTTCAGGCTCATCTGGTACTTCAGGCTCATCTGGTACTTCAGGAACTTCTGGTTCTTCAGGTTCATCTGGTAGCTCAGGTAGCTCAGGTAGCTCAGGTAGCTCAGGTTCATCAGGTACATCAGGTTCAGCTGGTACTTCAGGTACAAGCGGTAGCTCAGGTAGCTCAGGCTCATCTGGTAGTTCAGGTTCATCTGGTACATCAGGTAGTTCAGGTTCATCTGGTACATCAGGTAGCTCAGGTTCATCAGGTAGCTCAGGCTCATCTGGTAGTTCAGGTTCATCAGGTAGTTCAGGTACTTCAGGTTCATCGGGTACAGCAGGAACTTCAGGTTCATCTGGTAGTTCAGGTAGCTCAGGTAGTTCAGGTAGTTCAGGTAGCTCAGGTTCATCAGGTACATCAGGTTCTTCTGGTACTTCAGGTATAGGTTCCTCAGGTACTAGTGGTACTTCAGGCAGCTCAGGCTCATCAGGCTCTTCAGGCTCTTCAGGCTCTTCAGGCTCTTCAGGCTCATCAGGTACTTCAGGTTCATCAGGCTCATCTGGTAGCTCAGGTTCATCAGGTACTTCAGGATCTTCTGGAACTTCAGGTTCATCAGGTTCATCAGGTTCATCAGGTTCTTCAGGTTCATCAGGTTCTTCAGGCTCTTCAGGCACTTCAGGCTCATCTGGTAGCTCGGGTAGTTCAGGTTCATCTGGTTCATCAGGTAGTTCTGGTACTTCAGGTGTAATTAATGTTTCATCTTCAGGAAATAATAGAGTATTAACTGATATTGATGGTTCAAATGCTACTGCTGAAGAAAACTTAACTTTTGATGGTAATGAATTATTAGTAACAGGTACTATTATAACAACAGGTAGTTTACCAATTACTGCTGATGATAGTGGGGTTTACTTTAATAATGAAGCCTCAGGTTCTCATATTAGACATAATACACTAGCAGAACTAGAAATTTCATCTAGTGTAGGGATTAATTTTGTAGGTACTGTAAACCAAGGTATTGGTGCTAGTGGTGGTTCTTTAGTACAAACTCAAACTTTAAGTACTACAATCCCAGCAAATGGACTTATAGATGTTCTATCTGTAGCTAATATAACTATGAATTCTACTGATTATTTAGGTTTAAAAGCTGATTATGCTTTAGAAACTCAAATAGGAGGTAGAAGATTTGGTACAATAGAAGTAATATTTAATAGTACAATTGCAAGTTTTACAGATAACTCAACACGGGATGTTCCTACTAATGGTACTCAAGGAGATGAATTTGCAGTACAAGTACAATCTGGTGAATTAGAAGTATTATTTGGTGCTTTTGGAGGTCATGGTAGTGTAGATTTAGCCATGTCATTTAAATTAATAGCAGTTCCTTAATAATTAATTAAGATAAAAAAAATAGGTGCCCCTCGTTGAGGGGCACTTTTATTTTCTAAAGTATTTTAATATGTATACCTGATACGACGGTGTCAACCTGTTGGACAGTGAAAACAGAAAAATAAACCATGGCAAACGAATTTTTTATTAGGAAAGGTATAATTGTATCTGGCTCTGTAGCAGAAATTATACCCCCCATCTCAGCTTCTATTATCTCAGCTTCAGCTGATATTGAAGCAGCAAACATTATAACCCCAGGAGATATAACTATATCTGGAAGTATTATTGTAGAAAATTTTACTACAGGTACTTCTAATGAAGTTGTAGTATATAATAATACAACTAAAGAATTAGAGGTTAAAACTAATGCCTCTTCATCAGGTACCTCAGGTACCTCAGGTACTTCAGGTACTTCAGGTAGTTCAGGCTCTTCAGGCTCTTCAGGCTCATCAGGCTCATCAGGTTCATCTGGTACAAGTGGTAGTTCAGGTTCTAGCGGTTCATCAGGTACTTCAGGTAACTCAGGTACTTCAGGTACTTCAGGTTCAAGTGGTTCATCAGGTTCAAGTGGTTCATCAGGTAGTTCAGGTTCCTCAGGTACAAGTGGTTCTTCGGGAACATCAGGTTCTTCAGGAACTTCAGGTATAGGCTCTTCAGGTACTTCAGGTACTTCAGGTTCAAGTGGTTCATCAGGTTCAAGCGGTAGCTCAGGTTCATCGGGTTCATCAGGTACTTCAGGCTCTTCAGGTACATCAGGTTCATCAGGCTCTTCAGGTACATCAGGTTCATCAGGCTCATCAGGCTCATCAGGTAGCTCAGGCTCAAGTGGTAGTTCGGGTTCATCAGGTACTTCAGGAGTAGCAGGTACTTCAGGAACTTCAGGCTCATCGGGTACAAGTGGTTCATCAGGTAGTTCAGGTTCATCAGGCTCATCAGGTTCATCAGGCTCATCAGGTACATCTGGTTCATCAGGTACTTCAGGTTCATCAGGTAGCTCAGGCTCAAGTGGTAGTTCAGGTTCATCAGGAACTTCAGGTTCTTCTGGTACCTCTGGTAGTTCAGGTACTTCAGGTTCTAGTGGTTCATCAGGCTCAAGTGGTAGCTCTGGTTCATCAGGCAGCTCGGGTTCATCAGGTAGCTCAGGTACTTCTGGTACAACAGGTACTTCAGGTACTAGTGGTTCATCAGGTAGTTCAGGCTCTTCAGGCTCATCAGGCTCATCAGGCTCATCAGGTTCATCAGGTACCTCGGGTTCATCAGGCACCTCGGGTTCATCAGGTACATCAGGTAGTTCAGGCTCATCAGGTTCATCAGGTTCAAGTGGATCAAGCGGTAGTTCAGGTTCAAGCGGTACATCAGGTTCAGCTGGAACATCAGGCACTAGTGGCTCAAGCGGTAGTTCAGGTTCATCAGGCTCAAGCGGTAGCTCTGGCTCATCAGGTACTTCGGGTTCATCAGGTACCTCAGGTAGTTCAGGTTCAAGTGGTTCATCAGGCTCATCTGGTAGCTCAGGCTCATCAGGTACAAGTGGTTCAGCAGGTACCTCAGGTACAAGTGGTTCAAGCGGTAGCTCAGGTTCATCAGGTAGCTCAGGCTCAAGTGGTAGTTCGGGTTCATCAGGCACTAGTGGATCAAGTGGTACATCTGGTTCTTCAGGTAGTTCAGGCTCAAGCGGTAGCTCAGGTTCATCAGGTTCATCTGGTACTTCGGGTTCTTCAGGAACAAGCGGTAGTTCAGGTTCATCAGGTTCATCAGGTAGTTCAGGCTCATCTGGCAGCTCTGGTACTTCAGGTTCCTCAGGAACAAGTGGTTCATCAGGTACCTCAGGAAGTTCAGGCTCAAGTGGTAGTTCAGGTTCTTCAGGTACTTCTGGTTCCGCCGGTACTTCAGGTTCATCAGGTACCTCAGGTTCTTCAGGTTCATCAGGTAGCTCAGGCTCATCAGGTAGTTCAGGTTCCTCAGGAACAAGTGGTTCATCAGGTACCTCAGGAAGTTCAGGCTCAAGCGGTAGCTCAGGTTCATCTGGTAGCTCAGGCTCTTCAGGAACTTCAGGTTCATCAGGTACATCAGGTTCTTCGGGCTCATCAGGTAGCTCCGGCTCAAGTGGTAGTTCAGGTTCTTCAGGAACAAGTGGTTCATCAGGTACCTCAGGAAGTTCAGGCTCAAGCGGTAGCTCAGGTTCATCTGGTAGCTCAGGAAGTTCAGGTACATCAGGCTCATCAGGAACAAGCGGTTCATCAGGTAGTTCAGGTACTTCAGGCTCTAGCGGTTCAAGCGGTACTTCAGGTTCTTCAGGTACAAGTGGATCATCAGGTTCTTCAGGTACATCAGGCTCTTCAGGAAGCTCAGGTACATCAGGTTCTTCTGGTACTTCAGGTAGCTCAGGTTCATCAGGTACTTCAGGTAGCTCAGGTTCATCAGGTACTTCAGGTTCTTCAGGTACAAGTGGATCATCGGGTTCATCAGGTACATCAGGAAGTTCAGGTTCATCAGGTACTTCAGGCAGCTCAGGTACTTCAGGCTCAAGTGGTTCATCAGGTACTTCAGGCTCATCAGGTAGCTCAGGTACCTCAGGTAGTTCAGGCTCATCAGGTACTTCAGGTACTCCAAGTTATACAGCAATTTGGAAATATGATACTGAT
>Ga0206130_10002411_pt1 | contig 26021 bp, 21 predicted proteins | sample Helgoland_Spring_9_FD_148637 | JGI IMG/M metagenome (GOLD analysis project Ga0206130, IMG submission 148637) | Pelagic subsurface seawater microbial communities from Kabeltonne, Helgoland, North Sea - Helgoland_Spring_Bloom_20160512_1 | ecosystem: Environmental > Aquatic > Marine > Epipelagic ...
AAATTCTTGGGTCAAACCAGCAGAGCAACTGATTACATCTGCACCGATAGTATTCCACGCGTATGCTGAGCCTGTAAGTAAAGCATTCATATTGGTAAAAGGAACAATTTGATTGTTAAGCTCGATGTAAAAAAAGATTCTTACCGGAACGAGTTTGCATTCAGGAGCGATGCCACTGATCCCAATTTCATTGTCTTGTGACGCGCCAATAATTCCAGCGCATGCAGTACCGTGCGCGTTTTCATCGAAATTCAAAAAAGGGTAACCAGCTGTATTTATACTGTCTGTTGCGAAGGCATCAAATCCAGGAAGCAGTCTATTTGAAAATTCGGGATGAAGCGTGTCAATACCGCTATCAAGAACGGCCACAATAACATCTGTCCCTTTTGATATTTCCCAAGCTTCAACTCCGTTAATATCGGCGCCCGGAATTCCATTATACTGAATAGGTAACCCTGTATTTTCAATATACCATTGACGTTCGTATAGTGGGTCGTTAGAGCAGTCATTAAGGGTGAAGTATTGATTGATTTGAGCAGTTTTAATAAAATCGAGTTCTTGTAATCTTGTTTGTTCATTTTTTACATCATCAATAACTCGATGCTCAGTTTTAATTAAGTACAGCGTCTTGTTGTGTGCATTTCTTTTATATTTTCCAAAATGACTAAGGCTTCTTTCCTGATCATCAGTAAGCAGGGCGTGGGTTCGGATTATTAATTCATTTGTGTAGAAGCTGATATTATTGTCCCTTGTTATAGGCTTAACTAAAAAATCCCATTCCTTATTTATGGTAATGGTATTGGTTGATTGGATTAAATAATAATCATCGCTTAAATGTTGAATTGAATGTGCAGCTGACATTAAAAGCTCAGGAGTCTCCGTTTTTACAACAAGTTTGTGTTGAGCATTAAGGCATTGAATTGCCCAAAAGCTGAAAAAGAATAATTGATAACGCATAAGGAAAGCTACAAAATTTAATCGTACTTTAATTTTAAAATAAAAATAGCAATATGAGCCTCTATCTTCTCTCGTTAGCAATCGCACCTGGAATAGCAATTTGCATGTACATATACTTCAAGGATAAGTATGAAAAAGAACCGATTAAATTATTAGTAATTAGTTTTCTTCTGGGTGTTTTAAGTGTTGTTCCAACTTTGATTTTATCCTATCTTGGAAAGGCTATTTTTGGGTTCGACCCAGGAAGTACACATTTTTTATTTTCTTTAACTTCTTGCGTGATTGGAATTGGTTTGGTTGAGGAATTTAGTAAGTTTATTTTTGTGAGATACTATGCTTACAAGAAGGATGATTTTAATGAGCCCTTTGATGGTATCGTTTACTGCGTTATGGTTTCAATGGGTTTTGCGACTTTTGAAAATATTTTATATGTAGCAGGGTCGGGGGAGCAAACAGCGTGGCTCAGAATGTTTACGGCAGTTCCTATGCATGCTTCTTTTGCTGTAATTATGGGGTATTTTATGGGGGTGCAAAAGTTTTTCGGTAAAAAGAATTATGCATTTGTTGGTTTATTGCTTGCGTCATTACTTCATGGAGTTTATGACTTTGTGCTCATGCATCCTGGTCTTGACCAGGGAACCTCATTGATGGGCTTTTTATTGTTCATTATTGTTGGATTTTATTATGCTCGAAAAGCAATACGCATGCATCAAGAAATCTCTCCATTTCAATAGTTATTCATAGCTTCAAATTAATTTGGGTTTATTTCAGCATTATCAACTATCTTTGCCGCGTGCTTCAAAATAATGAGAACTCATGTCATTTGAAGTATTTTTAAAATCACAGTTATGAGTAAAGTAGCGCTTTACAAGATTATGGGTTATTTTTTGATTGCAATTGTTGTACTCGTAACAGTTAGGTATATCATAAAGTTGCCTTTGATTGTAAAAGTATTGGCCCTGGCGGTTAATGTGATTACAATCTACTACGCATACAATTATTTAATAAAAGAAAAAAACGAAAAATGAATCTTCAAAGTACGTTAAAGTCAGTAGGATTAGGTGTAGCAGGACTGCTTGTCTTAATCATTTTATTTATGTCTTGGATGGATGTTAATCCAGGTGAAGAAGGCTTTGCTTATCGTCCATATGGAGGAGGGGTAGATATTGAATCTAGTTATACGGAGGGTACTTATTTTATTCCACCTTGGAATGATATTATTACCTATAATATTCTTCAACAATCTAAATCTTATGAATCTACGGTTATGGATGTCAATGGTACGGATATATCGGTTGAGGTCGCAGTAAACTTTTCTGTTGAAAAAGGTAATGCAGCAAAGCTTCACTTAAAACATGGTATCGGTTATATACAATTCATTGACGACAAGGTTAAAGGTGCAATCAAAGATGTTGTCGGACGTTATACATATCAGGAGGTATACTCTTCTAAACGAGAAGCATTAGAAGGGGAGATAGAAGAAATATTAATCGCAGATTTCAAAGGGAATTTTATTGTATTTCATTATGTCGAAATTGCGGATGTAAACCTCCCGCAAAATATTGCCACTGAAATCACCAATAAAGAAACTCAAAAGCAAAAGAACCTTACTGCAGAGCAGAAGAGACAAGAACAAACTTACTTGGCTGAAGCAAAGATTGCTACGGCAAAAGGAGATTCCGCAAAAACCATTATTAAGGCAACTGCAGAAGCTCAGTCAATTAAGATAAAGCAGGAACAATTAAGGTCATCTTCGCAATACATAGAGTATCTGAAAGCTCAAAGATGGGATGGGAAAATGCCTCAGGTCGTTGGTACAGGAAGTGGATTGATAATAGATCTAAAAAAATAATTTTTTCTCCTGCTCATTTTACATTTTATTATTAGACGATTTTTACTTCATAAATGAAACAATTAATCACCACGACTGGAAGAGCTTTAGTCATCCTATCGGGTGCTCTTTTGGCATGGGGATTTCAAGGTTTGTATGGTCAGTATTCTAGTCAGCTAGAAACACTCAATCATATTCCATATGGACATTTATATGTAGTGCTGATTATTCTTGGGGCTTTCATGATTATGCGTGGTAATCGCATGCATCCCTAGGTTTTCATACAGAGACTTGGTTTCGATTTCATATATTTAAGGTTCAATATTTTTCTATGCGATTCTTATTTCTTTTCATTTTAATTCCTTTTGCCTTCAGTGCTCAAAAAAAAGCACCAAAATGTGATGACGTTGATGCGCTTGCTATTAATTATTTTGATGAAGTTCCAGAGTCTTATTCAGGTATGATAAAAGTATGCTATCAAACCGGTGAGCTTAGTGCCCTTTTAACACTAAAAGACGGTCTAAGTGATGGTGTAGCAAAGCAGTGGCATAAAAATGGAAACATTAGACTTATTGAAAGTTTTAAGGAAGGTGTGCGTCATGGTAGTTTTAAGACTTGGTATAAATCAGGTGCTAAAGAGATGCAGTCCTCTATAACCAAAGGAGAAGCAAACGGAGTATTCAAAATGTGGTATGAAAATGGAAATTTAATGAAAGTCGTTAACTACAAGGATGACCTAATGAACGGCGACATGTCATTATATTATGAGGATGGTCAGCTTGAATATCAGGTGATGATGATTGAAGGTTTGGAATATGGAGAGGCGAAAACATATTTTAATGGAGGTGAATTAATGGTTCAAATGTTTTATGAAAATGGAGTTCCCGTAAATACGAGCACAGAATTCTATAAAAATGGAGTTATAAAAGGAGAGATCGATTATGTAGAGGGTTTATCTTCGTCTTTGAGGTGTTATCTTGAGAATGGACGCCAAACGCCTTGTGAATCAGAATAAACGTCTAATGACACCTTCTAATTTCGTGCTTGTAGCACTCAATGAGTTCTTCTGCTTGTAAATGATCTAACGCTTCGGTGATTTCTATTTCGGAGGCGCCAAGCTGATTCATGAGTGTAGCGATGGTACTTTTGTTTTTTAATTGTTTTAAGATGCTCTCGGTCAATTCACTTTTAACGTTGCCTTTACGAACACATATATCGCATGTGCCACATTTATCCGTTTCTTCTCCAAAGTATGATAACAAACTCTGACTTCTACAAGTTTTACTTTCAACGAATTCTGTGATGGTATCTATTTGGTTTATATAATTTTGTTTTCTTATACCATAAACAGAAGGGTGTAAAAGGAATGTATCGTTTTGAGACCTTGTTCTTAAAAAAGTAATGGTTGGCTTAGTGGAAGCAGGCATGAAATCACAAACACCGTAAGTGTGTAGTGAATTGAGTTTTTTTATTACCGCTTGCTCTTCAATTTTCAAGGTATTAGAAATATGAGCTATGTCAAGTCTTTTATACTGATCAAATACGCCTGGTAGCTTTCGGATTAGAAACTGTGAAACATCTTTAAGACTCTCATGTTGGATTTCAAAATTGTAAAGTTCAGAAACACCAATCATCATTTTGACTTTGGATGGATGAAATATTGACTCAGATAAAGAAAGGTCGCCATTTAATTCAAGGATTTTAAGTCCATGATATGCCAAAATTGGTTTGATTCCATGCTGTTCTGCGAAATCTTGTATGGCTATTTCAACTACTTGGTCTTTACCATCGCCATAAGCAATTTTGAAATATTGAAATAAGGCACTATAAAGCCTTGTAATATCATTTTTTTCAGGAAACTTAATACCAATGCTATCTTTAAATATTTTTAAATCCTTATGATTATATAAGGCAAAGCCAATAGCTTTTTCTTTATCGCGTCCGCATCTACCAGCTTCTTGAAAATAGCCTTCAATAGAATTGCTGATCTCATAATGGATGACATACCTAACATCGGGCTTGTCAATTCCCATTCCAAATGCATTTGTGGCAACAATGATTTTAGTTTTGTTTTGCATCCATAGCCCCATTGCCTTTTTGCGCTCCTCATTGTTCATTCCGCCATGATACATCTCTGACTTAAGTCCCTCGCTCCTCAGCATAGATTGAATTTCTCTTACACTGCGTCGAGTTTGACAATAAACAATACCGGAACTATTTTTAAGACTTTTACAGAGTTCGAGTGTTCGAGCTTTCTTATTTTCTGAATGATAAACTCTGTATGCTATATTCTTGCGCCGAAAAGAGGTTTGATGAAGTTTTACGTTTTTCAGACCTAATTTTTCTATTATATCCTTTTTTACACGTTTATTGGCCGTAGCTGTAAATGCAGCAAAGCAAATCTTTGGTTTCAGCTCTCTTAATTCTGAAATGCGACTGTAAGAGGGTCTAAAGTCATGACCCCATTGGGATATACAATGTGCTTCATCAATGATGATTTGAGAGACGTTCATTGCTTTAAACCGTTCGATAAATATAGGAGTTTCAAGTCTTTCAGGTGACAGATAAAGAAAATCGTAGGCGCCAAATCTTGCATTGTCCAAGGTAATATCAATTTCACGAAAACTCATTCCTCCATATATTGCTGCCGCACGAATATTTTTTTCTTTTAATTGGTCTACCTGATCTTGCATTAAGGAAACGAGAGGTGAGATGACTATTGTTAAATGTTGTTTTGCAATTCCTGGTACTTGATAGCAAATAGATTTGCCACCACCTGTGGGCAAAAGAGCAAATACATCGTGGTTTTCATAGAGGTCTGAAATGATAGCTTCTTGTCCAGGACGAAAGGCGTCAAATCCCCAAACTTTTTTCAGAATATTAATTGATGAATCCATTGATGCACTTAGCTTTTGAACTTAGGTATAATTTTTGCGCCATTCGGTCTTGAATAATCCACGTATTAAACGTATCTTTGTTCCCCTTAAATGAAGAATTAATGTCAATAGACCAACATGCTTTTCCCGTTACCAAGACTTCCGATTCAAAGATAAAATATTTTGATTGGGACCATCTTGATTTCGGTAAGAATTTCTCTGACCACATGTTCCTTATGGAATACTCAGATGGTGTTTGGGGTCAAGGTGAGATAGTGCCTTTTGCAAATTTAACAATGCATCCAGCAATGTCTGCAATTCATTATGGTCAATCCATATTTGAAGGATTGAAGGCCAATCGTACCGCTGATGGGAGGGTTAGTATTTTTCGCCCTGATATGAATGCGAAACGTTTTAATGAGTCTGCTGAAAGAATGTGTATGCCTTCTATTCCCGAAGAGCTTTTTGTAGAAGCAATTCGTCAGCTTGTATCTTTAGACGATGAGTGGGTTACATCTAGAGAGGGACATTCTTTATACATACGCCCTTTTATGTATGCAACAGATGAGCTTGTTGGAATCCGGCCATCTAGAACATATAAATTTCTAATTATAACGACCCCTGTAGGTCAGTATTATTCTGAGCCTGTAAATGTAAAAATTGAGAAATCATATACGCGTGCTGCCTCTGGTGGTGTGGGTAGAGCTAAAGCTGCCGGTAATTATGCGGCATCTATGTACCCTGCTTTACAAGCTCAGAAAGAAGGTTATCATCAATTGGTTTGGACGGATGCTGCGGAGCATAAGTATATTGAAGAATCTGGAACTATGAATATTGTTTTTCAGATCGGAGATAAGTTAATTACGCCTGATGAAAATCATGATACGATTTTAAGAGGTATTACAAAGCGCAGCGTGCTTCAAGTAGCTGAAATGTGGGGCGTTGAGGTAGAGGAGCGGATGGTAACCATTAAGGAAATTGTTGAAGCTGCAAGAAACGGATCTTTGAAAGATGCATTCGGTGCGGGAACTGCGGCAACTATCGCGCCTATCGCAATGATAGGTTATGAAGATGAGAAATTCATGTTGCCACCAGTTGAAGAAAGGATGCTTTCAAATAAGATTAAAAAATATCTTGGTGATTTAAAGACAGGCCGCATCGAAGATGCATTTGGTTGGAATCTAATTGTATAGCTTCATTATTTTTTCTTTACTATATTCACTTAATATGAAAAGATATTTTTTCGCAATAGTTCTTTCTATAACATTTTATTCTTCTGCACAGATTGACTATTTAGAAGAAATCGCAATAGCATCATGTAATTGTGCTGATAGCTTATCGCCTGATTTAAAAATATCAGATCGAAACATTCGCCTTGGTCTGTGTATGATAAATGCCTGTGAGCCATATGGCGAAGAGTTACTTCGGGACCATCAAATAGATCTTAAACGAATTGATTCTCAAGGAGAGGAGCTAGGAGTCCTTGTTGGAATCAAAATGGCCAGTATTTGCCCTGAAAAATTAATAGAGCTCGCTGGAGAAGATGAAGTTAAAAATGATACTGAAAGTTCAGATGAATATAGAACAATTGCCGGTGAAGGTGTTGTTTTTTCAATAATAGAGGAACCCTTTGTTTGTTTCACGATTAAAGATGAAGAAGGTAGGAAGCAAAAATATTACTGGTTGACCTATGTAGATTCAGAAATGAACATTGAAAACGCTTTCAATACATTGAAGGGCCGTGAAGTGTATTTTGAATATGTTATTGATGAGATTTTTGACCCTAGAATTCAAGAGTATAGGAATATCAATATTTTAGTTTACCTCGACATTTAGAAAGATTGAAATTACTTCTTCAAAGATAATTCAATATAAACAGGTAGGTGGTCTGAATAGCCGTTTAAGTATTTACTACCACCATATGTTCTGAATGGAACTTTGTTTCCTTTATATTCCGTAATCAAATGATCCGGTGTATAGATTTTTCCTGATTCTGGCTTTATTCTAAGCTTCATATTTTGAAAGCCTTTTGAAATCATGATATGGTCGAGTATGTTCCACTCACCTCTATAGCTGTTAGTTCCACCGTATTGATTTGACTCTTTTGTAATACATGGTGTCATTATTTCCTTGAGCTTCGTAACAGACCTATTGCTTGGGTAATCATTTAAATCTCCCAATAAAATGACTTTTGTATTTATATTTATTGAAAGCAGCGAATCAATAAATTCTTTTGCTTTAGATGCGGCTTTAATTCTTTTAGGTGCACTTTTTTCAGTGCCACCACGCCTGCTTGGCCAATGATTAACCATCGCATAAAACACCTCTTTTTTATAGGAAAGCTTTGCCCATAAAATATCTCGAGATGTAGGTGTGTCTTGTTCTGGTAAGTTAAAACGAATGATTCCTTTATCTAAAAGTGTAAGCTTTTTAGTATGGTAAATAAGTCCAACATCTATACCTCTTGCATCAAGACTGTTAAAATGAATTGATTTATAATGTTTGAGCTTTTTATTGTTGTTAATGATGTCTTGGATAACTTGCTTGTTTTCGATTTCACACAATCCTATGAGCATTGGCGTTTTGAGTTCGCATATAATCTGGTTAATGTGGTTTATTTTAGTGTTGTAGCGTTTTGAGTTCCATTCTTTTTTTCCTGTGGGTAAAAACTCTTCATCGTTATTTGGACCATTGATAGTATCAAATAAGTTCTCTACGTTATAAAATGCAATACGCTCAATTTTTTGGGCATTACAGCTTATTAAAAATAGACTGATAAATAAGGGGATTAAAGCTTTATTCATTTTTTAATTAAAACTGTTCGAGTAAGGTGATTCTCTTTTCGATCGGTGGGTGTGTGGAAAATATACTTCTTAGACCGCTAAAAAAGCTTGGCGATCTTTTCCCTGGACCATTGTCAATGAACATTTGTTTGACATCGTTATTTTTTACATTTTCTATTTTTGAATTTCCCGATATCTTTCTGAGGGCATTTGCAAGTCCAAGAGGATTTTTAGTCATTTCTGCCGCGCCTGCATCCGCTAGATATTCTCGTTTTCTACTTAAGGAGAATTTAAATAAGATTGATATGAGATAAACTAGAGCCGACACTAAAAGGATTACCAACATAATAATAAGCCCTCCTTTACCATCTTTTTTTCTAGAACTCCTTCTAGTGCCCCCATACAAGATGCTTCTAAAAATAACTTGAAAAATAAATGAGAAAATACCAACGAAAACGATACTTATAATTAAGAGCTTGACATCGTTATTTCTTATATGCATTAATTCATGTGCGATTACACCTTCTAGTTCGTCGTCGTCTAGTTTGTCTATAATTCCTCTTGTCAAGGTTACTGTATAGTTTTTTTCGTTCAAACCGCTAGCAAAAGCATTTAGTGCAGATGATTCAATGATTCGTAGCTTTGGAAGCTTCATACCTACACTCATACATAGATTTTCCGCAAGATTATATACGCGCATATTTTCTTTACGTTCAAGACTTTTTGCTCCAGTAGCATAGTTAATCATTCTGGAGTGGCCTAAATATGCAATTAAGAACCAAAGCCCTGTAAAAAGTAGGACCAATGGAGCTACTGAAAGAAATGCCTCATTGGTATCTCCTATGGCTCCAAAGAATAAGACAATGTACAGGCCACCGAGAAGTAATGAGGGGAAACCAATGAGTAAGAGTACTGATTTTCTATTATTTCTAGTGATTTGTTGTTGAAGACCAACGTATTCCATTTTCTTAGAATTTTACTTCTGGTGCTTTGTTTAAGTCTACTCTGGCTTGCTCTCCAACATCAAACATCTCTTCACTTTTAAATCCAAACATACTTGCAAACAATACATTTGGGAATTTTTGAACAGCAATGTTCAGTTCTTTAGTAGCTGAATTGAAGAACCTTCTTACTGCTGCTAATTTATTTTCAATATCAGAAAGCTCTTCTTGAAGCTGCATGAAGTTACTGCTTGCCTTAAGATCAGGATAGGCTTCTACCTGTATGCTAAATCCGCTAAGTGCTGAGCTTAATTGCTGTTCAGCAGCAATTTTATCATTGATACTTGATGCACCAACGGCTTTATTTCTGGCCTCAGTAATAGCTTTAAGAGTACCAGCTTCATGTTCCATATATCCCTTTACAGCGCCAATCAGTTGCGGTACAAGATCGTGACGTTGCTTGAGCTGAACATCAATATCAGCAAAAGCATTTTCACGGTTGTTTTTCAATTTAACAAGAGTGTTGTAGATACTGATGATCATCAATACAACGATAGCTACGATAACGAGGAGAATGCCTAAAGGACCCATTTTTTTTAGTTTTTAATTATTTAATGTGAATGTTAAAGATAATTTTAAATATTGAGTCTTTAGGTTTTAAATTTAATCTATTACAACCTGTTTATTTTTTAATCAAAAAAAATGATTAATAAATAATCATTATTATATTTGTACTTCAACGATTTGCAGTGTTTTATTGAATATTCATTAAACCTGTTATAAATGCCCTTATTACGATCTATTGTCCATATGGACCTTGATACCTTTTTTGTTTCCTGTGAGCGTCTTTTAGATAGCCGCCTGAACAATAAGCCAATTCTCATTGGTGGAACCAGTGATCGAGGTGTAGTCGCCTCCTGTAGCTATGAAGCCCGGAAGTTCGGTATCCATTCTGCAATGCCTATGCGAATGGCAAAACAACGCTGTCCAGAAGCTATTGTGATTAAAGGGAACTCCTCAACGTACACGAAGTATTCTAGGCTGGTCACAGATATTATTAACGAAGAATCTCCACTTTATGAGAAGTCTTCTATTGATGAATTTTATATTGATTTTACGGGAATGGATCGCTTTCATGGTGTGCTCAAGTACAGTTCAGAGCTCAGGCAGCGCATTCTTCGAGAAACCGGCCTGCCCATTTCTTTTGGTTTGTCTGAAAACAAAACGGTATCTAAAATTGCAACAGGAGAAGCAAAGCCAGACAATCAAATACAGATTTCTTATGGTAATGAAAAACACTTTTTAAGTCCACTTTCTGTACGTAAGATACCTATGGTCGGGCTCAAGACGTATCAATCATTGTGTAGTTTAGGTATTAAGACGATTCAGCCTCTTCAAGAAATGCCTTTAGATATGATGGAGCGAATTATGGGTAAGAATGGTATTGCAATTTGGAAAAAAGCAAATGGTATCGATTTAACACCTGTGATTCAGCATAATGAACGAAAATCTATTTCAACGGAGCGTACATTTAATCGTGATACTATTGATGTCGTAAAGCTTAAAGGTATTCTTTCAGCAATGGCTGAAAACTTAGCATACCAGCTTCGTAGAGGGGACAAGCTTAGTGGTTGCGTTACTGTAAAGGTACGTTATTCTGATTTTCAAACTCAAACTCTTCAAAAGAAAATTCCTTACACGGCAGCAGACCACGAGCTGATACCGATGGTACTAGAGCTCTTTGAACGTGCATTTAACCGACGTTTATTGGTTCGGTTAATCGGGGTTCGTTACAGTGCATTGGTCTCCGGTAATTATCAGCTAGGTTTGTTTGGAGATACCGTCGACTATCCATCCTTATATAATGCATTGGACCGTATTCGTTTAAAGTATGGAGACCGTTCCGTGATTAAGGCGATAGGAATGGAGGCAAAGACGATAGGTGGATGGAACCCTTTCAATGGAGAACCGCCAGCTTTATTAGCCAACCGTAGGTCTTAAACTTTTCAGTCGGAGATGAAAGTACAATCTTGCTATAGCTTGAAATATGGCGTATTGCAACCTGACGAGCTCGTTGATTGGGCTCTTGGTGCAGGTTATCCTCATATTTTACTTTCGGATATTAACTCAACAGGAGCTGCTTTGTCGCTCGTGCGTTCTGCAAAATCGAAAGGGTTGAAGCCGATTATTGGTGTCGAGCTCCGTAATGATACCGAGATTAAAGCAACGGTTATTGCAAGAAATAACAGAGGGTTTCATGAATTGAATACTTTTCTATCAAAACACTTACATGATAAAGTTGATTTTCCTGATCGGATCCCACACCTAAGTAACTGTTATGTTTCTTATCCTTATCCTGGCCCTTCTGACGAACTTAATAGTAACGAGTATATTGATATTCAAGTAGATAACATAAATATTTTAAATAAAAAGTTTAATATATTAAATGCTCGAAAGGTTATTGTATTACCCACGATGGTGTTTCGTAATAAACGTGATTATAATACACATCGTTTGTTACGTTCGATTCATTACAATACTTTACTTTCTAAGCTGTCGCCAATGCAATGTGCTAGGGCTAATTTTTTGATGGATTTTAAAACCTTAAAAAATACTTTTGCATCTTACAGTAGTGCTTTAAAGCGAACCCTTTCTCTTTTAGAAAGTTGTGTGCTTTCATTCGATTTTAGTGAAAAAGCATTGCCTCAAAACCCATCTACTTTTACAGGTAGTGAATCAGAGGATGAAGCTTTACTTCGAAATCTTTGCCTAGATGGGCTCCCTGAGCGTTACGAAACACTTACGGATGAGATTGTTGAGCGCATTGAAAAGGAAATTGAAATCATTACAAAGAAAAAGTACCTTTCTTATTTCTTGATGACTTGGGACTTTACATCTTATGCGAGAGCTAAAAATTATTTTTATGTCGGTAGAGGTAGTGGTGCCAATAGTATTGTGGCATATCTACTTAAGATTACTAATGTGGATCCTCTAGATCTTGATTTATACTTTGAGCGTTTTATTAATTTAGAACGAAAGAGTCCTCCAGATTTTGATATTGACTTTTCTTGGCGCGACAGAGATGATGTGATTCGCTATATCTTCGATAAATATCCTACCTCCGCCTTACTTTGTACCTATAACACTTTTCAGTATCGTGCAACGATTCGTGAGCTTGGGAAGGTTTTTGGTTTACCAAGCTCTGAAATAGAGGAGCTCGCTAAAAAGGCTTCAAAACCAAAAGACGCTTTATCTGAGTTGGTGTTGAAATATAGCACTTACATACAAGGTTTACCTTCTTATTTGAGTGTTCATTCAGGAGGTATCGTTATTAGTGAAAAGCCGACAACTTGGTTTTCTGCTACTTTTCTACCCCCAAAGGGTTTTCCAACGACACAGTTTTCTATGTTAGAGGCAGAAGATGTTGGGCTTTATAAGTTTGATGTGTTGAGTCAGCGTGGGCTTGCAAAAATTCAAGAGGGTGTAGCGCTCGCTATAAAGAATCAGCCTAATAACCCTCCCAGAAATATCAATGATTTAGCGTTTTTTAAGAATGACCCAAGAATAAATGCGCTCTTAACTAGAGCCGATGCGTTAGGTTGTTTTTATGTTGAATCTCCAGCTATGCGAATGCTGATGACTAAACTGAGTGTTAAAAATTATTTAGAGCTCGTTGCAGCAAGTTCTGTCATCCGTCCAGGTGTTTCTCAATCAGGTATGATGCGTACCTATATCTTGCGACATCGCTTTCCTGAGGAGCGTAAAAAAGCACACCCGTTGCTACTTAAGATCATGCCTGAAACTTACGGTGTAATGGTTTATCAAGAGGACGTTATCAAGGTGGCGCATTACTTTGCTGGTCTTACACTTGGAGAGGCGGATGTTTTGAGGCGTGGTATGTCTGGAAAATTTAGATCTCGAAAAGAGTTTTTAGTCATCAAAGAAAAGTTTTTTCAAAACTGCGGTACTAAAGGGTATGATTTTGCACTCGTAAAATCGATTTGGAATCAAGTTGAAAGTTTTGCAGGTTACGCTTTTGCAAAGGGGCATTCTGCATCTTATGCTGTAGAGAGTTATCAAAGCTTGTATCTAAAGGCTTATTACCCATTAGAGTATATGACTGCATGTATTAATAACTTTGGTGGTTTTTACAGGACAGAGTTCTATGTCTATGAAGCGCGAAAACATGGGGCTATGGTTGAAGGTCCTTGTATTCAAAAAGGATTATATCAATCTCTATTAGAGGGCACCGTTTTAATTTTGGGGTTTAATTTGGTAAGAGGTATCGAGCATCACACGATTTCGAGTATTGTTAAAAGTAGGGATGATTATGGTTGTTTTGAAAGCTTTGAGTCGTTACTTGAGCGTACTTATATACCATTTGAGCAGCTTGTATTGCTGATTCGTATTGATGCGTTGCGTTGTTTTGGGATCGCTCGAAAGGAGCTTTTATGGAAAGCTTACTTTTTCCACGATAAAAAACCTAAAAAAGCACAAGTATTTTTACCCTTGGATGTTGTGTCAAAACAGCCAGGTCAGTTTCCCGCATTAATAGAGCATTTTTTGGAGCTAGATTTTGAGTATCTAGAGCTTATGGGTTTTTCGTTATGTAATCCCTTCTCCTTGCTTAGAGAGCCTGTAGCAACGTATTCTAGCGCTTCTGAATTCCCTTCTTTTACAGGGAAAACAATTCAAATCTATGGGTACTTAGTTGCATTAAAGAAATCCAAATCGTCTAAGGGGCAGGTCATTTCATTTGCTATGTTTTTAGATCAAGAAGGGGAGGTTATAGATACCGTACATTTTCATGCTTCTTTAGCCCGTTATCCTTTTTCAGGTTCCGGTATTTATTTTCTAGAAGGTAAACTGGTTGAGGAGTTTGGTTTTTGCTGTATTGAAGTTCGTTTGATGAAAAAACAAGCATTTATTGAAGATCCTCGTTTTTCAGAAGGTATTATCTGATGTTACTTTTGATCCAATAAGTAAATAAATGATGCTATCGCTGCAGCACCCAATTCAAGTTCTCGTTTGTTTACATTTTCAAAAACATCGTTAGGAGAATGATGCATGTCAAAATACCGCTGAGAATCTGGAACAAAACCGAAAAGCGGTATGTTCGGGTAGGATTCTTTTAACGGACCAATATCAACACCTCCATAACCTTTTTCAAAAATATGAAGGTCATAATCTTTGAAAAAAGGGGCTAAGCTAGCAAGCCATTCAACTTGTTCTTCTGAGCCATCACAGGTAAAGCCTCTTGGAGCAAAACCTCCTCTATCACTTTCGATAGCCGCAAAATGAAATTCTTCATTTTCTTTTACCCATTTGGCATATGTTTTACCGCCTTTATTCCCATTTTCTTCATTCATAAAAAACACAAGTCTCAGTGTGTGTTTAGGCTTGTAACCTAAAGTTTTAAGAATTCTAAATGCCTCTAAACAGTGAATGACTCCAGCGCCGTCATCATGGGCGCCTTCACCAGTATCCCATGAGTCGAGGTGACCACCTACGGTTATAATCTGGGAGGGATAATCACTGCCCCTGATTTCTCCAAGTACATTGTAAGATGTGGCGTCGGGAAATGATCTGCAATCCATCTCCATTACAAGCTCAATATCTTGTTTTGGGTTGTTTGAAATAAAATTATGGAGCTGATCGGCATCAGCAGTGCAGATTGCGGCAGCGGGAATTTTATCAATATTCTCTGCGTAGTACATGGAACCCGTGTGCGGGTGCGGGTCAGATGCGAGACCTAATGATCTAATTATTGTACCAACAGCACCTTTTTCTGCAGCGATGGAGGCACTGTTTCCTCTTAAAGGGTAGCAACCACCATAAGCTTTGAATGTTTGGATTTGTTTCGCATCCATAGCTTGATTTATGAATACTATTTTACCTTTAATCAATGATGGTTTTGCTGATTTTAAGGCCTCAAGGCTTTCAAATTCAATAAGCTTTCCTCTAATCATACCATTCGTTCCTACAGATCCTCCTAGGGCTAGTCCTCTGAGTTTAATATGTGTACCATTACTAGATTTGAAATAGAAAACTTCTTTTGTACCTCTTTCCCAATGTGGCACTTGAATTTCATGTAATCTAGTCTCTAATCCGTATGATTGCATTTTATCATTGCTCCATTCGATAGCCATTTGTGCTTCAGTGGATCCCGTTATCCTTGCACCGATTCCTTTACATAAAAATCTAAGATCTTCATAGGCGTTACCATCTGTAAGTGCTTTTGTATATATTGATCGAATCATCGATGCTTCATTAGAAATCGGTAAAGTTTCTTTTTGACCATGTAATGCTAAACAAAAAAAGGTGACAAAGATTAAGGGAATGCGTTTCATTATAATTTCTTAATTATTAAGATTTAAAGATAGCTATAATTCTATTTTTAAAGAACATTCGATGGTTTCAAAGCAATAAAAAAACCTTTACAAGTCAATCTAAATCAATGCAATCTTAGCATTCTTTCTTATCTTTGACCACCAAAAAAAAAATATGTCTCTAAAGTGCGGTATCGTTGGACTTCCTAATGTTGGTAAGTCAACACTATTTAACTGTTTGTCAAATGCAAAAGCACAATCAGCCAACTTTCCTTTTTGTACAATTGAACCAAATATTGGAACAATTTCAGTTCCAGACCCAAGACTAGAAAAACTCGAGGGTCTTGTGAATCCTGAACGCGTGATTCCAACAACTATGGAAATACTTGATATTGCAGGTTTGGTGAAAGGAGCCTCAAAAGGTGAAGGGCTTGGAAACAAGTTTTTAGCTAATATTAGAGAAACAGATGCTATTCTTCATGTTCTTCGTTGCTTTGAGGATGGAAATATTGTTCACGTAGACGGAGATGTTGATCCAATGCGTGATAAAGAAATCATTGATATTGAGCTTCAATTAAAAGATTTAGAATCGGTAGAAAAGAAAATCACTTCTTTATCGCGTGTTATTAAATCAGGAGACAAGGATGCTGTTAAAGAAAATGATCTTGCACAGAAATTAAAGGAAGGACTTGAACAAGGGGTATCAATAAGAGCACTTTCATTGAATGATGACGAGCTAGAATTACTTCGTTCCTTTAATTTAATAACAGCTAAACCTGTTATGTATGTCTGTAATGTTGATGAAGCTTCTGTGCAGAAGGGAAATCATTTTGTAGATGAAGTCAGAAAAGCAGTGGCAGATGAAGATGCAGAAGTTTTGGTTATCGGAGCGAAGATAGAGGCAGATATCACCGAGCTAGAAACTTATGATGAGCGCAAAATGTTTTTGGATGAGCTGGAACTTGAAGAACCTGGGGTTCACCGCCTTATACGTTCTGCCTACTCATTATTGAACTTACAGACCTACTTTACAGCAGGAGTGAAGGAAGTTCGCGCATGGACGATTAAGGAAGGTATGTCTGCGCCGCAAGCTGCAGGTGTTATTCATACTGATTTTGAAAAAGGTTTTATACGTGCCGAGGTAATGAAATATGACGATTTCAGTGAGCTTGGTTCAGAGCAAGCCGTTAAAGAATCTGGAAAATTTAAAGTTGAAGGTAAAGAGTATATCGTGCAAGATGGAGACATTATGCATTTTAGATTTAATGTTTAAATAGAAAATATAGAAAATGATAAAAGCAAATAATCCCGATTTAGAATCTTGGGTAAGCGTTCCCGCAGAGACAGATTTTCCAATTCAAAACTTACCGCTAGGTGTTTTCAAAACAGATCAATTAAAGCCGAGAGTTGGTGTTAGAATAGGTGATTCAATTTTAGATTTAAAAACGCTTCATGTTCTTGGTTACCTAGATAATTTGCCTTTTTCTATTGAGTCCTTCGATTCACACACCTTGAATCTTTTGATGAAAAAGGGCAAGCTAGCGGCAAGAAGGTTGCGCGATCGAATCTCTGAATTACTGAATAAAGACAATCCTGAGCTTCAGAATAACAATCATCACGTTCAACAGGTCTTAATTGATGAAGCTACGGCAGACGTGCTGATGCCTATCGACATAGGAGATTATACAGATTTTTATTCGAGTCGCGAACATGCTACCAATGTGGGAACCATGTTTAGAGATCCTAATAATGCATTGCTTCCTAATTGGCTTCATATACCGGTAGGTTATCACGGTCGTTCTTCATCAGTAATACCTTCTGGTCAAAATATTTACCGACCAAAAGGACAAACCAAGCCTAATGAAGACCAAGGCCCTGTATTTGGCCCGTCTAAAATGATTGATTTTGAATTAGAAATGGCCTTTGTAACATTTGACGGTAAACCCCTAGGTGACTCAATAACGACAGAGGAAGCTGAGGATTATATATTTGGAATGGTTTTATTCAATGACTGGTCTGCACGGGATATTCAAAAATGGGAGTATGTGCCTTTAGGGCCATTCTTAGCAAAGAACTTTGCATCTTCAATATCTTCATGGGTAGTAAGTCTTGATGCCTTACAACCATATAGCGTAAATACCCCGAGTCAAGATCCTGAAGTGCTTGATTATTTAAAATTTGAAGGAAAAAAATCTTACGATATTCATTTGCAAGTAGCAATTACTCCGGAGAACGCAATGGAAACTATAGTTGCCAATTCAAACTTCAAATATATGTATTGGAATATGGCACAACAGCTAGCGCATCATACTGTAAATGGTTGTAATGTTAGAGGTGGTGACTTACTGGGCTCAGGAACAATATCTGGTCCTACTCCTGATTCATATGGTTCTATGTTAGAGCTTGCATGGAAAGGCACAAAGCCGGTCCCTATGTCTGACGGAACTGAAAGGAAATTCATTCAAGATGGAGATACTGTAACAATGCGAGGGTTTTGTAAAAATGAAAAAGTACGAATAGGATTTGGAGAAGTTGCATCAAAATTATTACCTTCTAAATAAATGAGCCAAATACCTTCTGAAACCACATTAAACCTGGAAAAGGAACGCAAAGAAATATTAAATGCGTTCAGAGGGTTGATGCGTGCTTCAAAGGATCGCAACAAAGAAGAAACGAAGCTGATTAGAAAAGCTTTTGATGTTGCTTTAGAAGCGCATAAAGAAATGCGTCGAAAATCTGGTGAACCCTATATATATCACCCAATTGCGGTTGCAAGAATTTGCGCGGTTGAAATGGGTTTGGGACCTACTTCTGTTATTTGTGCTTTATTACACGATACGGTTGAAGATACACATATAACCTTGCAGGATATCGAGGATCTATTCGGGGTGAAGGTCAGGTTGATAATTGACGGTCTTACAAAAATACCTGATGTGTTTGATGAGAATGCCTCAATTCAAGCTGAAAATTTTAGGAAGATGATTCTGACAATTTCAGAGGATTTTAGGGTTGTGCTTATAAAGCTTGCTGATCGTTTACATAACATGCGAACCTTAGGAAGTATGAGGTCAGATAAACAGCTTAAAATTGCTTCTGAAACAAAATTCTTGTACGCGCCTTTAGCACATCGTCTAGGTTTGTATTCCGTCAAGACAGAGCTGGAAGATTTGTCAATGAAATATTGTGAGTCTGAGGCTTATACAGATATCGAAACTAAGTTAGCAAAAACGAAAGAGGTCCGTGCGCGGTTTATCCGAAGGTTCATCGCTCCGGTTAAGGAATCCTTAGCTCATGAGGGTTATGTTTTTGATGTTAAGGCAAGAACAAAGTCAATCTCTTCTATTTGGAAGAAAATGAATAGTAAGGACATTCCGTTTGAAGAAGTCTTCGATGTATTTGCCATTCGAATCATAGTAGACACCCCTGTGGAGTTGGAAAAGTCAGATTGTTGGCGCATCTACAGTATCGTGACTGATTATTATCAGCCAAGTCCAGAAAGGTTGAGGGATTGGATTTCAACACCTAGAGCTAATGGGTATGAATCACTTCATACAACTGTAATGTCTCCTCAAGGTAAGTGGGTTGAGGTACAGATACGTTCTAAGAGAATGGATGAAATTGCTGAAAAGGGGTTGGCCGCCCATTTTAGGTATAAAGAGTCACCTAATGAAGACAACAAGCTCGATAGATGGATTAGCGAAATTCGTGATTTACTTGAAAGTTCGGATGCGGATGCTATTGATTTTGTAAATGATTTCAAATTAAATCTATTCAATGAAGAGATTTATGTTTTTACACCAAAAGGCGAATTGCGCGTATTACCAATAGGATCAACCATACTAGATTTTGCTTATGATATTCATACTGATATTGGTGCATCGTGCATAGGAGCTAAGGTTAACAATCGTTTAATGCCTTTATCTTATGAGCTTCAAAATGGTGATCAGCTTGAAATCATTACTTCCTCGAAACAAAGACCTAAAGATGAGTGGTTACGATTTGTTGTTACCGCTCGAGCTAAGTCAAAAATAAAATCTTCTTTGAATGAGGAGCGAAATCTTATTGCCCAGGATGGAAAGGAAATCCTTGAGCGTAAGTTTAAGCAATTCAATCTTCGTATGGGTTCTGAAAATATAATGTTTTTAGAGAAGCACTTCGAAATGCCTACGATTACTGAGCTTTATTTTAGGATAGCAAAAGGAAAAATAGACCTGTCAAAACTTCGTGAAATAGACCAAGTAAATGGAGTCTTTAAAGTTGAGAAAAAACCTGCGCGTCGCAAAAAGAAAAGTATTCAGGATTACGAATCTGAGTTTGTCTCAATGGATCCAAAGAAGGCTACACTTCGAATAGGAGACGACTTTCAAGGATTTGATTATCAAATGGCTAAATGCTGCAATCCTATACCGGGCGATAAGGTTTTTGGTTTTATTACCGTGTCATCTGGAATAAAAATCCATAGATTTAATTGCCCGAATGCAGTCAATATGATGTCAAAAATGGCTTATCGATGTATAAAAGCCAGATGGAAGTCAGATGATATGGTTGAGAGGGTTGCAGCCATCAAAATTATTGGAATTGATCAATTTGGATTGGTTAATAAGATTACGGAAATCATTTCGAATCAGATTAATATTAATATGAAAAGTATTTCTTTTGAAACCAATGACGGTGTGTTTGAAGGACGTATAAAAGTTCTAGTATATGACACCGGTCACTTGGAGCAGCTTACAAGAGAGTTTGAGCAAGTTGAAGGTGTGAAGCGGGTAGTCAGATGGGGAGAGGAAGAGTCTGAGTATGATTAATCATCTAGCTCAGCTAAATTCCTTGGTCTTAAAATGGGGTTCCAGCTAAAGTTTTTAATCCATTTATCCTTTTCGACAACTTGATCAATCGGGTAAAATATTCCAGTTGGCTGTGTGCGATAGGTAATCCCTTTTACCTCTCCGCTGTCGAGGTGAACGGTTAACGTTGCTGCCTCTAACTTATTCAAACCCATTCTTTTTATGGTAAGTAAACTATCAGTAGACTCTTCATTTTCCGGGTAATAAATACTTGTAGCAGAGCCAAAAACATCAGTTTGAACAAGTTTACCCTTTTTCATTAGAGCAATAATTGACTTTCCAGATATTTGATTATAAATCACCCCAGAATCCAGCTCCATCAGGGCAGAGGCATTGTTATAAATATCGATATGTTCAATAACAGAATCTTTCAGGTGAATTTGAATTGAATCACCTTTAAGCTCAGCATTTTCTGACCATACAATTGGGGATTTATATAATGTCATAATATCTTTTAATTCAATGAATACTAATGAATCAGCATTTGCTTGAATTTGCTCATTGAATATTTTAACACCATAGTAGGCAAATATTTTTTTCTTATTATTCAAAGTGTCTGGTAGGATCTCAAGCGTATCACTGTGTATATATATGGTATCTTCTTCCTGGATTACTTCAGCAATCACACAATCCGAAACAAAAGTGTCATCAGTAGATTCATTTTTGAGGAGATAATTGGATTGTATTCGGAGTTTTTTTTCGATTTCTAAAAAATGAACATTTTGTTTGGCTTCAATCTTCTGAAGACTATCATTATATAAAATGGTATCAGCGAACAAAATCTTTTTTGGATCCTTTAACATGGCCTCACCATGGAGGTAACCTTGGTTATTCTTGGTATGATACCATCCAAAATTGGATTCAATATCAATACTGTCTTTTGTGATGTAAGTTTTACCAAAGAAATAGCTTTTTTTTGTTGCATAATTAAAACGTAGCGTATCAGTCTCCATGCGTAAGTTGTCATTTTTATATCGGACACTATCCACAAAGTGATAGTCTTTTGTATCTGGATAGAAATAGCCCATTTTACTTGTGATGCGTTCATTAGAATTGATTTTATGAATACTTCCAAAGGTTCTATAAGTTGCTCTGCCTGATTTTGAATCATAATCTATACTATCCGTGGTGAGTTTATAGTCACCGTCTCTCATTTTAACCCTTCCCCAAAGTTTTGATTTGTCTTCAATCCCATTAAAGAATGCAGAGTCACAGAATATATTTAAAGTCTCTTTTATAATATGAACATTTCCATAAGCTCGGACGATTTGAGCGCCTTCAAAATAGTAAGCGCTATCACAATACATGGTATTCCCTTGATATTCAAAATTCACGTCGCCGGCTAATTTAAGCAAGTCATTTTCTTCAAAATAGTGCGCTTTTTTTGACCCTGGCAATAACTTAAGGACCTCTTGAGCACTAAAAGTGTTACTCAAAAAAAATGCGCTTAGTAAAAGCGCATAATTTAATAAGTGCTTTTTCAGAATCATTTTGTGTTATCTAACGTTTGTTTTCTGTCAGGTCCAACTGATACAACGTGTATAGGAACATTTAATTGCTTTTCAAGATAATCTACATATGATTTAAATGCATCTGGAGCCTCGTTCATTCCTTCTAGTTTTGTGAGATCTTTTCTCCAACCTGGAATAGATTCATACACTGGCTGAATATCATGGTCGTTAATATCAAAAGGAAAGTGCGTTACTTCTTGGCCTTCAATAATATATTTTGTACAAGCTTTGATTTCATCAAAAATACTGAGCACATCTCCTTTCATCATACACAACTCACTAACACCATTAACCATAATTGAATATTTGAGTTGAACGAGATCAATCCAACCACATCGCCTTGGGCGACCAGTTGTAGCACCAAACTCGTGTCCTTCTTTCCCCATGTCTTTTCCATCTTGGTCAAATAGCTCAGTAGGGAAGGGGCCACTTCCAACTCTCGTGCAATAGGCCTTAAAAATCCCAATAACCTTACCAATTTTTGTAGGTGGTACGCCAAGCCCTGTGCAGGTGCCAGCCGTAATGGTATTAGACGAGGTTACGAAGGGATAAGTTCCAAAATCTATATCAAGCATTGTGCCTTGAGCGCCTTCTGCTAAAACTTTTTTTCCACTTTTAACGGCTTCATCAATATATATTTCGCTATCAACAAATTCGAGCGTTTTCATTGTTTCTATACCTTCAAACCATGAACGCTCTAATTCATCCAATTCATAAGAAAATGCCTCATAATGACTTAGGATATTTTTATGTTTCTCAACTAGCGCTTTATATTTTTGCTCAAAATTCTTAGAGAGTATATCTCCAACACGCAATCCATTACGACCCGTTTTGTCCATATAAGTTGGCCCAATACCTTTTAATGTAGAGCCAATTTTGTTTTTTCCTTTTGCCATCTCGGATGCAGCATCTAAAAGCTTGTGTGTCGGGAGTATAAGATGGGCCTTTTTAGATATTAGTAAACGAGACTTATACTCAACATTATACGGAGCCAGTTTGTCTAATTCATCTTTAAATATTACTGGGTCAATAACGACACCATTTCCAACTAAATTCACAACTTCAGGATGAAATATGCCAGATGGGATTGTATGTAATACGTGCTTAATACCTTCAAATTCAAGCGTATGACCTGCATTCGGACCTCCTTGAAACCTTGCAATAATGTCGTAGTTGGGTGTCATAACGTCAACAATTTTACCCTTACCTTCATCTCCCCATTGAAGACCTAATAATACATCTACCTTCATTATTTTTTACTTAAAATAGTTTATTGCAGATTCTACTGAATCATACATAGAAAAAACATCATTCATTTTTGTGATTTCGAATAATGTTGAAATTAATTTATTTGGTGAGCAGATGAGTAAATCACCATTTTCAATGCGGCATTTGGTCATCGTTTTTACAAATACGGCAATTCCTGTTGAATTTGTGTGTGTTAGTGTTTGAAGGTCAAAAATAACATTGTGCATAGGTAATTTAGCTACTGCGTCTTTTAAAATTTCCGCATCAGCTTCGGAAAGAATTTTACCTTGAAGCTGAAAAACTAAACAATTACCATTAGTGATAGAGGAGACCTTCAAATTCATTCTTTAGATTTTTTATTTTTCGTTCCATAAAAATATAAGGAATGGTGTTGGATTTTCATGTCAAAAAGAGACTCAATAGTACTTTTTATTTGTTGAATTCTAGGGTCACAAAACTCAAGTACTTCTCCTGTGTCAGTGCATATAACATGATCATGTTGTTTTGATCCATGTGCTTTTTCAAATTGTGCAATATTTTTCCCAAATTGATGTTTACTGACTAAATTACACGCTAATAGAAGCTCAATCGTATTGTATAGTGTGGCTCGAGAAACTCTGTAATTGTGGCTCTTCATTTTAAGGTAGAGTGATTCGATATCGAAATGACCGTCATGCGCATATATCTCATCCAAAATGGCGAAACGCTCTGGGGTTTTTCGATGTCCATTCTTTTCTAAATAAGCAGAAAAGATTCCTTTGACAGTCTCTTGTAGTGTACTTTCACTCATAGCAAAGAACAAATTTACAATATAAATTCATTTGGTTTTCCAATAACTCGAATTGGTTTTCATCTCTTTTCAACACTTCTCAAAAAAATGGCATAAAAAAAAGGGGAGAGGCTCCCCCTTTTCTAAATATTAAGATCAAGAATTATTTTTTCTTGTCCATTTTTTCTTTCAACTCAGCTAATGCATCAAGGTCTCCAAGTGTAGACTTTTCTGCATTTTTATTGATTGCATTGAGATTGTTTGCATTTGATTTTCTAGATGGTCTAGAAGATGTTGCAGGTTCCGCATGCTCTTCGTGTGTTCTGATGTGCGAAACAACGATTTTGCGTGCATCTCTATTAAATTCAATAACCTTAAAATCGAGTACTTCCTCCACACCAGCATTGTTTCCGTCTGCTTTCTTTAAGTGTTTTGCTGGGCAGATTCCCTCTAAACCATAAGGTAAAGAAACGATTCCTGATTTGTCCTTCATTTCGATTATCGTACCGCTGTGAACAGTACCTTCAGCAAAGGTTGCTTCAAATACTTCCCATGGATTTTCCTCAAGTTGTTTGTGACCCAGAGAAATTCTTCGATTTTCTTGATCAATTTCAAGTACAATTACCTCCATTGCTTCTCCTGTCTTGCAGAATTCAGATGGATGCTTGATTTTCTTTTGCCATGAAAGGTCTGAAATATGTATTAATCCATCGACACCTTCTTCCAATTCTACAAATACACCAAAGTTTGTAAAGTTTCTGACTTTTGCAGTATGTTGCGTGTTGACCGCATATTTAGTATCAATATTACTCCACGGGTCTGGCATTAATTGTTTGATACCTAAAGACATCTTTCTTTCTTCACGATCAAGCGTTAAAACAACAGCCTCGACTGAGTCTCCAATTTTCATGAAATCTTGAGCAGAACGTAAATGTTGTGACCAACTCATTTCAGAAACGTGAATCAACCCTTCAACACCAGCCGCGATTTCAATAAAAGCACCATAATCAGCCATCACGACTACTTTACCAGTAACCTTATCTCCAACAGCTAACTCAGCATTTAAAGAATCCCAAGGATGCGGTTGTAATTGCTTTAAACCAAGTGCAATTCTTTTCTTCTCATCATCAAAGTCAAGAATAACTACATTAATTTTAGAATCTAGTTCCAACATTTCTTCGGGATGCGAAACACGACCCCAAGAGAGGTCTGTGATGTGAATCAATCCATCAACACCACCCAAATCGATGAATACACCGTATGAGGTAATGTTTTTAACGATACCCTCAAGAACCTGTCCTTTTTCAAGACCAGAAATAATTTGTTTCTTTTGTTCTTCAAGTTCTGCTTCTATAAGCGCTTTGTGAGAAACAACAACGTTTCTGAATTCTTCATTGATTTTAACAACTTTGAATTCCATGTTCTTTCCAACATATACATCATAATCACGGATTGGTTTAACATCAATTTGCGAACCAGGTAAGAATGCCTCGATACCAAAGACATCGACGATTAATCCACCTTTAGTTCTGCACTTTACGTGACCTGTTATTACTTCTCCAGTTTTTAATACTTCATTCACTCGAATCCACGCACTGTGCATTCTTGCTGTTTTGTGAGAAACAATAAGTTGTCCTGTCTTGTCTTCTCTGCATTCAACATACACGTCAACTACATCACCAATTTTAAGATCCGCGTTGTAACGAAACTCATTTGCAGCAATAACACCCTCAGATTTGTATCCGATGTTAATGATTACTTCTTTTTTAGTGAGATGTACGACTGTACCTTGGATAACCTCTTTTTCGTTTATTGACGTTAAGGTTTTTTCATAAACGTCAGACATTTCTGACCTTTCTACTTGACTGTACCCATCTAATTGAAGAGCTTCCCAGTCAAAATCTGCAGTTCCCTGCGTTGTTTTTGTTGTTG
>Ga0206130_10002412_pt1 | contig 26012 bp, 40 predicted proteins | sample Helgoland_Spring_9_FD_148637 | JGI IMG/M metagenome (GOLD analysis project Ga0206130, IMG submission 148637) | Pelagic subsurface seawater microbial communities from Kabeltonne, Helgoland, North Sea - Helgoland_Spring_Bloom_20160512_1 | ecosystem: Environmental > Aquatic > Marine > Epipelagic ...
CCGCGTCCATGGCAAGGAGAAGCACGCCACCGCCAGCGAAAGCGATTTCGGGGCGGACCGGATCTGGCGGTTCGAAACCAACCTGCCCGACAGTGCGAAGCCGGTGGGTGATCGCTTGGCCAGCGCACTCGCGCCGTTGGGCATCAGCCGCGGATCGGGTGTCGGCGGCGATGGCACCGATGTCGGCCCGACGATGGCGCTGGGGGTCGCGGCGATCGACCTCAACCAGTCGGGCCTGCGCTATTTCGACACGCATCATACCCCCGACGACACGATCGAGCGGATCGATCCCGAGCAATTGCGGCAAAACGTGGCGGCCTGGACCACGATGCTCGCGATCGTCGCGAATGCGCCTGAGGCGATCGGTTCCGTAACGCCCCGCAAATAGGGCAGTTTTGCCGCAATGATGACGCGTTGATGAATTTTGACGATTGACCGGGGCCAGCCGTGCGTTATTTGAGCTGCTTCGCGACGGCAATCGGGTCGGCCGCGAGTATTGGTTTTGCTTGGGAGCAACCGAATGAAGAAGATCGCTTTCGTTCTCGCTGCCGCCGGCCTGATGTCCGTCGCTGCATGCTCGAAGTCGCCTGAGGCGGCTGCCGTTGAAAACAACGGCGACATGGTCGCTGCAAACATGGACATGCAGGCCGACAACATGATGGACATGTCGAACACGACGATGGATCCGACCGCCAAGGATAACGCCGAAGCAGTCGCAGAGAATATGCATGACGCCGCGGACAACGTCCGTGACGCCGCCGAAGAAAAAGCGGACAACATGTAATCATGACGTTGCCGGTCGGATCGATGACGCGATGCGCCTGATCAGACCAGCAACGATGGCGGTCGCGATGGGACTGATGTCCCTCGCGGCCTGCCAGAAATCGCCGGAGGCCGTGGCGGTCGAGAACAAGGCGGACATGCTCGCCGACGATCTCGAAAAACGGGCCGATAATATGGACATGATGGCCGATACGATGGCCAATGACGATGCCGCGGCGGCGATCCGCAATGCGGCCGATAGCGTCGACGATGCGGCGCGCAACGTCCGCGACCGCGCCGACACCGTGATCGATAATATGCGCTGAGGCGATTGACGGACGCCCTCGCCGACTTGCATGAACAGGCGTTCCCGACGGAGCGCCTTTTTTCATGTCGGCGTTCCGCAACGGTGGGGCCTGTAGCTCAATGGTTAGAGCTGGCCGCTCATAACGGCTAGGTTGCGGGTTCGAGTCCTGCCGGGCCCACCAACTTTTTCCTTCATACGATACATACCTCTCCATAGCCGCTCATTAAGGCACCTTTCGGACCACATTTGTTTCTCATACGTTCTCATAGTAGAACGGTGCAGCGCGACGAGTCTGGGGTAATCGGTGGGGGTATTCTTGAAGCCGCCCTCCCCGATACCCCCAATTGACCGCGCTGCTGGACAGCTGGGGTGAGATTATGCCGCTTACTGTGGTCGAGGTTCGGAACGCCAAGCCAGGCGAAAAGCCCTATAAAATGGGCGACGAGAAGGGGCTCTACCTCTTCATCACGCCTACCGGCGCCAAGTCGTGGCGACTCAAGTACCGATTCGGCGGCAAGGAAAAGGTGCTGACGTTCGGCCAGTTTCCAGAGGTCCCGCTTTCCGAAGCGCGCGACCGTCGGGATGCTGCGCGCACCACGCTCCGTTTGAACAAGGATCCTGCGATCGAAGCCGAGCGTGATCGGCGGGCCGCCATCGCTGCGATCGGTGCGACGTTCGAGGTTTCCGCGCGCGCTTGGCATGAGGACGAGCGGCCCCGCTGGTCCCCGCGACATGCCGGCGTTGTGATGAACGCGCTCACGCGCGACGTCTTTCCCGATCTTGGCAGGCTCCCGATCGCGGACATCGACGGGCCGGTGATCTTGCGGACGTTGCGGAAGATCGAGCGAAGGGGGTCGATCGAAACCGCGAAGCGTGTGCTCGGCTACCTGTCCGCGATATTCGTCCGGGCGAAGGGCGAGCACCTGGTCGCCGTGAATCCGACGACGGATCTGATCAACGCGCTCAAGCCTACGCCGAAGGGCGCGAAGCAACCAGCGATCACCGCCCTCCCCGATCTGCTCAAGCTGCAGCAGATCGTCGACGGCTCCACGTCCAACCCGACGACGAAGCTCGCCTCCCGGCTCCTGGCGATCACCGCAGTCCGCGTCGGCGTGTTGCGCACCGCGGCCTGGACCGAGTTCGAGGGCATCGATTGGACGGAGCCCGGTAGCGACGCGTCGGCGGCGGTCTGGCGCATCTCCGCAGCGCGTATGAAGCTCGAGGTCGAAGATAAGGGCGACGAGGCGTTCGACCATGACGTGCCGCTGCCCGCGCAGGCCGTCGACGCGCTGCGCGCGCTGCACCGGCTGACGGGCCGGGGTCGACTGCTCTTTCCTGGCAATACATCGGCGCGCGAGCCGATGAGCGATGCGGCTCTCAGCACGCTCTACAAACGGATGGCAGGCGGTCGGTACAAGGGCCGTCATGTACCCCACGGCTGGCGCTCGGCGTTCTCGACCCTGATGAACGAATGGGCGATGGAGAATGGGCGCGAGGGCGATCGACTGCTGATCGACCTGATGCTCGCGCATCGACCCAAGGGAATGTCGGGCTCGGAATTCGCTTACAACCGCGCGCGCTTCTCCGCGCGGCGGCGCGCGCTCGCTGACACCTGGGCATGCATGATCACCGAAGGGCTTGAGCATCCGGATCACCTGCTGCGCGATCAGGCGGCGCGGTAGTTGAGCGGATCCGCGACGAAGGCATCGATGTCGCTCTGATACCACGCGACCGACTTCGGCCCGAGCCTCACCTTAGGCGGAAACGTCTTTGCGGCCTCGCGACGGTAGACCGTCGCGACGGACAATCCGGTGCGCCGCTTGACGTCCTTCATGCGCAACAGCGTGTCGTGGCGGTGGTCGCCGCGGTCGTTGGCGGCCTCGGTCATCTGCAATCTCCCATCCCATATTCGCGCCAGTACCGATCCCATCGAACGGCAGCGCCGACGGCGATCGCCGCGCAGCTCAGCGACCGACCATCGGGCAAAGTGCAGCGCGCAACGACGCGGCTATAGCTGCGCCCGACCGGCTGGCAGTTGATGCGGCGGTTCAGGACCAGCTTCGAGACGATCGCCTGGCTGCGAGCCGCGGCGCGATCGTCGCATGTATAGGCGGCCCGGCGCTGCAGCGGGCGGCGGCACGGCTCAGCGCTCTCGAAGTCGGGCGCCTGGATCCCGGCCACGCGCACCTTTATGCCGTTCGCGCACCAGAGCGGTCCGTCACCATCGTGAACACGAACGACTTCACAAAAAAACGACGCGGCTGCAGCAGACATGAGCAAAATCATTGCACAGTTCCAAAAATTGCGATTGGACTGCCGCAAACTGCAGCTATCAAATCGTGTAAAGGGTATCTCATGCCAGCCGACCGACTAACAATCGACATGTCTACAGTCGCGGACAATTCGAAAGCACAGCTGGTGGAGTTCACTGCAGAGATCGACGATGACGAGTACGACTTTGCCGTGCAGTACGCCGTTCTTGAAGCTCTCTCAGGCGATGGTCCTGACGGCGACGCCGAGGTGCTTTTTAACCGGTTCAGCGACGATATCGCTGATGCGGCGCTCGTTGCCCTTGGACGAAATCCAGAGTTCAACGTCATCGTGATTAGCGAAAACGACCTTGAATAACAGCGCTTGATTGGCTCGCCGCGTACGCGGCGCTTCGCTCGCTCAGTCGGCGGCATTAGATAATTCTCAGCTTTCATACCCGTTCACTGCGATTGTCGATGCTCCGCAGTTGGCTCGTGATCGCCTTGAGCGCTGAGCGGCGCTCGGCGCTCGGCGGGTCTCTCCGGATCTCCGCACGGCGAGCGAGCACCTCCTCACGATCGAGCCTGCGCCGTGTGATGCCCGAGGCGATGCCAGTACCGCCGCGGGTCATGCCGCGGCGTCCAGGGCTGGATCGGGAGAGGTGCTGTCGTCCTGGCACCCGGCATACTCCGCGCGCGGTGCGATCGGGTGGGCTGCTGGGATCGGCTCGAGCCGCAGCGCCGCGATAATACGGTGCCGATGCACGGTTATTGCCTCGACGAGGATGAACGTGGCAACTGCCGCGATAACGGCCAGCGACAGCGCCCCGACAATATGCATTCCTGCGTCCAGCTTCATCGGAATCTCCTGTGATCAAAGGCATCGGTCCGCGGGCGCAGGAACGGGCGGTGAGCCCAGCCGTCGGCGCCGACGTATTTGATGACGCCGCTGGGGCTGATGACCTTCACCTTGCCATCCTTGCGGCGACCGATGACGGGGCACTCGAACGCGTAGACGGGGGGCAATCGGTAGAGGCCCCAGTCGAGCTCGTTGTCGTTGGCCTGGCGCTTCACCAGCATGCCTTCCGCAGTCGGCACGTCCCTGCCCTGCTCGATCAGCGCAGCCTTCTGCTGCTCGGTGAACCTGTCACCGCCAGTGACGCCCAGCTGCCCCGGCTCGGCGCCCCTGATCGATCCATACCAAGGGTACGGCTTCGACGGGACAAGCCGCGGGTGCGTCGGCTGGCGCCCGACCGGGGGCGTGTCAGGGTCATGGTGAAGCGATTTCATGACCGGCTGGCCTCGAGATAGGCGATCGCGTTTGCGAGCCCGGAGGACCGGGTCGTGGCGGCCTTCGCGCGCTCCTGCACTGCGATCAGGTCGGCATTCGCCTCGGCCCGGTCTCTCGTGGCCGCATCGCTGACGATACGGATCACGCTCAAGAGCTTGTCGAGCGGCACGGAGCGTCGTCCGCGAGCCTTGCTCCGCACCCGGTTCGCCTCGATCACGATCAGACTGAGCGCGCGGGGCGCAAGGTTCAGCTTCTCGCCCTTGAGCGCAACCAGGTCCCGGAGATCCTGCCTCTCCTGCAGCATCCGTGACAGGTCCGGATACCGGCGCACGTAATCCGCATCGAGCAGCTGCCCCTCGATCTGCTGGATCCGCTGGACCGTGTACTGCAGGTCCTCAATGACCTGTTCCAGATCCGGGTCGATGATGGCGGGGGCCGTCATGCGCCTGCCGCCTCGAGCTCGCCCAGCCAGCCGACACGGCCGGGCCATTGCTGCCAGAATGCGGTCGACAGCGCGACGGCGTCCCGGGTGGGCAGCTCGACCTCGGACGATTCCCAGCCGAGGTTATGCTGCCGTTTATGGCAATCGTCGCAGAGCGGGATACAGAAGCGGTCCGCTACCTTGGTGGACATGCCTTTGGCGTCGCGCGTCCCCTGCCCTCCATGGTCGACGTGGGCGGAGATGATCGGGTTATCCTCAGTCGAGATATGTCCGCAGCACGAGCACGGCAGCTTGCGCAGCCAGCGCTTGAACTCCTCGGCGCACTTCCAGATGGGGCGCGGCGCGCGCGGTGGCTTGCGAGTCTGGAACATTGATCGGGGGAGATTGGCGGGGCGCATCATGCTGCGATCCCCGTGATTTCAGGCAAAGACCGCCGACTCATACTGAGCGTGAACCCCAAGCGGATTTCCGTGCTGGCGTAGCGAGCATAAAGATCCGGCGCGAGCCGCGCGGCGGTACGCAGATCCTCCTGGCTCGACATAATGCAGAAGCAGCAAGAGAGCCTCGTCATCCCGGCCGCGTAAGCCCAGTGAGGTTGCTCTCCGGCATCAGCGATCGCCTGAAATACTTCGCCCTCGGATAGGGCATGAATAGGCAGCCAGTCATACCACTCGCGACCCGCTTTGCTGTTCCCCGCGTTGAGCTTCAGCGTCTCGAGCTTGGCGCGCCCGTGGCTTTCTTCGGCGCGCATCCCCATGCAATTGACGACGAGACCGTTGAACTCAGGATGCCCGGCAAGGTACCGCCTAATTTCCCGCTCAATCGGGCCGCGCTTAAGGTCAGACGTGCACTGACGGTTTGCTGGGGACGGGAACATCCCACGGTGCTCAACCATCTCGAAAAAGGTTTTGCGCGCGTGCGCTAGGACCAGTGGGGAATCTCCGATCGTCGCCTTGATATGATCTACCGTCCCGTCCCACTCCACTTCCGGCAGCACTGCATGAATGACGATGATCTGCTCTGGCGGGACCAGCCCCCTAATGGCAGCGAACATCGCTTGGCTATCTTTGCCAGCGCTATGGTTGACCACGAACAGGGCGCCGCGCTCGATCAACGAGGAAATCGCGGGCGGGGCGATCACGCTACGCTCCGATCGAGAAAGTCGCGAACCACAACGGCCAGCGTGTCTTCCCCACCCTTACGCGGCAGGCCGACCCCAGCCGACCCGACATCGTGAGATGCGATCAGCGCAGCTTCGAGGCTGCTAGCAAGGCAATGGATCGCCTCGTTGAGATAGGGGCGCACTCGCGCGTCGAAATGGCCCCCGCCCCGCGCCAAAACCAGCAGCTCCGGCAGCGCGTCGGCGGCATGTCCCGCTGCATCGGCGATCAGGGCAGCGGCGGCGGCGGCCACAGCATCACGATCGACCTCGGCGGGACGATCATCGATCAGGAACCGCTCGGTGGCTCCATCAAGTTCGGGAAGTTCACCCACGCTCGTCGCTCCATCGCCGGGGATCGGCTGATGTGCGTAATGTGCATTAGGTGCACATTTAGGTCAAGCTTTAATGTGCACGGCTTGCACTATTCGTCGTCGTAAGTCTCGTCTGGCCAGAAGCCATCCACACCTGGCCCCGGCTGGCCGGAGCCGCGCGCCACGGGCAGCGTGGGCGCCACGCCGTCGAACCCCACCCTCACCCATGCGCACGTCGGCGTCATGCCTTGGAAGATTGCGAGGATCTCCCTGCCCTCTCGGATCAACTTACCGATGAAGACGGCGCGCTCTGACGCAAGATAGCCGAGCTGGACGCCGCGACACGAGAACACCGAGACCGCGTGCTCGTCGAATTTATTGTTTGGCTCGGGTCGCAGTTCGACTGGCTCACCGGAAACGCAAAGCTCCAGCTCGAAGCGGCGCGTCGGGCCGCGCTTGTTTGGGTAGGGGATGCCTACGATGGCGAGAGAAATGGCGCGCAAGCCTAGTCTTCTGTTTCCGTCGACCCGTGGTAGCCTACGATGCGGTAAGCGACCACTTTTCCCCCTACTCTCGATACCTCAACATCAACGAAAAAGACTAGCTTGTACGGATTCGCGTGATCGCCAATCATCGCGTCCTTCAAGTGGGCGAATTCGTCCTCAAAAAAGATCGGACGCGGCTTGGCGTCGATTTCTTCGATGATGCCCTTGTCGGGATTCCGGCTTCCGGATGTTCGTGCGCCATCCGTATCCATGCCGTGCCAGACCATCGGCACGCGCTGCTTCCGCTCATGCTCTGTCCCTTCGAGCAGTTTTTTCGCCTCGACCGCATTGCTAAGCACCTCACGAGCGTCTGCAGCGGTGACCTGAAACACGGGGGCCCAAACGGCGCCATTGTACGTGTTAAAAGTCTGACTTCCGCCATGTGTCGCCGTCGGCGCTATGATCGCTGCGACATCACCGCAGTCCTTGATCGATACTCCGTCGGTCGGAGACTTTTTGCGGAATTTGTCGATCAGTTCCTTAAGCGCGGCGGCGAACTTCAGGACTGGTGGAGAATAAACCAGGACCGGGGCGACAAGCACGCCTAGCGTTGATAGGTCGGGGAGCAATCCGATATCAATCGACCCCGGGCGGACGCTGGACACCAGTAGCTTAGCGTCTTTCGCGGATGATATGCCTTCCTCAGCCGCAAATATCTCAAATTGGTGACCAATAGCGGCGAGGCATCGCAACATTTCGCCCAATTCGATTGGATCATCCGGCTCGAGGTGCAGCTGGAAAGGAGGATGCTCGATCACCTCTTTGCTGTACACGTTGTGTTCCCCCTCGCAAAGCGCTCCCAGCCTAGGGTGGCGGGTCCACTTAATTGCCGGTCAGTGTCGCTTTATCGAACCAACGACCCGCCCATGGATCATAATATCCTGGCGGCTCACCTCCTGGTTCTCGATCTCGGGGTTATCGCTGATGACGAGTACGCGATCCTGGCCGATGGCGCGGAGCCGCTTCACCGCACCTAAGCCGTAAAGCCACACCGCCCAGATACGATCCTGCGCGTTCAGGTCGCGCTGATTAATGTCGACGAACAGCAGGTCGCGATCGTGCAATGTCGGCGTCATCGAGTCCCCTATGCCGTCTACAATTCGAATGCGGTCGGGCGGGCTGATCGTCATGCTACGCAGGAAGCCCAAGTCAAACTCGAACGCTTCGCCGTCTATGTAGCTGTCATCGATATCGGTACCCGCGCCCATCGAATAAGATAGGTCAAGCCGCATCACCGGCGCGGTTTCGCCTCCGTCTATAGTGCGCGGAATAGGCTGGTCTGGCGCTTGATGGATCGGCTGCTCTGCGGATAACCCGACCCGGAACATCATTTCGTCACGTGCAACGCCCAGAAGTTTTGCGACTGCGTCGATCCGGCGGACGTTCATGACCACCTTGCCGTTTGCGACCTTGTTCGCAACCGAGCGCTCAACGCCGAGTGCCGACGCCAGATCTGCGTCGGTGACCCCCTTTTCGCGCTTCCGCTCTTTGAACCATTCAACGTCCATGTGCTCACCATGCACAACGCGATCGGCGGCGTCGTGCGCATATCGTGCACATATTCCGCTTGACGGCTGTGCACTTGATGCACATACTGGCTGCATGAGCAATCCTCTCGCCAGTTATATGCAGAAAGCCGGAGTTGGCGATGCTGACTTTGGATCCCGGATCGGTCGCGATCGGAGCATGGTCAGCAAATTGCGGCGCGGCATCCTCCGCCCGACGCTAGACCTTGCCGCTGCTATTGAGACGGAAACCAAAGGCGAGGTTCCGATGAGCGTCTGGGTAAACCCCGCGGTGGCGGCATAGATGCGCCCTATCCCGCTTTTCATCATCACGATCACAATCGGTGCGGCGGCAGCCCTAATGGTCGCCCGCTCCGGCGTATCGTCCTTCGTCTCATTCATCCTTGGGATGACGTATATGGTTGGTGCCGCCCTGTTCGTGAACAGCGGCGGGGCCGACAGCGCGAGCCGCATCAGCGACCTGGGCGATGCGTCGTGAGCCGGTATTGTAACCGCTGCCGAACCGGCGACTGGCATCCGGACGTCCGCAGCTGCCGAATCCCAGATTGCGAAATTCGCGCTGCCCTGTTCAGCGCGAACGACGCGGGCGCGTGCTCCCTGTCGCCCGCGTCGACCCTTTTGGCCAATGACGTCGACGGCCGTCACGCTCGCGCGCTCGACGAGGTGGCAGCATGACGACGGCGATCGTCTTCGCGTGGATCGCGTTCAACGTCGGCTGCGTCTGCGGCATGCTGTGGATGAGCCACAAGCATGCGCGCGATCGCCAGCAGGATCGGCTTGGGCGCGGTGTCGAGGGTGCTGCTGTCCATGCCGATGATATGACCACAACCGGAGCGCGTCATCATGCGGGATGAGAGCCAAATTTCGCGCGATGTCGCGGACCGCCAGATCCAGATGTTCGGGATGTTCGTCGGCCAAGGGCTGACGACGACGCGCGCTGCGCTTGCCCGGGCCAGCAAGATCCCCGAGAGCACGCTCCGTAGTTACGCCGAGGGCGCGGCGATGCCGTTGCACGCGGCGCTGACCCTACGCCGGTTCCTGCCCAGCGAAGCGATCAACATGCTCACCGAGCCCGGCAACGTCCGGTTCTGCTCAATCGATGCTGAGGAGACGAACTGGGACGCGATCGCCTGCGACGCGGCCGGGCTGACATTTGAGATCTGCGAGGCCCGGAAAGACGGGGTGATCGACCACCAGGAAAAGGCCCGGCTTCGCAGCCGCGGTCGACAGGTGATTGCCCGCCTTTCCGACGCCATCGCCGAAGACTGAGGACCAACCCGCGGGCCCGCCCCGCACGGAGTACGATTGATGGATGCCACGAACACCGTGGGACCGGCGAAGGCCAGTTCTGCGACAGCATATCTGCGCTCGGAGCGCGCGACGTTCCGGTTGATGCCGGTTCCGTCGCCTGCCCCCGCGCTGTCGGGATGGAACCAGCGCCTGGCAGACTGGGCAGCATCGTGATGGCCGATCCAGTGGATATGGCGAACGACATCGCGACAGAGCATGCCGACCGCGCGATCGCTGCGGCGCGCGCGGCTGCGCGATGCATACCGCGCGGAGCTCGAGGCTAGTGGGCAGGCCCTGCCGATGCCGATCCTGCCTGGGCGCTGCGCGCCGCGCACGCCGTGGCTGCCTGCAGAGAGGCGACCGCAGTTTCGACGGCTCTCACACGAGAACGGTATAGATGAGGCCAAACGGATAATTCTTGCCGAGCTCGCAGAGGAGCGGCGCGTCGCGGCGGAGGTTAAGGCTGCTGAGCGCGCGCGGCCGAAGACGTTCGAGGAGCAGCTCGCCTTGGTGGCTGCAGGGCGCGGCCTAGTCGCGACGTTTACGCCTCGGCGCGCCGATCCGGCGATGACGCTTGGCGGCGTGGCAACGGGGGCACTGTGAGCAAACAGGCATCAGCTTGGTTTCCGTTCTACGTCGGCGATTATCTCGGCGACACGCAACGGCTGACCACCGAGCAGCACGGGGCATACCTGCTGCTGATCATGGATTACTGGCGCAATGGCGCGCCGCCTGATGATGACGACGTGCTGCGCCAGATAACCAAGCTCGACGCCAAGGTGTGGAAGAAGCACCGCCCGTCGCTCGCGCGAATGTTCCAGGTCGCAGACGGTGAATGGAAGCATAAGCGGATCGAGGCCGAACTGGCCGCCGCCGAAGCTAATGCCGAGCGTCGGTCTAGCAAGGCTCGGGCAGCAGCGGAAGCACGCTGGGGAAATGCTGCAAGCAATGCTGCGGGCAATGCTCCGAGCATGCCAGAAGCAGTGCTTGAAGGATGCCCGCCACAATCACCTTCACCCAAGAAGAATTCCGAAGCTGACGCTTCGGGCGGCGAGCCGCCTCCGGACCCGGACAAGATCATGTTCGATGCCGGTCGCAAGCTGCTGATCGAAGGCGGCGCGTCCGCCGCATCAGCGGGTCAGCTGCTCGGCAAGTGGCGGCGAGACCACGGCACCGAGGCCGTGATCACCGCGCTCGGCAAGGCGCAGCGCCACGGCGCGATCGATCCGAAATCATTCATTGAAGGGGCTCTCCGAAATGGCCAACGACCTCACCACGACCGATCAAGCGGATGGGCAGCGCGACCTGGCATGGAAGGCGCTGAACCTGCTTTTCTCGACGACTGATCTGGTGCTCGACACGCTGGGCGATGACGCCGACGCCAGCATCGCTGCCGCGGTCGCCATGACCGAGCACGAGATGCGCGCCGTTCCGGCCAGCGGTACCGGGCGCGACGAGTGGGAGGCCGCGATCGACGAGCGCCTTCGCCGCCTGGCCGTCAAGGTGCTGCCCACTGCCGCCCCCGCCCAGACGAAGGAATGGCGCACGATGATGGTCGAGGCGCTGAGCAATCTCCCGGCCATGGTCGCGCTGACCGCGGCGAAGAAGGCGATCCATGAGCCTTTCCGCTTCATCGGTGAGATCGAGCCCGCGATCCGGTCGATCGCTGCAGCGATGATCGAGAAGAGAAACGCGCGATTGAAGGGCCTCGAGCGGATGCAGGCAGACATCGAGCGCGCGCGCCGCGCCCCGGCAGCCCTCCCCGCGGCTGATCCTGATCGAGAGATCACGGCCGAGGAAATCCGGGCGATGAAGCCGGAGCTGCGATCGATGGGGCTGAAAGCTGGCTTCATCACGCAGGACCAGGTCGACGCGGCATTCGCAGTCGATGAGCAGCTCGCAGCGTGACGACGTTCCACACATGTTCTATATAGCGAAGGCGAGGAGTTGAAGGCGATGGGTCGCGCTGAACGAGACTGGTGCATATTGCGGACGAGCTCGGTGCGCACGCTGAAGCTGGCGGAAACGCTGGTCGACTCGGGCATCGACGCGTGGACGCCACGCCGCACCGTCAAGCGTGACGCGCCCGGCAACCGGCGTCGGCTGGCGATGGGCCAGCGCAAGGTGATGGTCGAGGTCGACATGCCCATCATCCCCGGTTTCGTGTTTGCTCGCGCCGCCATGCTCGACGACATCATCCGCGCCAGCGCACTGCCATTCGGTCCACATCCGTCGTTCTCGCTATTGCAGGTCGGCGATCGGGTGCCACTGGTTGGGGAGCGGCAGATTGCTGGCCTGCGCGCGGCTGAGGAGCTGGCGACCATCGCGATCACTTCCGAGCGCGAAGCCGAGGGGCGCGACGAGGCGCGCCGGGCGCGCGCCGTCCGGCTGGGTAGTGAGCGCGCACGGCGCAAGGCTCTACGTCAGGAGCAAAAGGCATTGGCCGCAGGTGACCAAGTGACCATCGACGATATGCCCGCACTGGCTGGGATGATCGGCACTGTGATCGAAGGGCGCGGCACGTCGGCAGTGATCCACTTCGGGGGCGCACTGACGATGGAAGTTGAGGCTTGGCGAGTGCATCCATCTTGTGTACAGAGCGGGAACACTCTTTCGAGGGCCGCTGCCTAAGCAGCTTGGGGCTAGACGATCTGGAGGTTGCTCCTCTTGCGCTCCCCGGTTCACATCTGCCCTCAGGGTGGGTGTCCTGCGGCATGGAGAAAATGATTTAGAGGTGGCTGGCCCAATGTGGCTCTGAGACGATCGATATCGGTACGCCTGCATCGCGCATATCGGCGGCTTTCATGATCTTATTGCCAAACGACGAATGCTTCCATGTATCGGTCGCGTAAGCGCCGATGACAAGAAAGTTGGTTCGTTTGGTTAAGCTTCCGGCATCGCCGCCGCGCTCGACCACGGCACTTTCGCAGTCCTGTCTTCGTCCAAAACTGAACGTCCCTGTAAAACAATAGCTAGCGCCAGGGAACGACAGCATGGGCGCCGGATTGCATAGCGGCAGCGTGGTGGGTCTCAGGACCTCTCCAAGCTCAAACGAGCTCGATGATAACGCCGACAAGGTCGAAAGAAGATCCGAGCACTCGCTTGCGTCGGCTACCCCGTCGCTGAGGATGCCGGTGACATGGGCGTAGAGGGTGCGAACCAGCGGCTGATCGCTGGTATCGGCATTCGCTGCGAGCCACTTCTCCAGAAACTCGACCTCGGCCTGAACCAGGATGCCATCAGCGCAGAGACCGTGGGATAGGCCGATCAGCTCATCGATCTGGCGCGCGGCAACGCGATCGCTGTTCACGCGCTTTAAAAACCCCGGATCGCTCATGATATCTCCCCGACTCGGTTGATCGGGCGCAGAGTATCGGAACGGTGAAGAGGAGCAAGCGTAGGCAATTTCACCGTACCTTCTACATCCGAACATCTTGAGCGGTGCGCGGCCCATCTGCACAGCATGGCGTTCGACTTCCTCGAGCCTGCGCGCGAACATCAGGCCAGCGAGCAGCGCATCGACCAAGTCGAACAGATCTGCGCGCGGGCGCGCGCCGCGGTCAGGGGCAGCTCGACGGTCAGACCGAACCGGCCCAACCCCCCTTTGGGTCCTTCCAGGCCCCAGCGGTAATACGGGGGGCAAAGGCACAGAACATTTCTAGACACGAGATTGTCGTAAGTGCCGCCGCCTAAGTATAGTTTTTGGCAGTTTTCCGCCGTTCGAAAATAACGGGAGGCGGCAATTACAAGTCTAGACAATGTCACCCTCACTCGTGCGGACGTCGCATGGCTCGTGGGTATGTCCGACAGCTGGGTTCGTGACCGAATGCAGGCGGGCGACTTTCCCCGTCCGGGCGAAACCGCCGAGCAGTATGTCGAGGCCTTCGTCGCGTTCCGGCTAGGCAAGGCCGGAGACAATATCGACGGACTGAACCTTGAAGACGAGCGAGCCCGTCTCGCTAAGGAGCAGGCCGACGCGAAGGCAATGGACAACGCGGAGCGCCGCCGCGAGCTGGCATCGCTTCCCGACATGGTCGCCGCGGGCGCGGGCGTGATCGTCATGATCGTCGCCCAGCTGCAGCAGGTCGGCGCCCGGGTTGCCAAGGGTGATACGAAACTGCGCACTCGGATCGACACCGAGATCAACAATGTCCTCAGCGACTTGAGCATGGCCCGGATCGAAGAGGCGCGCGGCGGGGGCTTTGATGACGGAGAGCCCGACGACGAAGGAGGCGGCTGAACCGTACAGCGCCCCGGGCGCACACGGTGTGGCACTTGCTCAAGGGTGGTTGGCGGCATGCAAGCCGCGCGATCGGCCGCCCCTGTCGACGTTCATGACGGAGCATGCGCGATCCGACGACGGCGCGCGCATCAGGCCATTCCCGTTTCAGGCCGACATCGCCGACGCGTTCACCGATCCGGAGACGTCGCAGCTATCGGTCAGGAAGAGCAGCCGGATCGGCTATTCGACGATTCTGCAGTGTTTCGTTGCCTGGCGTATATCGCACGATCCGGCGCGGACACTAATTTACCAACCGACGATCGACGACGCGGAGAAGTTCAGTCGCGACGATCTTGACCCCGTGCTGCAGTGGCCGGTTGTCCGAAAGGTCGCGATCTTCAAGCCGCGGCACGCGGACAACCAGATCAGGGCCAAGCGCTACAAAGGCGGCTGGATCCAGATCAAGGGCGCCAACAGCCCGAAGGAGTTTCGCCGCGTCACCGCGGATGACGTGTTTCTCGAGGAGTGCGACGGCTACCCCTGGGCGACAAAGGAGGAAGGCGATCCCGCCCGCCTCGCCTTCAAGCGCAACCTGACATCGCCGCGGCGCTTCAGCGCTGCCGGTTCGACGCCGAAGGTGAAAGGCTTCAGTCGAATCGATGCCCTTTTCGAACAGGGTAGCCAAGAGTTCCGGTACGTCCCCTGCCCCCACTGCGGTCATGTCCAGACCTTGGTATTCGGAGACGGCACCGGCGCCGGTATCCGCTGGGAACCGAAGGAGCATCCAGCCCGCGCCTGGTATCAGTGCGAGAACGGCTGCGAGATCGACGAGGCCGAAAAGCCTTGGATGGACGAGAACGGCGAATGGCGAGCGCACAACCCAATCGCGCTCCCTCGGCACCGATCGTTCCATATTTGGGCGGCATATAGCCAGCACCCCGGCGCAGCTTGGCTGGAGATCGCGCGCGAGTTCATGGAGGTCCGCAAGGATCCGAACCTCCTGCGGACTTGGGTAAACCAGGTCCTTGGCGAGGCATGGGCGGAACGCGGAGAGGCGCCAGAATGGCAGCGCCTGTACGATCGCCGGGAGAAGTCGATGCGCCTCGGCACGCCATCTGCGAAAGCTGGCCTGCTGATCGGTGCCGCTGACGTTCAGCGCGGTGGCGGTGGGCGTATCGATCTCGATGTGTGGGCGTTTGGGCCGGGCGGGCGGCGCGAGTTTATCGAGCGCATCGAGGTGTTCGGGTCGATCTCAGACAAGGCGACCTGGAAGAAGCTCGACGAGCAGATTTCGCGGACCTGGCCAACGGAAGATGGCAGGTCGCTTCGCCTTGCTCGTGTCGCGATCGATTCCGGCGACGGCGAAAACACCATGGAAGTTTACAGCTGGGCTCGCCGACATCCCGGCTTCGCCATGGCAGTCAAAGGTCGGCACGCTATCGCTGCCAACCAGCCGATCGGCGCGCCGAGTTGGCAGGACGTGACGGTCAACGGGCGAAAGCTCAAGAAGGGGGTCCGGCTCTGGAACATCGGCACGTCGATGCTGAAGCTCGAGCTGTTCGGCGACCTGGAGAAGGATAAGCCCGTTGACGGGGAGGCTTACCCCGATGGCTACGTCTACCTGCCGGATGGCACGACCGACGAATGGATTAAGCAGCTGGTCGCCGAAGAGCTTCGGATAATTCGTCTGCGCAGCGGCGGGTTCCGGCGCGAATGGCATAAGGTCCGGGATCGCAATGAAGCTCTCGATAACGCCGTATACGCTCGCGCGGTGGCCTTCTCGCTGGGCGTAGATCGCTGGCGAGAACAGGACTGGCTGAAGGCGCGCGGCGATTACACACCGCCTGCGCCACCTGCCCGCGCTGCTTCGAAGCAAGTTCCCGACGATCGGCAGACACCCGTTCCGCAGGCGGCTGAAACAGCCTCGACGAAGCACCGGCTGCCCGCTCGCCTCAAGAAACAGAACCCCTTCACCAGCAACCGAGGGAGGTAGCATGGCATATCAGCAATCTGACCTCGATAAGCTGCACGCCACACTGGTCGCCGTTGCCACCGGGGCTCAAAAAGTCCGCTTTTCAGATGGTCGCGAGACCACGTTTCAGACGGTCGATGCCGTGTCCGCGGCGATCGCCGTCGTGGACGCGCAGCTGAAGATGCAGACGCGGGCGCTTGGCGGCATCGTGCGTCATCGCGTTCCGTATTACCGCAGCGGCCTCTGACTTTGGCTCAGCGCTCACTCTTGGACCGGATTCTTGGGCGACCAGAGGCCATCTCGGCTCCCGCGCAGCCAGCGCGGCAGCGCATCGCGCGCGGCGGGCCCAGGGCAGAGTATGATGGCGCTACGTTCGGTCGTCGTGCAGCTGGGTGGCGGCGGACACAGCGCGACGCCAATGGCGAGCTTACGCCCGCGGTCGCGGCGGCGCTGAGAGGCATCGCTCGCGACCTGGTGCGCAACAACCCATTCGCCGCGCGCGGCGTCGCAACGATCGCGAACAACATGGTCGGGACCGGGATCACCTTTCAGGTGTACCGCAACGGCAAGATTGATGACGCGCTGAACGCCAAGGCTCGCGCGCACTTCGATACCAGTTCCTGCGATAGCAGTGGGCGGCACGATCTCTACGGCCTGCAGCTGCAGGCCGCCCGCACCATCGTAGAGAGCGGCGCGGTCGTGATGCGGCGGCGGTGGCGCCGCAGATCGGACGGACTGCCGCTGCCGATGCAGCTTCAAGTGCTCGAGCCGGACTATATCGACCCGTCGAAGCACGGTCCGCTGGAAACCGCGCCCGGTAAGAACGGCGGCTTCCTTGTCAACGGGGTCCAATTCAGTCCGATCGGCGCGCGCGAAGGATACTGGCTGTACAACGGCCACCCTGGCAGCGCCCGGCCGTCGTCACTCGGTTCGACGTTCATTCCTGCAGTCGATATCGCGCACGTCTTCCGCGCCGACCGCCCGGAAATGGAGCACGGGGCGACCTGGTTGGCTCCGATCGTCCTCCGGATGAAGGACTTCGCCGACTTCGAGGATGCTCAGCTAACCCGGCAGAAGCTGGCATCGGCGTTCGTGGGTGTCGTCACTGGCGAGGATGACGGCGGCGTGATTCCTGGCATCCAGACCGAGGAAGGTATCGTCGGAGACGAGCGCGAGCCGCTCGACTATATCGAGCCTGGCACCTTCCAATACGCGCGGCCCGGCGAAGAAGTGACGTTCTCGTCCCCGCCGGGCGTCGATGGGTACAGCGACTATACCAAGGTGTCGCTCCGCGCGGTCGCAGCAGGGCTCGGCGTCCCGTACGAAGCGCTGACCGGCGACCTGTCCAACGTCAATTTCTCGTCTGGCCGGATGGGCTGGCTGGAATACCAGCGCTCTCTCGCAACGTGGCAGTGGGCAATGTTCATCCCGCAATTCTGCGGATCGGTCGCATCGTGGATGATCGATGCGCTGGTGATGATCGGTGAGGATGTCGAGGGCGTAACCGTCCGATGGACCCCGCCTGGTCGTGAGATGATCAACCCATCCGACGAGGTGAAGGCCAACCGGGACGCGATTCGGTCGGGCCAGAAGACGATCTCGCAGGCGGCGCGCGAGCGGGGCGAGGACCCAGACACGTTCCTCGCCGAGTGGAAGGCTGATGCCGACAAGCTCGATGCGCTCAGCCTGATCTTCGATTCCGACCCGCGTCACGTCACCGCCGTCGGCAACCCTGCGGATCAGTCTGCAGCCGCTGCGACCGATGCAATTCGAAAGGCAGGTCAATGACCGATATCCTGATCTACGGGATCGTGGGCGATGAGTGGGACGGCCTCGACGCCAAGACCCTCTTCGGCCTGATCGCCAGCAGCGACGATGACCTCGTCGTTCGCATCAATTCCCCCGGCGGCTATGTCATGGAGGGGCTGGCAATCTATAACGCGCTTGCCAGCGCCAAGGCCGCGGGCCGCAAGGTCACCATCCATATCGACGGCCTTGCCGCTTCGATGGCGTCCGTGATTGCCATGGTCGGCGACGAAATCGTCATGGCCGACAACGCCCTGATGATGATCCACAACCCGTGGGACGTTGCGATCGGCGATGCGCGCGAACTCCGCGCCGCAGCCGACAAGCTCGATGTCATCCGCGATCAGATGGTCCGCATCTATTCGGGACGAACCGGCCTGAACGCCGACGAGCTCGTCCCCATGCTCGACGCCGAAACTTGGTTCACCTCCGAGCAGGCGCTCGAGCAGAATTTTATCACGTCTGTAACCGAGGCATCCAGTGCCGCGGCCTGCAACGTCACAGCATTCGGGTTCCGAAAGGCCCCGGAAACCCCGCGCATCTCCGCAATGGCGATGATCGGCAAGCCCAAGGCGGCCGCGTCCGCTCCTCAACGTCCACAGGAGACAACCATGGACCTCTATAAGACCCGCGCGGCGCTGGTTGCCGCGATCGACAAATTTCAGAAGGACGGCGGAACGCAGGCCGAGATCGACAAGATCACGGCATCGGCTGTTTCACTGGATGCGCGCGACGCCCTCCCCGAGTCCGGTGCGCTGGCGATCGCGCCCACCTCGATCACCCCGGCAGATGCCCAGGCGCGAGCAGACACCGCAGTCGCGGTCGAACGCACCCGCGTAAGCACCATCCGCTCGCTCGGCACGAAGCATCGACTGTCGAATGATTTCATCGACGGGCTCGTCGCGGACGGCACTCCCGTCGCGACGGCGCGTGAGAAGATCCTCGACCAGCTCGCCGAGCAGGGCGACGCAGCGAATGTCGGCCATAACAGCCCGGCACGAGTGACCGTCGATCAGCGCGACAAGTTTCGGGAAGGTGCGACCAACTGGCTGCTCGTCAAGGCGGGCGTCGCCCATCTTGTCGAAAAGGCGCACGCTCTCGCTCACCCCGGCGAGAAAGCGCTGAAGATCGATCCGGGCGAGTTCCGCGGCATGCGCAACGTCGACCTGGCGCGGGAGTCGCTGGAGAACGCGGGCACCAACACCCGATCGATGCGCGACCCCGACCTGATCGTCCGCCATGCGATGACGTCGCAGGCTGCTGTCATCACGCAGACGACCAGTGACTTCCCCGTCCTGTTCGAGAATGCGATCCATCGCATCTTGCAGGCGGCCTATGCCACCACGCCGGACACGTGGACCCGGTTCTGCGGTATCGGCACGGTCACCGACTTCCGTCCGCACACGCGGTATCTGCGCGGCAGCTTCGGCGCGCTCGATCAGGTGAACGAGGCAGGCGAATTCAAGAACAAGCCGATCCCCGATCTCGCCCGCGAGATGATCGTCGCCAAGACGGTCGGAAATATGATCAACCTGTCGCGTCAGGCGATCGTGAACGACGACATGGACGTTTTCTCCGGCCTCGCTGTCGACCTAGGCCGCGCAGCCAAGCTCACCATCGAGGTCGACGTCTACGCGCTGCTGAACAGCAACCCGATCATGAATGATGGGCTTCCCCTGTTCGACGCCGGGCACGGCAACCTTGCGGCTGTCGGCGCAGCGCCGTCGGTGGCAGCGTTCGACGCCATCGACGCTGCGATGGGCGCGCAGAAGGACATTAGCGGCAACGAGTATCTGGAGATCGGTCTCGATCGCCTTCTCGTGCCGCGGAGCCTGCGCGGTGCTGCAATCACCATCAACGGGAGCGAGTACGACCCCGATGCGGTGAACAAGCTGCAGAAGCCGAACATCGTGAAGGGGCTGCTCAGCGATGTCATCGCGACCCAGCGCCTGACCGGCACGGCCTATTACGGCTTCGCTGATCCTAGCACGGCGCCCGCGCTCGAGGTGGTCTTCCTCAATGGTGTCACCGAACCGTTCACGGACAGCCAGGACGGCTGGCGCGTCGACGGGGTCGAGTGGAAGGTCCGCCACGATTACGGCACCGGCGCGGTCAATTACCGCTCGGCTTACAAACAGCCCGGCGCCTAACGCTCTGCCCACCTGAGCATCGGGAGGGCCGCCCCGCGCGACCCTCCTGCATCTGGAGATATCCCATGAAGTTTATCACGCTCCTGAGCGCTGCCTATGTCGGCGGCGTGCTTCGGCATCCTCATGAGGGCTCGATCCCTGTTTCGGATGCTGATGCGAAGCGCCTCGTCGAGGACGAGAAGCTCGCCGAAGACGTCACCGATGGCTTTTCGGCAGAGCAGGTTGCCGAAGTTCCCGAGGAGGCGATTACTGTCGCCTCAGGGCCGGTGACGTCAGCGCCGATCGCGAACCCGCACCTCTCGCAGGTCGCCCCGGCGGCCACCCCCGAACCAAAGCCAGCCCGCAAGGGCACGGCGTCGAAGGAGTAAGCCGACATGGCACGTAATTTCGTCCAACCGGGTGACACGCTCACTCTTACCGCGCCTCGCGCCCTCGCCAGCGGCGACGGTTTTATGGTCGGCGGCATCTTTGCCGTAGCTCTGGCTGCGGCTGCGATCGGGAAACCCGTCGAAGCGCGTCGCGTAGGCGTTTGGGACCTGACCAAGGCCGCAGGTGCCGCATGGACCGCAGGGCAGAAGCTCTATTGGGATAACGCGGCCTTCAATGTGACCACGACTGCCAACGCCAACCTGATCGGCGCCGCGACCCAGGCTGCAGCATCTGCTGCTGTTGTCGGGCGCGCGCTGCTGACCGGCCAGATCGCGGCCTAACCCACCGGCTCACCCCCCCTCCCGGTGCATACTGGCGGGCGGCCTGAGTGTCGCCCGCCACCTTTCGAGGAAATCGCGATGAAAAAGATCATCCTGCTCGGTGCCGCGCCGATCGATGGAACGATGCGCTATCCCTCCGAGGGGACGCTGTCGGTCGATGCGGCTACAGCCGATGACCTGATCAAGGTCGGCCTAGCCAAGTCCGACGATCTCAACGATCTGAAGGCCGATGAAGTGCGCACCCTTGCCGCGGAAGAAGGCGCTACGATCGGGCCAGCGGCGACGAAGACAGACGCGATCACCGCGATCCAGGACCGGCGCGCGAACAAGGCGTAATCGTGGACCCGTTCGCCCAGGCTTTGGACGCCATATTTGTCGCCCCGGGCTCGACGGCAGCGATTTACAGCCCTGTCGATGGCGAGCCATTCGGGATCCGAGTTATTCGGAGTCAGCCCGATGAGACGGTGTCATTCGGTAGCGGACAGGTTATTCTCGAAACGAATATCTTCCAGATCAGGCGGTCAGATGTCGCCCACCCGGACCGGGAAGACCGAGTGATTCTCGGCGGCGAGCTCGTAGATGGCGAAATCCTCGGCGGGGATCCGTTCAAACTCTCCGGTGAGCCGATGCTGGATACCGAGGGCCTCACGTGGACGGTCGGCGCGAGCCCGCTGGAGTGAGGATCGACGTAGGCATGCCCGACATCGCTGCGCTCATGAAGGACATCGAGGGCGATATCGCCGCAGCCGCAACCGGCGCGATGCGAGAAACCTCGGGCACCGCCAAGCGGCAGCTCGGTGAGCAGATCACGTCCAATGGCTTGGGCTCCCGCCTTGCGAACACCTGGCAGGACAAAGTCTATCCGTTGAAGCGAAACAGCGTCACGCCCGGCGGCTACATCTGGTCCAATGCCTCGGACATCATCGACGCTTTCACCCGCGGCGCCACAATCCTGCCGACCGGTGGGCGAAAGTATCTGTGGATACCGACCCCGTCGGTGCCACGCGCGCGCGGTGCAGGGCGAGCAAGTTCAACGAAGCGCATGACGCCGGAGCAGGTCCAGCGCGAATTCGGGCAGGACTTCGTGCTTCGCAAAGGGAAAGCTGGTCGGCTGCTCGCATTCATCGCGAAGGATCGCGGGACAACCAGCCGCGGCGGGCTTCGGAAAGTCCGTAAGGGGCGGCTGGGACATGGCGCGAAGCAGGAGTTGGTGCTGATGTTCACTCTGGTCCGCACCGTCAGGCTCCCCAAGCTGCTTGACCTCGATGCAGTTGCCGAGCGCTGGGGCGTCAATTTTGAAGCGGCGCTTATCGAGCGCTTGGGCTCGCTATGAGCAGGCGCCTGGATGTCCTCCTTGCGCTGAAGGCTCTGATCGAAGCCTCCGTGCCAGAAGCTGAAGTTCTCGGGCTCGATGGTGAAGAAGCGCCGCCTGGGCGCGCGCCAGTCGGGGGGAGGATCATCATCCGCTCTGGCGACCCGGGCGAGCCGGAGATCGACCTCAGTCCCCTCGCCTACAACTGGACCCATCGCATTCCGGTGGAAATCATCACCCCAAGGCTCGTCGACCTCACGGCAGAGGAGGTGCTGGACAGCGTCATGACGCGAATCGGCGATGCTCTTGTCGTCGATCGCAATCTATCGGGCCTCTGCGATTGGCTCGACGTGTCCGCGCCTGCAACCGAAGACATATGGACCGAGGGGGCTGAGCCGCCTCGCGCCGCAGAGCTGACGATCACAGCCATCTACGTCACCGCATCCCCCCTGTCCTGAATTTCAAGGAGAAGCCGCCATGGCAGTTGCCCCTACCCGCGCGCGCGGCTCGAATGCTGTTGTCGCTGGATCTTTCGAAGCAACGCCGGGAGTCGTTCCAGCGAATTCGGATGCTTGGTTCGCGATTCCGCTCGTCAGCCACAGCCTGGGCGAAGAGCGCCCGCTGATCTCCAGCGACCTCCTCGGACAGGGTCGCGAGATGCAGGACCCGGTCATGGACGTCGCAACCAACGACGGGGACGTTGTGGTCCCCGTCGACGTTCGAAACTTCGGGCGCTGGCTGCGGCTATTTTTCGGCGATCCGGCAGTTACGGGCGCAGGCACCTTCACTCACGTTTTCAAATCAGGGCTCGCGGTACTGCCGTCGATGTCGATCGAGGTCGGCTCGCCCGAAGTGCCCGCCTTCTCGGTCAATCGCGGCGCCCGCGGTAACCAGCTGCGCATTGCCCAGACGCGCTCCGGGCTGCTCAACGCGACCTGCAGTCTGATCTGCATCGGCGAGACCGACCCCGTCCCCGCCACGGTCGGCGCCGCGGTTCCTGCAGCACTCGCGACGACCCGTTTTCCGCAGGCGACCGGGTCGGTGAAAAAGGACGGGGTGCTTCTCGGCAGCGTCGTCGGGGCAGACTTCACGTTCTCGAACCAGCTGGAAAAGGTCGAGACGATCCAGCCCGATGGGCGGATCGAAGATAGCGACCCAGGCATGGCCATGATGTCGGGCTCCGTAACGGTGCGGTTCAAGGATCTGGCCCTGCTCAGTGCTGCGAGCTCGAGCCCGCCCGCGCCGGTCGAGCTGGCCTTCGGCTGGACCGTTGGCGAGTTCTCGCTGGTGTTCGTGGTGCCCCGCGTCTTCCTGCCGCGACCCAAGCGTCCGATCACCGGCCCGAATGGCATCCAGGCTCAGTTCAACTGGCAAGCGGCCAAAGGCGCTGGCGGCAACAGCGTCGTCATCACCCTCGTCAACGACGTGCCGTCGTACACCGCCTGATGCTTGTCGTTCACAAAGCTCAGGCGCCCGCCTGGACGCCGGTCATGGGCGCGCTCGTGCTCTTCGCTCCGGTCGACCGGTCCATGTTGCTGCGCGCCCGCCGCGCCGCGCGCTCCGCTTCGGAGGGCGAGGCGAATGACGATCAGGCGTCGACGATCGACGTCGTGGAAGAGATGGGCGACGCGATGAGCCGCGCGCTGATCCTCGAAGGCGCGCGCGATTGGAGCGGCGTCTGCATGATGGCGGACGAAGGCGATGACGGCGCCGGCGAAAACCTTCCGTTCAGCCGCGAGAACCTCGAGCTCGCTCTCGCCGACCCCGTCACGTTCGAAGCGTTTGACGCAGCCTATGTCGTGCCATTCGTGATGCGCGAGCGCGAGCGGGCAGAGCCGGGAAACGACTCCGCCGCCTCGCCGGGTGGCACTGGGGGGGCGGCGATGCCGGGCAGCGATACTGCCAGCAGTCCTGCGGTCGCGGCGACGGTCGACGTTGCGCGGCGTGCCCGTACGTCGTCGACGAGCCGCGGGCGGAAACCGAAGCGGGCGTCTGGCGCGTCCTGAGCGACTGCGATCGACAGCTTCGATCCGGATATAACGGCATGCCCTTTGCGCTAGATTTCGGCGCAGTGATGATGATGGGCACCGCCCTCGGCGTGGACGTGCAGCTGCTCGCCGATGTGCTTCCGGCAGTCGAGCAAGCCGTCATCGACAACCTGATCGGCGATGAGCCGGACGCGGTAGAATAGGAGGTCCGATGCCCCGTCAGATCGCCATCCGCCTCGGGACTGAAGGCAAGGCGCAGGTCGTCGCAGATCTCGACGCTATCGGTACCGCGGGGGATGCGGCATTCGCGCGCGCCTCCAGGCAAGCGATCCGCTTTGCCGATGATGCCGAGGCGGCCATCGACCGCGCAAACCGATCGGCCGCCAAGCTCGATGTCCTTCGGCCCGGCCTGAACCCGACCAAGCTGGACGCCTACTCGTCAACATCGCAGAGCAGGAGCGGCAGACCCGCGAGAATGGGATTCGGAGCGCAGCCTCTCTGTATCGTGATCTGATGACCGGCGGCGTATCGTCGATCTGGGACAGGTTCAGGCAGTTCGGGATCAGCACGATCGCGGATCTCGCTGCCAAATGGACGATCAGCCAGCTGACCAACAGCAAGTCTGGGCTTCTACAATCGATCGGCGCGCTGTTCACCGGCGCGCCGAAGGCGCCTGGCAAGAACGCTGGTGGGACCGAATACTGGAGCGGCGGCGCAACTTGGCTGGCCGAAAATGGTCCCGAGCTTGTGACCCTGCCTCAGGGTTCGAAGGTAGCTCCAGCCAACCAGACCCGCGCATTGCTAAGCGCAAATGACAACGGCGGCCCCGTTCACCAACACTTCTATCTAGATGGGGCGATCGTCGACCAGTCGCTCTACCAGCACATGCAGGCGATCGGCGATAACGCCGCTATGCGTGGTGCAGCGGGCGGTGCAGCGATCGGCCAAGCGAACGGTCGCGCTGCCGCAGCGCGCAAGCTGGGGCGGTTCCGGTGAGCGTGATCATTCCGCTATCAAGGATCGCCAACCGGGCGATCCGACCGCGCCTGTTCAGCGGCAACCAAGAGGGCGTGCTAGGCGGGATCGATCTGCAGGTGCCCCGCTTGGGCGACAGATTCGCAGTCGACATTACGACCACGCAGCTGCGGCAGGATGCCGAGGCGCGGTTGCTGATTGCCGCGCTAACCGAGGCAACCACCGACGACGCCCAAATCCCGCTGCCGCAATATGATCTGAGCCGTCAGTCGATGGCGGGCAGCGCGGCAGTAATCGATGGGGCCGGTCAGACGGGATCGATAGTCAACCTGCGCAACGTGCAACGTGGCGCCGCGGTGGTTCGCGGCCAGTATCTGACGATCGTGCACGGCGGGCTTGGCTTTTTATACATGGCGCGCGCGCAGGCGATCGCTAGGGCGGGCGGCTTGCTCAGCCTACCCATCTGGCCGATGCTGCGATTCATCACCGTCGACGGCGAGCGCGTCGCGATTGACTCACCGTTTATCGAGGGTCGTCTGATCGGGTTCGACAGCGGCGCTACCTTCGTCCGCAACCGCGTCGAGCCGCTGAAATTCGCGATCGAGGAGCGCGCATGAGCTTCCGGCTTACCCCGCAGATGGCGGCGGCGCTGCGCGCTGGCAAATCCCCAATCGTCCCGCTGATCGAAGTTTTGCTTCCTGACTATGCGCTCCGGCACTTGGTCGGTTCCGGGGAAGTGGCCTGGGGAGAAAAAACGTTTGTCGGCCGCGACACCCGCTTCGGGGTGCTGGCGTCGGCGGGCAATCTGCAAGATGGGATCGCCGACGAGGCGCCGGAATGGCCCCTAACTTTCGCCCCCCCTGACAGCGCCGCTGTCACGGACCTGACGCGCGCCGATATGCAGGGCAGCGTCGTGAACGGATGGATCGGGGTGGTCGACCGGACGACGGGGCTGCTCCTGCCCGAACCACTGCAGGTGTTCGCAGGTGAAC
>Ga0206130_10002413_pt1 | contig 26004 bp, 30 predicted proteins | sample Helgoland_Spring_9_FD_148637 | JGI IMG/M metagenome (GOLD analysis project Ga0206130, IMG submission 148637) | Pelagic subsurface seawater microbial communities from Kabeltonne, Helgoland, North Sea - Helgoland_Spring_Bloom_20160512_1 | ecosystem: Environmental > Aquatic > Marine > Epipelagic ...
TATTAGAAATTATTTGTTCTAATGACATTATTTTTTTTTTGTCACCTTTTTCCAGGTCATTATTGGTTTGTCGGGTATTATATGACATTTTATTATATATGTTGATATGGTTATATATGTTGATATTTGTTGATATGGTTATATATGTTGATATTGTATATGTTTAATATTTTTATTAGTTCAATTTTATTTGCCCAAACTTTTCGGAATACATAAACCAGATTTAATATAACAACTTTGCTTTCTACCAAAACTATTTTTATTTTTTCTCAAAATACAAAATTTATTATTATTTTCTTTAAAAATTGGTGCGGTGTTGGTATATAAAGAAACAGGGTAATTTCCGTTAACGGCATTTGGTTTACTAGAACTATTAAACGAACCTGTATTATTTTTTTTTGTTGAAACTATATTTTTTGTAATTTTTGATTGTGATTTCAAGATGGTTTGGTATTTTAAACGATTTATTCTCGATCCACCAGATACAGCTCCTTGTTTTGAAAATTTTGGATTTCTTTTTTTATACACTGCTATCGCATTATTATTTTTAGTGTCGCATGGTGAAATACCAACATATTTAATATCACAATCGACTATCTCGTTAACATCGCCACAACCCAGACGACAATTCGGAACGCAATCAGGGGTTTGATTGTTTTTTTTGGGGTTATTTTTTATCGTATTGTTAGCAATATCAGTTATTATCGCTGTAGAATTATGAGCTGCTGTGGCAAATTCACTACCGCATTTGCCATTTACCGGTTTATTTGAAAGAAAATTAAAATTTAATTGTTTAAATGTTCTTATTCTTCTTTGTAAATATTGAGAATAATATTGATTGTAAACAGGATTTCTAATGCCTCTTCTATTATATGCTATATAAGTTGGAGGTTTATTAGTATAACATCCTTTGTTTCCTATAAAATTACCATTTTCATCTTTCCCGTCACAGCTCTTTGACCAATTATCTTTATATAACGTATTAGTTGGGTCATTAATACAAACAGTGTTAGGTTGAATTTCACTGGTTTCCAAATTATTGTTATTTGGTAATAAAATGTATTTTCTGTAACCCGAAATAGGATTTCTATAGCTTGAAGGATTACAACAGTTTGTTATCTTTCCATTTTCTTTTGTTATCTGTGCTTTTGTAATACATTTGACACCTGAAGTTTCATTGGCACAATGAATATCAAACTGAGTATTTTTTTTAACATATCTTTTCAATTCGGGCACTGTTGAATTAAAAGTATCAGGAATTCTATGCCCTTCTTCATCTAAATTTGTAGTTCTTTTATTTTTATATTTAAATGTTCTCATTATATTTACAATACATTTAAATATAAAAAATTATTTCGTAGAATATAAAAAATTATTTCGTAGAATTAAAAATAATATCTGCGTTTTTCATACTAAACCCATTTCTATTATTTTTTCTCTCTATAAATTCGATAAAATTATGTGGGATATTAAATGGTCCTTCCTCAAATAAAACCGATTTTAACGATGATTTTGTAGTGAATTGTAATAAATTTTTATCTTCACTTATTTGTATTGGTGTCTCTGGGTTATTTATTGGCAAAATAGTGCTTACTTTTTCGAAAGCAAAATTAATATCAGTTACTTCTATTGCTACATGATTTATATTGTTTCTGTGTACTAAGGTCCAAGCTAAGTATTGATTTTTTTCCCATATTTCTCTGTATAATTTATATGAAATAATTGAATCTGGATTTTTAATGTGAAAATCTATTTTGTCTATATCTATGTTTGAATTAATTAAATTGGGGTCATTTTCAACACCTTTATATGTAGAAATAAATAATTTGGGTTTGCCATAAAATCTTTTATCCATCGAATCATTGTAAATATTTTTATTTTCGATATTATCCCACCATTCGGCGTATACGTGATGATTTGTAAATCTAAATCTATCATTCATTAATTTAAAGTTGGAATGTTTTTTAATATAAGTATGAGAAACCAAATCATTTTTAAAAGTTCTATGAGCTATATGGTCTAATTTCATAGATTTTTTTTTAAAAATTTCATTAAAAACAAGATTTACTAAATTTGTATTATTATTTACGTATTTTTTTAAATAGTTCATATATTATAATAAATAATATATTATATTTTACTAAAAAATTAATTAGAATATTTTAAACATAGTATAAAATATTCTCTATATTATTGTAAATGAAATATTTTTAATTTTTTCTGGGTATAATGTTTGTCATATTATCCAATGTATTTAATTTTTGAATTGTATTTTGAAAATTGGTTGTTTTATCACATATAGAATTATTAAATAAATAATTAGTTTTTGGAGTTATTTCGTTTTTTTTTATTTGTAGATATATAATATTTATTTTTTCTTTAATGTTTTCTATTGTTTCTTGATTCTGTTTTTTATAAATGGGATTGCTAATACTCGCATTTTCAGTAAACAAGGAAATAGCAAAATAAATTAAGAATTTTCTTTTTTTCTTTGAGCCAGATTTATATCTAATTGAAAATATATTCAATAATGATTTAACAATTTGAGTAAATCCTTTCTTTTTTAAAGAGAGATTAAGAAATATATCCCATATCATCCAAACCGTATCATTTTTGAATTTATGTTCTACAGGAGCAAATTCTCTTGTTTGACAAGAAAATTTTATTTTTTTTGCTTTTTTAGCCAAAGTTTCAAATTCAAACATCCATTCCACCCAATAACAACACATCGCTACATTTTTCGTTTCACTTAAATGATATACAAATTCATTTAACGCTATATAGAATTCTTTTGGATCATCAGTTTTAAAAATAGTTTTGGCATATTCCACATTATTCGCTTTTAGTTTATCGGTCAATTCAATGGTTTCAAAATCAGTTTTCTTTACTTTATGACTGGTGAATTGGTGTTTTTTATTAGATAAACATAAAATACACATAATTTCAGCAAATAATTTTCTTATTTTTATATTATTTCTTAAAACCAGTTCATTGCCATTATGTTCATCATTAATGATATCTTTAAAATTTTCGTATCGTAGATCTATATAACGCGGTAAATTGGGATTTCCTAAATGAATGTATTTACTACAATATAAAATAATCATTTCCCAGACATCCAGATAATGACCAGCGCAAATGTATTCTCCGCACCAATAACATGATTGTTCTATTTTCCCATCAATTAAACTATTTAGTAATTCTTTTTTAACAGCACTTTTTTTAAATCCAGAGAACGTAATACCCTTAAATTCATTTATTTGTCTTTTGTCATTAATTTCAGCCATATTTAATAAAATTAAATATAAAAAATCTATTATTATTACATAATAATAATGTTTAAAAAAATAAGTAAAATTACTGTCAAACAAATAAAAACATTTAATAAAACATCCAATTGGTTCAAGATACTTGTCGCTTTGCTCGTCGTATTATTTTTATTTCATTTATTTACAACAAAAAAAGAATCATTTGTTCAAAAAAAAAAATTCATTGTAAAGGAAAATACAGCTGTATATGATAAATTTTATAGCGAAATATACGATGATTTAATATTTGATAAAGTAAAAAATGAATACGAGGTCGGGGAAATCATTAATATAACACATCCAACAAACGAAAGTAGAATTTTAGATATCGGGTCGGGAACAGGTGAAATTGTTTCGTTGTTTAATAAAAAAGGTTATAAGGCAGAGGGAATTGATATATCGCCCGCTATGATTAAAAGGTCGCATGAAAAATACCCTCAACTAAAATTTTTAGAAGGTGATATGACCAAATCTATTCATTTTCAAAGCAATTCTTTTACTCATATTACCAGTTTGTATTTTACAATTTATTATATCAAAAATAAACTACAGTTTTTTCAAAATTGTTATGACTGGTTGATGCCCGGAGGATCATTGGTCATACATTTAGTAAATAGAGATAAATTTGACCCTATTTTAAATGTAGCTGATCCACTTGTATGGGTATCTCCTCAAAAATATGCTAAAAAAAGGATCACTTCTTCTCTTGTTAAATTTAAAGATTTTCAATACAAAGCAAATTTCGATTTTTATAAAGAAAAAAATTTAGCCGAATTTACAGAAACGATGACAGATGATAAAACAAAAAACGTAAGGAAAAATATCCATAATCTTTACATGCCAACTCAGAAAAAAATACTTGCTATGGCCAAAAATGTCGGTTTTATATTAAAAGGTAAAATAGATTTAGTAAATGTTCAATATGAATATCAATATTTATATATCCTATATAAACCAGAATAAATAATATAATATTATAATATAATATAAATGGGTATACTGGATAAACCAATAGTGCAATTTCTCATAGGTGGTATAATTTTATCAGGTGGCACATATTTAGCTAATTTCTCTAGTCCTTTTTTAGCTAGCTTATTGGTATCATTTCCACTAGAATTAATTACATTATTTTTGATTAAAAAAAAACATCGCCAGAAAAATTTTATTTTTTCATGGATTACTCTATTAATAGGTGCTATCTCCGGCGCAATTATATTATATTTATTAATGGATAGTACGACAATTAACCATAATCAAAAAATTTTACTAGGTTTTATTATTTGGATTACAATATCTTCTATAACGTATTACTTAACAAATAAATAAACTACTAAATTAATTACTTGAATTAATTACTAAAATAAATTGAATAACTTTTATTTGTAAGATAAAAGTTATTAAAAGTTAACAATGTCAACTAACAAACCGATTCAACTTGGACTATGTTGTTTAAATACTGTTTTAAGAGGTCAAAATCCGTCTGTATTTTGTTCTAGAAAAATGATTATTAGAACCATTAAACAAAAAGGAATTATCGCGTTAAAACAAAAAATTCTACAAAATGTCAATGATTTATATACAATGATAAAATGGAATGAAAAAAATGGAATAAAAGTAATGAGAATATCCAGCGAAATGTTCCCGCATTATAGTAATTCAAGAGTAGTGTCATATGATATGGATTTTGTTGAACCTTTGCTGAAAGAAATAGGAAAATATGCTAGATCTTTAAATCATCGATTAACATTTCATCCCGGACAGTATAATGTAGTAGGAACGCCAAATGAAAAATATTTTCAACAAACAATACGCGATTTAAGTTATCACGCCGAGGTATTGGATAAAATGGAAATGGGGAAAAATTCGGTTATGGTGGTTCATGGCGGTGGTGTATATGGTGATAAAGAAAAAACTAAAAAAAGGTGGTGTGAAAATTATAAAAAATTGCCAGAAAACGTTAGAAAAAGACTTGTTTTGGAAAATTGCGAGAAGTGTTTTTCTATAAAAGACTGTTTGGACGTGTCAAATTGTATTGGTATACCGGTTGTATTTGATACACATCATTTTACGTGTTACAAATTACTACACCCCGATGAAGAATTTGAAAAAGAAGAGTATTATATACCAAAAATTTTACAAACATGGAAAATGAAAAATATTAAACCAAAGTTTCATATCTCTGAACAGGGTTCGGGTCGGTGTGGTCATCATTCTGACTATATTGAAACTATACCCAACTATCTTTTAGAAATACCAGAAAAATACAATACTGAATTTGATATTTTAGTTGAAGCAAAAATGAAAGAACAGGCAATTTTCAAATTGTATAGAAAATATCCATTTTTAGATTGTAAGATATAACATTAAATATTACATTAATATAATAAAAATAACAGTGTATTTACAACGCTATGATTAATATATTTTTTTATATGATTAAAATATATACTATATGATTTTATCTGGAAAAACAACCACGATGTTATCTGTTTTTATAATGACAATAGTCGCTATTATACGCGCTGATAGATTAAAGGAAATCAAGGACCTATTTTTTAACCCACGATGGCTTTCTAATATAATAATTGTAGTTATTTTTAGCGTGTATATGACATATACAAATCACGATGATAAAAAATTAAAAGATGCTATAAAAAAAGCCAGTTTAGCGTTAATTATTGCTGTTCTGGCACACATTAAAATGACAATATCGCCTTTTTGGATTGTATTTGCTTTGGCGTATTACACGGATGATTGGGTATAATATGCGTAAAAAAATACTAAATAAATATGTAGTATTTTTTTATGTTAATAAAATATATTTTATACAGTATCTCTCTTATTTTTATTTGTTTGTTTGTGTTTATAAAAATAAAATTTAGATTTTGGTCATCTCAACCAGTGTTTCATTTGTATAATTTATATTACTGGATAAATCCAGTGGGGTTGCTAGAGAGAAAAATACCTAAAAAATCCACGAAATATTATGATGTAACAATTGAAACACAAAAATATACACAATTAAATACTGAAAAAAAAGAACTATTATTTGGTTTAGTAAAAACCAATTTTTTACATAACCCTATCGCACAATATCAACCTACAAAAAAAGATATTTTTAATTATTTTATTTTACATGAACGAGCATGTCATATTTCATTTAATTATATATATCAAAATCGATCAAAAAAACTGATTTCATGTATGACGAGTAGACCTCTTGACTGTATTTTATATAACAGAAAAGTAAAGGTAGGCTATGTGGATTTTCTATGTGTAAAAAAAGAAAACAGAAAACAAGGAAATGCCCAAAAAACTATACACTCGCATTATATTAATGCTAGATCCATGAATTCAGAAAAAATATTTCTTTTTAAGAGAGAAGGATCTATTAATTTTATGGTTCCGTTAGTGGTTTATAATGCTTATGCGTTCAACATAAAAAAATACGATACAATAAACCATAATATACCAAATAATATAATGTGTACAATAATAACAGATGGTAATTACAAATTATTATTTCACTATTTTACAGAAATAAAAAAAAAGTTTAAATGTTTTATAACTCCTAATTTAAATCATATTAAATCACAAATCCAAAATAATTTGTTGTATGTATGTATGATTTTCGATAATAAAACCCCGGTAGGATGCTATTTTTTTAAAAATCCACATACATTATACAATAAAAAAAAGAGTTTGGAATGTTTTGCGTCATCCTATTCGGAAAATTATAAAGAAATATTCACGGCTTCATTCCAGAATTGTGTTTATTTAATTCGACAAAAGTATTTATTTGAAATATTATTAATAGAAAATCTCTCTGATAATAATTTATTAATCAAAGAAATTAAAAGAAAATGTTCTACAATATGGAAGGTAACCATGGCGTATTATTTCTATAATTTTATTTACAGACCTTTTGTTTCTAAAAATGTATTTTTACTAAACTAACGTTTGTATTTTCCGACTTTTGTGAATGAGTCACAAACAAAAATAACAAAAACTCCTAAAAATAAGTATAATACTAATTCTTCTGTTATATTTTCGGTTTTTTCATCTTGTTGTTCCTCTAGTAAGTGGATCATATAGTTTAATTTTTTCATTAGTTTTTCAGGATTACCACTGTTAACACCAACAGAATAATTTGAATTCATCATATTGTAATTAGGTATATATTGATTGTTTAATGTACTTGATTGATTGTTATTAGATTGTGATTGTTGTATATATTGTTTGTAATATTCATTATTCGCTTGTTGGGAATTATCTAATGATTTAAACCCTTCTATGTCAACAGTGTTATCATAATTTTCATCTTCGTCGTCTTCGTCGAATGGTGTTATGGTGGTACTTCCATCAGGGAATCCATTATCTTTTTTATCGACAGGTAATTTGGGCAACATTGGATTAGATATGGGTGAGTAATTTGCTAAAGATTTGGTTCCCTCATTTTCATTATTGTTGCTATTTTCGTTATCGCTGTTTTCATCACTATTCATAAAATTTAGGAACTGTGTAACTTTTTTCGAATTTACAGGCTTTCGTTTTCGTCTAATTGTCTTATTGTTTGGTTTTTTTATTTTATTAGATTCATCTAATAAACTATAACCTAAAGGAAGGGATGCCATACTTATAAAAACAAGAGAGAATAATTTGTATTCTTATCCTAAAAAATATATCATTTAATGTATATAGAATGGAATTTTTAATGGAAGTCATTTTAGTCACAATATTACTTGTATTGCTTTATGAAAAACCTGAATTTTTAGTTCGTTTTTCGAATAGCACTTTAGGAAAAATTTGTAGTGTTGTATTAATTATCGGTGTATCACAATATCATGGGTTATCTGCTGGTATTTTGTCTACATTGATAATATTAGTTTTGCGCAATACATGGTTAGAAGGCAATACTAATATTACCGTGGTTGATGAAGAAGTAAAATTAAATAGTAAAACAATACCAAAAACGCCTACATCCACAGAAACAACACCAGCATCTAAATCGATGCCAAAACCTACACCAACCGATTCAAAACAAAAAAAATGTGGTGACTTAACATGTAAAGCAACGGAAACATGTCAAGATAATAAATGTGTAGTGTCAACTACCGATCAAGTTGGTATGGAAAGACAAATGCAAAAAGGTGCTGAAACAAATACACAAGAAAGTTCAACAGAAAAATTTCAGTAAAATATTAATGAATATTAAATATAGTATTGTAGATATGTTTTCTGTGAGATTGAAACTATAAATTTTATATGTATATATTAAATATGAATACATATAAAATAAAATATTATTGTGTATTTTTGATTTTTTTATTTGGAATAGTTTTTTTAAATTTTAATGTATTTACCAAACCTAAAAGTATAGAAGAATTTAAACCATTTAGAATCTTTTATAATAAAAATCATAAAAAATTACGAAGGAAAATAAATCCGGTGGTGGGTAAAATTAAATCTCATTGGGAGAGATTTATAAAAAAATGGTGGTAATTATAATCTAAAGTCATATTAAATGAAATTATTTTTTAATTTTGCTGATAAGATAAATAATAGCAAATTATTTGCTGGATTGGTAATGATAATGTTAAATATAGGTTCAAAATATATCACTATCAAATTAAGCAAATCACAAGAAGAGTATTTAAAAAATTCTATTGCACGACAACTTTTAATTTTCTCGATTATTTGGATGGGAACACGCGATGTTATATTATCTATATTTATAACCGCATCTTTTATAGTATTAACGGATCATTTATTTAATGAAGAAAGTAATTATTGCGTTATTCCAAATTTTTTAAAAAATCACGCACATATTTTAGATGCCAACAATGATGGATTTATTAGCAAAGATGAAATAGAAAATGCCATGAAGACAATAAAAAAGGCAGAGAAACAAAAACGCAAACAAAGTCATTTAAATATGGCCGAAAGTTTTAGAAATTATAATTAAATGCGCGTAAATAAAATACGCATTTATTTTTACTATTATATATATATATATATATATATATAATGAATTTTCTTACAACACACGGACATCCAAACGCGCACCAACAGCAAGGGGAAGTTAAAAATAGCGAAGATAATCAACAATCACCTGAGAGTTGGTTACGTAATAAAAAACAAGCCATGAGAGACGAAGATTTAAGTATTTATAGTAAAAAAATGGGATTACGTTGTCCAAGACAAGGTAGTCGTGCTGATTATATAAGTCATATTATGAGATATGGTAAAAAATCATGTAAATTTGTTTCTTTAATACTTGAACCTTTACTTTATGAATTGAGAAAATTAAATTACACGTTGAATGGTTTAGGAATTCAGCCCAATCCTTCACGATCCATTAATGAGGTAAAACACATGATTCATGAAAAAAATAAGGTCAAATATCCTGACGAATTTATGTATGTTCAACTGCGACAAAACAATATGAGAAATGAAGATTTATCCACTTATTCAAAATATATAGGGTTATGTACAAATACATATTCCGGGTATGGCGAGGAAGTAAGACACATTCAGCGGAGAGGGAAAAATTCATGTAATTTTGTTCCTTTAATTTTAAACCCATTGCTTAGAGAACTTGATGAATTAAATCAAGAATTATCTAATTTAGGCGTTCAACCCAATCCCTCGCGATCTATTAATGAAGCAAGACACATAATAGAAACTATGACTACTCAATTAATGACAAAGCCATCCACTAGATTTACACAAGAAACTGGTTTGGCTCAACGAGATGTACTTACTGGTGAAGATACCAATAGCGCTCTAAGAAATTTTTTGGGTGGTAAAAAAAAGAAAACACATAAAAAAAAGAAAACACATAAAAAAAAGAAAACACATAAAAAAAAGAAAACACATAAAAAAAAGAAAACACATAAAAAAAAGAAAACACATAAAAAATAAGAATTACACAAAATTAAAAAAAAAATAAATATTAAATTTAAATATTTAATATTTATATGGATGATGTTTTAATTTCACCAAAAAAAGCTTCTTCTATTGATGGTATTGATTGTGAATTTTGCAACGATGTTGTATGCTATAATAAAAAAAAAATAAAACATAAAATTGGTGATGAAAATAATGATATTCAAAAATGTTTAATTGGTAAATCTGCTTCTGAGGAAAATATACTTGATTGTCTAAATTCTGAATGTATTATTTGTTTTGAAAAAAACAATAGCCCAATTGTAACATGTAGTTTATGTTCCAATTATTCACATTATACTTGTTATAAGAAATTTATAAAAAAAAATAATTTTTATAAAATGAAATGCGTCCATTGTGGAACCAAAAGTATACAATATAGAAAAAAATGGTGGCAATTTTGGTGCTGTTATTCTTGAAATTAAACGATATTGAAATTAAATTTGTGTTTATTCGACCAATGAATGAGAAAATTTACATAGTTTGTTAATTATGTAATTCCATAGCACATCGTCAGTATTATATAAAAGTTCTGAGGACGTATCGTTGAAATTTTGAACTAATTTAGCTCTCTCCAAATTTAAAATTCTCAGATAGATCTCCATTTGAATTTTTTCATATTCCGGGATTTTAGTAAATAATCGATTGCGTCTGTTTTTTACTTCAATTAATAAATTATCTTGTAACCCATCAATCTTAGCACTGATGTGAAATTTATATAAAATATCATCGGTACCTTTGATATCTAAAAAATGATATTTGTATAATTGCGAGTTATTGTCTGTTATGATTGTTCTGTGTTTTTTGTTGTAATTTTGAATAATTTTATTTTCATTTATGATACCTCTCCCCATGTTGATATCTTTGGTAATAAACTCATTGACAAGTGACATTTTTTTGTCAGGAAATATACTCGCGATTTTTTGTTTGATCGTTTTCTCAATTAAAATGCTCTCATCTGTGGTTTTACTTTTAAGTGCTGTTTGACAAGATATTTTTAAAATTTTCTCTAAATCTAAATCTTGGGGTTTCATAATTTTATCTGGATTTAGAGTTGTAAATAATTTAGCCAGTTCTTTTTTATTTAATGTTTTAGTGTCATTTAAAGTTTTAATCTTTTCTCCTGTAATTCTACATTTCATCTCATCATAAATTTCACTAATCTTACAATAAGGATTTCTTCCCACCATGGCAGCCACTTTACTGGCGGGCAAGCTAATATTTTTAATGATTGACATGGATGTATGGTGTATGTGTTTGTAGAGTTTTACTTTTATTGTTTTGTTAAAATATAACTTCAATTTTTCTTACAAAATATCAAAAGTAAAAAAGTAAAAAATAAAAAAAGTTTTATTCAGATTATTTTTAAGTTACGTATGTCACTGTATTCAAATTATCCCTAATAATATCTAAATATCTTTCAATATAACTAGGTTTTCCATCTTTTGTTTTAAATTATCAATTTGACACTCTTGTTTTTTCATTATACCTATCATTGTTGAAAATATAGGTATAATGTCATCATAAATCTTAATTTCTGGAGGAAGTACTAAAGGTACATCTTGTTGGTTGTGGTGCGCGTGTCTTATTTTTTCGTTCATGGAAGTACCATCATTTATCCATTCATCAAATTTACTTAAATTATCTTTAAAATTTTTTACTGTGATAAGTGTTTTTTTTGTTCTGGGTGACACCATTTGTGGACTTTGGATTTCTTGTTTTTCTTCACGAGTATAATTATGTTTACCATACCTTAATACAAATATGCGATTGTCAGGCATAATTTCACCTTCAATATTTTTTGCTATTTCATCTACTTGTGTTCGTAATTTTATAATTGTACCATCTAATTCTAATCTACGCTTCTTTTCTATCTCTAATTCTATTTCTTCCATAAGAACACGCTGTTGTTCCTTGAGCACCTTCTCATTTTCTTTCAGTTCTTCAAGTTTATCAATTAAATAGGATGTCATTTTTTTCTTTTATTGTTTTGTTAAAATATAACTTCAATTTTCTTTTGTTTATTCATTTTTTTTTTCAATATTTTTTTTTGTGTTTCTTTTATTTGTGATTGTAAATCATCTATTTTATCCATTAAAAGTTTCATTTCTTTTAATCTCTCCTCTTCTTTTTCTACTTCTGGATATTCTTTCCCATAAAACCAATAATAAGTCCCTCTTCCAGCATTGTAAGTTATTTTTCCTAAATTCACTAGAATATCTACGCCTTCATATAAAATTAATCCTAATACCATTGTTTATAAATAATATATATTTAATTTTATTGAGATAAATTTTATTGAGATAAATTTTATTGAGATAAATTTTATTGAGATATTAAATATATTTTATTGATATATATATATAATACATATATGTCTGAACTGGAAGATAAGGTTTTTTTTTTCGTTAAAGATTCGTTTTCTAATAAAAGTTTTACCGAAGAAAAATATATATTGCGAGGAGATGATTCGTCATTAAGATTTTATATTAATTTATATATGTCTAATAATAAAGTGTGTGAAATGAAAGACATCATTATAAAAAAACCAGATTTCGGCAACGCACCCTTTATTTTATGATTTAATTAAAAAAAATTTAAAAATAATTTATGAGTAATAATAAATGTTAAAAATTACAAAGTATTCTTTAATGATTGGTTTTTTATTTTATTTGTATAAAAATTATAAAAATATATTTTTTTATATTTATTCGAATACTTATTTTGGAAAAAAATACATACGTAAAAAACAATCAGATGCCATAGAAATTATAAAGAAAAACGTATTTAATAAGAAATGGGAAAATAATTATAATGTTTTATCCGAAGAAGGTCAAAGTGTTAAATGTATAAAAGATATTATAACAACCAGAAGACAGTTATTAAATAATAAAATTTCTGGAACAATTTACAACAAAAAGCAAACAAATGTTGAAATAGCAAAATATATATACAGTTTATACATGTATAGCAACCCCCTTCACAGTGACTTATTTCCAGAATTAAATAAAATGGAATCGGAAATAATTAAAATGGTTGGTGGATTATTTGATTTGCCGAAAAATGGGGGAGGAAATTTAACGACGGGGGGAACAGAAAGCACGATTTGTGCTATTAAAGCCTATAAAAAATATAAACAAAAAAAATCTTATTTTAATTATTCTCAATTAGAGGTTTTGACTACCAAAACAGGACACGCCGCAATTAATAAAGCGTGTGAATTATTAGATTTAAAATTAGTATATGTAAATTTAGATGAAAATTTTGTCATGGATGTTGTGGATTTACTAAGAAAACTTTCAAACAAAACATGCGTCGTCATCGCTTCTGCTCCCTGTTTTCCATATGGATTAATGGATCCAATTACAGAAATATCAAACGTTTGTGGGCATTATGGTGTTCCATTACATGTGGACGCCTGTTTGGGTGGATTTATTACTCAATTTGATAAAAGACAAAAAATAAGCTTTAATAAAAATATACAATCCATAAGTGTTGATCCACACAAATATGGATATGCGCCAAAAGGGTCATCTCTCTTGTTATGGAAAAACAAAGAAATAAAACGTAACCAATATTTTGTTGTCAGTGACTGGTGTGGTGGAATTTACGCTAGTTGTTCTTTGCCCGGTAGCCGAGTGGGTGCGCAAATAGCCACTACATGGGGTATACTTTTACATAATGGTCTTGATTATTATAAAACAATATCTTGTGAAATAATTTCAGCAACGAATTCATTAAAAAAATTTATTTCTGATACAAAAATATTTAAAGTAATTGGAAATCCTACTGTAAATGTTGTTGCGTTTAATAGTGATAAGTATCCACTTGGTTTAATAATTGATAATTTTAAAAAGAGTGGTTGGAATTTAAACATTCTACAAAATCCACTGGCATTGCATATTTGCATTACCCCCAATAATATAGACCAACTAACTGATTTTAAAAATGTAATAAATCATATATTAACTATCGAAGAAATCAATGATTCGGAAAATAATTTGGTTGCCATATATGGAATGGCCGAAAAAATACCAAATAAAAATATTGTCGATGAAATTGTGGAGAAATATTTAAATTATACCACAGATCTCTAATTTTCTTATTATAATTCTACAAATAAAATATTTGTGTATGTTATAATGAGAAAAGTAAATATACCTCTGGATAAGTTAAATATGAAAATAAAAGAAAAATACCCCAATACAAAACAAATCATCAAATTAAAAGTTGGTGGTCAAAACAACGAAGGTATTTTCAGATTATGCACTAATACAATTAAAGAAACGAAAATAAATATAATTTTAAATAAATTAAAAAGATTGGCAAGTATACTTGGAGAGAAAAAAGAAATTTTAGAAAATATTTTAACATCTCAATTAAGTAAAAAAAAACTAACTAGAGGCAATTTAAATCAATTAAAAGGTTTAATAAGTGCTAATATAATTAATCTTGACATTGAAGCTATTGAAAAAAAAATGATATCTTCTAGATTAAATACAAACACATTAAACAAAATAAAAACGTTACCTGATATTATAAATATAATTGAAAATAAAAAGGAACTTCCACAAAATTGGATTGCTGATATTGAGAATATATTAAATTTAACTGATTTAAATTTGCGTGATATTTTTAAAGACGATTTATATAAGTGGGGCGATGAAGCTAAAGATATTCTTTGTACTCAATTGTTAAAAATTAAATCAGATGAAATATCGTTAGGAAAAGAACAATTATCACAATTAAGAGTTTTTCAAATTAGTGATCCAACTAATTTAATTACATATAGACCAGGAGAAGTCAAAACACTTGAGAATGCTGGTGATGGCGGTATAAATTTATTTTCATTTACTATGAAATACAGCCAAGGAAAAGAATTATGTTATAAATGTCCACAAGGTATATTTTCATTAGAATCAAAAGAACAGCAAGATAGAAATAATGAGTATAAAGAAAAATTCTCTGGATTTAATATAGATTATACAAATGACCTCTTAGAAAAACTAGAATTTTTATACAATAATAATATTATTCATGGTGATTTAAATCTAGAAAATATTATGTTAAATAAAGATAAAAAAACAATAATACTTATTGATTGGGGTGAGTCAGAAGATATATCTCAAAAAGAAAAGAATATACGAAAACATTTAGTTTTTAATGATATTAAAAGTTTAATCACTAACATAAAAAATTTGTTAGAAAATATCGAAAGATATGCTCCGAATGGTGTTACAAAAATTTCACAAATGGCAACTATTGAGAATTTAATAAACAGGTTAAAAAGTTTACAATCCAAGTATTACAATGATCCGTATTCTATCAATGAAAGCGGGTCATATATGGCGTTTGGTGGAAGAGATAAAAAATTAAAAAAAACAAATAAAAGAAAAACCAAAAATAAAAAAAAGAAAAATCGACGTCAATCTCAAAAAAAAAAACATAGAAGAAAATCACGGCACTAAACCGGGAAAGTATCTATGTAATTTAAACTGATATTAGATATATAATTTAATTTATACCATTGTAAATAAATACTCCTCCCTCTGATTCTCGTATTTCGCCAACCACACCCAACCTTTTTTTCTCAAGTACCACCATTGTATTTCCACCATCCGTTTTTTTTTTCAAATAATATTGAACACCTTTAATAGTAATCTTATCAAGATGCGTCCATTTTTTTTTGTTCATATCTGGTGTGTACCAACCGCGAACAAAATTCTCATTACTCATGTTATCTATTATTTTCCTGCTCTGAATTATCCTGGCCGCCAAGTTCTCAGGAGTATAGCATCTCTTCTCCCCATCTTCAAATCGAATTTTAATCCGAGTTTCACCAATATAATTATCAACAGCATCGTTATCAAACTCATATTCGCCTTTCGGTTTTGAAAATATAAGTTTTCCATTATTTCGGTGTTGTTTTAAGAAAATATCAACAACCTTTCCCATATAAAATTTAATATTTGACCCCAATTTTGGCACAGACTCATTCATATTAAAGAATAAAGCAACTGATTGATTAAGCTCAAACCCGCACATTTTTTTGAGTGTTCGTCTTTCTTCAATAAACCGATTTGCTTTTTTCAAATGTGCCTTTTTCTCTTTCTTTTTTTTCCGTATAATTGCTCGTTTTTTATAAAACGCACTTTTAAATTTAATACCAAAGTTATTTTTTTCTTTGGGCAAATAGTTCGATGGGTATTGGGCTTTATCATAACTGGGTCCCCAGTTATTTGCCATTACTGCTTCAAATTTATTAATATTTCTCAACCAGATTGAAACAGGATTTTTACTAGAAAAGAGGACATTGGTTCCGTGTTTGGTTATAAGACGAACAACAGCACTTTTTTTTTTAATATCCCATTCTCTCTTATATTCAAAAGGACATAATTCGAAACTCTTTTTCATAGAATTCCATTCCATTCGATGGTACTTATCAAGCTCCGGTCTTTTATCGAACCAGAATCCTAAACACTGTTTTTTCTGTATTTTAACAAATGATATGATTCCCATATTCTTCCGATAAAAACCCCCTTTTAAGAATTGCTCCTTCACTTTATCCCAATTCATTCTCTTATCGACGCAAAACGCATAAATTATTCTTACAATATCTTCCGGTAAATTCTTAAATGTATATATCATGTTGTTAATTGTATTTTATACCATAATCAACACTTGTGAAAACCGTTCAATTTTTTTAAACAAAGGTAATTAATGTTGAAAACAAACATGAGAAGGGTGTAGGGTGATTGGTGGTATACCATATGTGGACTCACAAAGCGATGGGTATTTGACCAAGTTGGCAAAAGTGCTGTTAATCTTGTGTATTTATCAATAAGTGGTGTTGCCGCACAATGTCTCAGGATAAGAGTACTTATGAAGAAGGCGAAAGTATCAAGAAAGCCGCGTTTGATGGCACTTCGTAGGAAAACCAGAAAAATAAAAAGAAAAACACGTGGCAAATAAGCTTTTGGTAATATTTTATATATATATATATATGAATAATAAAATTCAAGAGACAGAATCTTCAAATTTAAGTAAATTTGAAATGTTACCTAATGATATTTTAGGAACAGTTGTTCAAACTGGAGACGATTGGAAAAAAGAAAAATTAATTGAATTAAATAAATTAAAAAACCGAAAAAAACAAAGACATGTTGAAGCTTGGGAAAAGAAAACCAATGGTACAAATCAAACTCCGGGATTTTGGACACGTGTCAGGGCAAAAACTAACATACCATATAAAACACTAGATGAATTTTCAAATAAACGAGATAATTGGGATAATATGGAGCGTGATGATAAGCAATATTTTTTAACCAAGGTGGAAGATGATAATCGTAATCAACTATTAGATGAAGGTTATGGTTCTCCGTTTGGACACACTAGTTACGAAAGAAGATTAAGATTCTCCAACTTAAATAATAGCATTTATTTTTTTCTTCAGAGAAAGAATCCAGACCACACCGAAATGAGGGGCAGTGTTGATAATTTGCAGTTGAAAAATTTAAATCTTCAAAATCATAAGCGGGAGTTGAGAGCAGAGGAACTTGATTATACAGCGGAAGATAAAGATATTGAAAGGAAAATAAAATTAATAGAAGAAGAAATTTCTGATATCCGGGGAAGACCAGATGGTATATCATCCTTTTTAACAAATGAAGAAATAAATACCCTTGGTAAATCATCTACTAACATGGAATATGATTTTAATAATCTACAAAAATTTATTGGTACTAGAGCAGAAGAAAACCATCCTGTCAAAGAAAGAAGAGAACAAGAAAGAGCAACGCGCAGAAGAAGAGTACTAGAAGAAGAGAGAGAAAATAATATTAACGATACTCGCGGGCATGAGTGGAGTGGTTCACCATATGGGACATTTACAGATAAAGGTGGAAATACATTTTGGAGTTTGGGTAGGGGAGGTAGAAAAACAAGAAGTAAGAAAAAAACAAGAGGTAAGAGAAAAACAAGAAGTAAGAGAAAAAAAATGCGTAGAAAATCTAGCGGAAAAATGAAAACGCGAAGAACTAGACGGCGTAGAAAACCTCACAGAGGTGGTGTGAGCGATGGTTATTCTAAATTACGACGACAACAAAGAGAAAAAAAGAATTAGAAAATCACGTCGCTAAACCGAAAAAAAGTCATGTCGGAGAATGGTTATATTTGTATGTCAGAAAATTACACAATACAACTTGAGAATAGTGTTAATTAATTTTAACCTGTAAACGTATATCTTTTTTTAAAAAATTAATTGAAAATATTATATTATTAAAATATAATATTTTTATTATATATAAAAACAATGAAAAATCGAACTAAAAATAAAACAATGAAAAAACGAAATAAAACAATGAAAAAACGAAATAAAACAATGAAAAAACGAAATAAAATTAAAAAAAATACAAGAAAAAAAAAACAAAAAGGTGGTGCTTCTCGCGAGGAATTAATAATTCAAGCTAATAAAATATCTTTAACTGAAAACATGCAAAATTTTAATAAGAAAATAAATAAACTTATATGTGTTGTTGAACCATTTGATTTATCAATATTTAACACAATAACTTCAAAATATAAAATAAAAAGAGATAAAATTTTAAAAAATTATAATGATGGAATTTTATTAGATGAATGGAAAAATACAGAGCCTTACATAAGAGACGAAGAGATGTTTGTGGAACAAGAAGAAACTCAAATGTTACCGCGTCCTCCTTGGGAGTATATATACGCCGTTAATAAATATAGAGAGCGATTTCCCGATGATATTGATGTGCGAAATAATGGAAATTATCAAACAATTTTAAAAAAAATTATGCATCATACTTGGGGGAAAACAGATATGATTAATGAACTTGGATCTGAATACAAAAGAGGTGTAGGCATTGATGCTTCGAAACCGTGGGATAGTATGTGTAGACAATATGATAGCAAGTTTATAAAAAATAATACAGCACAATGTAAAACTACCGATATTTATTTAAAAAGAAATTTGTCAAGTAAAAAAGATATATTATCGTGTAATACATTACTTTTAGGTGAAAATGGTACTCCAATGGAGATAGCAGAAAAAAATACTACAACGAATTCGCCTATAATCAGCAGATTTTTTTGCGTTCCACATGATGATTTATTTGGATTAATACCCAAACCATATATAAGATTGCTATATGATTTAATAGAAAAAAAAATAGAAATTAATTTATTTTCATCAGACGCCGATACAGAAGCTGTTCAATCTCAAAAAACATTTATACAACTGAATATTGAAAATGTTATTAATATTATGGATGGTATACAGGGTAATACTGTAGATGATATAATTAAAAATAAAATAACTTTTTTGCTTTGGACTAGTGACCGCATGGATAAATTAAAATACGTTTTTGATAATGTCAATTGGTTTATTAATTCAATTGATATAAATAGTGAATCTTTTAATGAAATAAAAGAAACGATTGTTGATTTAAAAATTTCAATTGATGAACACATAAATAAAAATAACTCATTATTAAAAGAAGAACCAGATAAATCTTTATCGTTTATTTTAATACCATGGGGCGGGAAGTATACGGAGGTTATTTTAAAATACATACAAAATTTAACACGACAGCTTTTAAGGATAATTTTATATAATTTTTTGCTTATTATATCCGGAGATAAAGAGAGATCTTGGAAAAAAAGCGGTGAATTTGTGAATGATTTCGTCGGTGTTGGAACTAGTTTTTTTGTTTCAAAATATATTTTAAACGGTCCAATTAGCAATAGTGTTCCGAGTTTGGCAAAAAAATTAATTACTTTTACATATACAATGGGAAAAACAGTAGGTTATACTCAAAAAATGAAAAACAGTAAATTAAAAGAAAAAATTAACCAATCCTGGTATAATGTAGTTAATAGAAATCCGGAAGCTACACCGTTTTATATACATTGGACTTGGTTAATGGAGACTATCACTATTATATTGAGTGAATTAGCAGACGCACGCGGCGAAAGATTAAATGGAGGAAATAGAATTAATTTTGTATCGTTTTTAAAATATTGGTCAAAGTTGGGAAAGTTATTAAATGTCCCGGGGGGTAATAATTTATATAAATTTTTTTCTACTATCCAAGCCGGGTATACAAATCCAGTTATTTTAAACGGTAATAATACTAGATTAATGGTTGACACACCGGACGCTGTTCAAATAATATCAAAACTCGATTTGGGGAAATAAAATATATAAGAAATAAAATTATGTTATCTAAATAAATTATGTTATCTAAATAAAAATATTATACAATATTAAAAATATTATTGTATTAAAAAGGAGTTGATTCCTGATTTTTATCTAATCCTTATTTTTCAAAAAATTAAGGATTAGCTTTTTAAAAAAATATCTGGATCAGTGGATTTTAGAATGTTTTAAATGTGCAAAAAAAATAATAAATTTATTTTTTTTTTGCGAGAACATTGGAGTTGGAGTATATTTTACATGGAAATTGTATCTCTATTGGTCGTTGCCGCGAACCAAAGTAAGGAAACAAAATCATCCAATTTGTCTACGGGGATGCTAAAAATATTTTGGGGCATACCACTCGCCCATAATTTATCTTGATTTTTGTTTACAAGGTTGTAAACTATATTTGTGAATTGATTTGAACAGTCTCTATCACAATCGCAATTATATGATATTAATTTCCATTTAGTTAATTGACTCTGTATGGATTCGCAAATTTCGGTTAAATTATACAAGTCATGTCCTACATTTTCCTTACCATTATTAAAATCTCTGTAAAACAATGACTTGCCAAACCACCATGATCCTACATTGAAATTATTTACCTGTGACCCCGGTGTACTAATTAACATTGATTTTATTAAAGTGTGTGAAATTGTTGTTGTCATTATGTTTTGTTTATATTAAAATAAACAAAAATAAAATAATTTCAATTTTATAAAAAGGTTACGATGTTACGTGACAAATATGTTGTTGACGCAAATAAAATACCACCCCACAATGTATCCATCAATATAATGGGAATTGTCCAGTTATCAAACATAACATACGATGTCGTTTCAAAAACACCATATACCATTACGCCCAACAAAAATGCGTCTAATATTGGCCTTTTCTCTCTTAATATAAAATAATTTAAGCCACCTACCAAAAAAATATAACACAAGCCAGCACTTAAAAGTGTCAATGGTCTCATCTTAATTGGGCTTTTTTGAATACTTTTAACTAAATTTCCATATATTTTGCCCATAGAAGTTAAATAAACACCATCTAAGGCCAACATAGTCATTCCTGATATTACTAAATTTTTCATATTCATTTATATTTTGTTTAGATAAAAAAATTGAACCTCATTTATTATAAAATATATAAGATACTCACAAGTCAATTCTACAATGCCAGATATTATTCTCTCCAATGTTTTATTTAAAAATAATGTTAAAAAAAGCATTATTTACCGTGATGTAGATACTCAAAATATAACATGGGAAAACATTTTCACTTTTATGGAAAGTAACAATAGTATTCCAAGACAATTTCTTGTAGCCCATAGGCACGATGGTAAAAAACTACTGGGAAAATCAGAATCATATCCGCTATTCGATTTTTCAAAATACAGATTAAAAAATGTAAATGGTGGTTATTTAAAAACAGCTGTTATAACTATTTCATCTTGTTGGTAAATTATTTAATTTTATTAGTATAAATATGGAAAAAAATATTGAAATATTTTTATTTGAAAATCGGCAAAACAAAACAAAAGTAAAATAATAAACTTTCTAAAAAAAATCGATTTTGGACATTTTAAAAATGTCCAAAATCGAAAAAAACGAATGAATTTATTTTTTTACTTTTGTTTTGTTTTGTAATTTTACTACAGTGTGTAAATAAATTTATACAAACATGTCTTATTTTCAACACTACAAAGCTTAAAAAAAGGCACTAAATCATTGTTGGAAAAAAATGATTTAGCAACTTTTTCTGTTTCATATATATGAAACAAATGAAACAAAAAAGTTGCCAAAAGTTGCCAAAAAAATATCACTGTGAAAAGTGTGACTATACATGTAAGAATAAATATAATTTTCAAAAACACTTAACCACTACAAAACACAAAATGAAACAAAATGAAACACAAAAGTATAATAAAAGTTGCCAAAGCAAATTATGCTGTGATATTTGTAAAACCGTTTTTAAAAGTCGCACCACACTATGGCGGCACAAAAAAACCTGTGATATTACAGAAAATCTAAATGTGAGTTTAGTAAAAAAAAATGATAATAATCATAAAGAAAATTTGATAAATACTCTTATACAACAATTAGCAGATGTTCAAACAAAAAATCAGATTATTACTGAAAAATTAGTAGAACAAAACCAAACAATAATAAAGCAAATGGCGAATACCCCGAGTATAACCAATACAAATTGTAACAATAAAATGACGATTAACATGTATTTAAATAAAGAATGTAAGGATGCTATGAATTTAGCCGATTTTGTTGATAAAGTCCAAGTATCGTTGGAAGATTTACAATATACAACTGAATATGGTTACGTAAAAGGTATCAGTAATATTTTTGCCAAACAACTACAGGATATGAAGCCAACAGAAAGACCGATACATTGTTCTGATAAAAAACGTATGCAATTTTACGTTAAAGAAGAAGATAAATGGGAAAAAGATCTACAGCATTCAAAATTTGATAAATCTATTGCCGATGTAACATTAAAACAAATAAAAAAAATAAGACATTGGGAAGATGTTCACCCAAATTTTATGCATGATGATATATTACGCAACACATGGAATACAATGATGCGTACAACAATGGGTGGCAGCGCGGATGATGAAATGTTAAAAAATAAAATGAACATTAAAAAAGAAGTATCTACTGTAATTGAGGTAAAAGATGCCATGAAAGATGACTTATAATTTATTATTTTTGTAAATAACTTATTTTGATATTATACAAAATAAGTTAAACTTTATTTATCTTGTATATATAAAGAAAAAATGTCAAAAAGAAAGTATTCTAAAAAAATAAATTCTCCTAGACACTGGTTAAAGGAAAATTTATATGAAAATATTATTTTGAAAAAACCAGATAAAAGAAAAAAAATATCCAAAGATGATTTTACTATTCCGGCATATAATGAATGGGAAAATTTTTTAAGGATAAATTATAATTGTTCGCAATTAAAACAAATATCAAAACACTACAAACAAAAGGTATCTGGAAATAAAAATGAGTTATATTATCGATTAGTAAATTTTTTAAAGTTTTCCAAATATGCTGTTTCTATTCAAAAACATTGGAAGGGGTATTTGAGACGACGTTATAATAATTTAAAAGGGAAAAACTGTTTTAAAAGAGAGTGTACTAATGAAACAGATTTTTTAACTTTAACAAGTATTAAAAATCTAAATTACCAACAATATTTCAGTTACAAGGATGATAATGGATTTATTTATGGTTTTAATATTAAATCTCTCTATAATTTATTTAAAAATAGTGACGAATTAAAAAACCCTTACACTAGAAAGGTATTTCCAAAAGAAATTGTGGATAATTTACAAATGATAATAAGATTATCCAAAATTTTAAAAGAAGATATCCAGATTAAATTAGTAGATAATACCACACATTTATCACAAAAAAAAATAATGGAGTTAAAAGCAATTTCATTATTTCACAAAATAGATTCTTTTGGACACATAACCGATGTCACTTGGTTTACAGGGTTGAACAAGGAAATGTGTATTAAATACATAAAAGAATTATATGATATTTGGAATTATAGAGCGCAATTAACAAACGACACTAAATATGCCATTTGTCCACCAAACGGAAACCCTTTTACTGGATTATCATTACAAACAATAAATCAAAACAGCGAACAATATTTAAAAAAGAAAATACTTGGTATTATGGAAAATATGATTTCAAAATCACAAGTTCAAGAACACCAATCTTTAGGAGCTTTTTATATTTTAGGAGCTTTTACGCTTGTGAATTTATCAGCGGCAAATTCACTACCTTGGTTGTATCAATCTGTTCATTATTCGTAAAAATTACGTTTTTCGCGTATATATTAGTTTTTAAAGACCTTAAAGCATAACAAATAATAATTATTATAATAAACAACTTAAAAGAATGACGCTTAACTTATTTATAAAATGCCAAAAAGTAAGAAATCTTCCAAGAAGTCTTCCAAGTCCAAAGCTGTCAAGGCGACACCCGTCGCCGCCCCTGTTGCTGCCGCCCCTGTTGCTGCCGCCCCTGTTGCCGCTGCCCCTGTTGCCGCTGTTCCCGAGGCACCAGTAACACCTACTCTAGCTGATGATTTTTCTCAGCTTCTTTCTGAGCTTTCTTCTCTTAGAAGTGCACTTTCCAGTGTTACTTCTCAGGTAAGGGCTCTCCAGAAGAAATCTGAGCGTGAGGTTAAAGCCGCGCTCAAGGCAAGTAAAAAACGCAAAAGCAAAAGTGGAAACCGTAAACCAAGTGGGTTTGTAAAACCTACCGCCATTTCTAAAGAGCTTGCTAGCTTTTTAGGAAAGGATGCTGGTGTTGAGATGGCAAGAACACAGGTGACTCGCGAGATTAACACTTATATTCGCGCCCACAAGCTTCAGGATCCTCAGAACGGTCGTATTATCCGCGCTGATGGAAAACTCCGCAAGCTTCTTAAACTCAAGAAAGACGATGAGCTTACTTATTTTAACCTTCAGCGTTTCATGAGTCCTCATTTTGCCAAGAACACCAAAGTCGCCGCTAAGACTTCAGCTTAATTATCAGATAATTAATAAATATTAAATATATTTTCAGTTATGTAAAATATATTTAATTTTCAATATATTTTCAGTTATGTAAAATATTCAAATACTAATTTAAAATATTAACGTTATGTAATACATATATTATAAAAAATGTTATCTAAAACACCAAAAAACACACCAAAAAACACATATTTAACAGTAATAAAAAATACTCAGTTAATTTCAATAGATTTAATAGTTAAAAATAAAGAAAACAAGTATCTTCTTGGTTTGAGAAATAATAAACCGGCAAAAAATTTTTGGTTTGTTCCAGGTGGAAGAATACGTAAATTAGAAGATTTTGCGGATGCTATAAAAAGAATATCATTAGACGAAATTGGAGTAGAATTAAATAATGGAAAATCACTTGGGGTTTATAGGCATCTGTATAAAGATAATTTTGACAATAACGATTTTGAAACTGAATATATCGTATTTCCTTATTTATTTACTGTTAATGATGTTGAAATTAAAACAGACAATCAACATTCTATTGTTAAATGGTACTCCGAAAAAGAAATTTTAAATGACCCATTTATCCATATAAATGTAAAAAAATATTTTTATGATACATCAGATAATAAAATTTTATAAAAATAATTATCATTTTAAAAATAATAAAAAAAACAGTGGTTTATAAAACCCTAATAATTATTTTTTTATTTAATTGCCTGATTTAATTACAATAAATGGATATTCGGAAAGAATTTTTTTTTCATTAATCATATAATGTTCTTTTGAAGACATTATTTCTTCTATTTTACTTGTCATGTCGTAGTCATTTTGAGTTAAGGCACTATTGACCCATGATTTAAAGGAACAAGAACATGACTTTGTTTCACAACTACATTTTTTATATTCCATCATGTAATCATATATATTAAATAAACTATCACATTTTTTATTATAATCTGTGCCTGATA
>Ga0206130_10002418_pt1 | contig 25979 bp, 28 predicted proteins | sample Helgoland_Spring_9_FD_148637 | JGI IMG/M metagenome (GOLD analysis project Ga0206130, IMG submission 148637) | Pelagic subsurface seawater microbial communities from Kabeltonne, Helgoland, North Sea - Helgoland_Spring_Bloom_20160512_1 | ecosystem: Environmental > Aquatic > Marine > Epipelagic ...
AAAATTTGTTAAAAATTTGTTAATCTATCAAACATTTTCCAATTAATAAAGGGTCCGTTTTAATACTAATTGTTTCTTTTGAAGAATTTGTTGATTTATATTTTTTTTTTCCTTTATTTTTTGAAATTTTCTTTTCAGCATCAAAAATACAATCCCATTTATCATTAAAATATTCTGTATTTGTAGTTGTTAATATTTTAAATTTTTGCTTTTTATAAAATGCCCTCCTCTTTTTCCAATGTCTTTGAAATAGGGCATGTTGATCCAAAATATCATATACCTCTGTATTATCATGCTTCATTCTTAAAATTCTTCCTACAGCTTGTGTTACGTCCACCCTAGGTGTAGCCATTAATAACGTTGTCAATGTCTTTATATCCAAACCTTCCTCTGCCATTGCATATGTAGCAATAATTACTTTTTTTCCTTCACTTATTTTTAAATCTTTTTCCTTCATCCCCCCTACATAATAACCAACAGAAGAATAGTTTCTATCTTTTATAGCGTCATGTAAATATTTTAAAACAGATTTATTGTGTGCTAAAATCATTATTTGAGTTTTATTTTCAGTATCTTTATTTATAATATCTTTCAACACTTTCAAAATAAATTCACTTCTATCGTTGAATTCACATATTTTTTTTATCATCGTTGTATATTTCACACGCCCCCTCCAATCGCGAGCTATTTCATTAAATTCTTCATTGTCCGATATAAAATTTATTCCTTTAACTGTAACTTTATCCTCACCTTTTCTTTCAATTTTACAAACAATTTCTCCTAAAAACATTTTAATTACTCGCGTTAAACCATCTTTTCTTTTTACTGTTGCGGATAACCCTAACATATATTTCGACACAATCTTAAACAACGCTCTACTAAAAACTTCAGAACTAATATGGTGGCAATTTGAAACAACAGGACCATCAATATATTGTTTTGGTGTTTTTGTTCCTATTATGAAATTATGATTGTCTTTTACCTCTATGTCATAAACATATGGTTTATTGCAGCTATATGTTCCTTTATTTTCAAAATAATTTATTTCACTAACCTTTAAAAGACCATAATCTAAAAATTTATCACACCAATTATAATTTTCACATCTATTATTTATTTTATATATCATACTTTCATGGATGTATGGTTTAATTAAATTTATTAATTTGGATGAATTTTCTTTATTAAATCGTAAATAATAATTTTTTTTTGTTTTACTTATTTTACATTCTATGTCATATTCCTTAAATTTTTTTACAAATTTTTTGTGAGTTTCATAATTAAAATTATTAGAATGAATACTACAATAAATACTTATATAACCTCTTTTATTATTTTTTTTCATAGTGCTACCATCATCCATAAACCAAATAGCTATACCTTTAGCATCTATTTTATCAATTATCCAATCAGGAACTGTTTTTGTATTTTTTGGAATGTTATCGCGTAAATCAAATATTTTTGTTTGAAACCTATACGCAGGTTTTTGAGAATACCCATTTTTTTCAATATATGTCATTTTTTTAATACCAAACATTTTTGCTTTCCATTGACAATATTCTTTTTGTTTTTCACCGTGAATTATACGTAATCTATATCTGTTTTTTTTAGTAATTCCTATATTACCATCGCCCAAATATGAACCATATATTATTTGTAATTGGTCTTCATTCAACCCATTTGATATAATATTGTCTATATGCGTTTTATCATATTTAGAAATAATTAAATCACCAATCTTTAATTTATTTGCTTCAATATATCCATTTACTGTCAATATCTTATGTTCAGGTGTACAGTTTATCACTTTTTTTGACATTTTTATTTTAATTAAATCTTTTCTTTCTTTTCTCCATGCATATGTCATGTTTTTATATTCAAAACTATTTGTTTCTCTATTAAAGCTTAATATTTTTGGTAATTCTTCATTTTTTCTCCATTTTTCATATAAGCTTCCTATGTTCATTGGACCATTTGACGTATGTATTTTTGTTTTAAAAGGAAAACATTCATCAACGATTGTCAGTCCATATTCATTAAATAGCTCTCGTGGGTATTCTTTCATACTTAAACTTTGCAACATACAAATAACGATATCTTTATCTTCTACGTCAATAACTTGTGCCTGGATTCTACCTACTCGTGCATCAGGTAAAAATTGTTCAATTCTTTCAACCCATTGTCGCAATAAAAACTCTTTATGAACAATAATTAATGTTTTTAAATTAATACGTGAAATGATGTTCAACCCAAGACAGGTTTTGCCAAAACCTGTATGAAGAGCTAATAAACCACAACCATTTGTTTTAATATGTTCCATGTATTTTTCTACTACTGGAACTTGTTTAGGTCTCAAAGAACCAGAAAATTTTAAATTAATTTTTTTTCCAGAGCTTACTCTGATTTCTTCGGGAACGCCATAATTTTTATATCCATAAAATCTTGGCAAATACATTTTTTTAGAAGATTCTCTATAAACAGGAAATGATTTTGGCTGTTGTAGTGAATTTTTAGGAACATATGGAGAAACAGTTAATTCTTTTCTTATTAATTCTTGTTCTTTGATTTCTAAATTTTCTTTATAAATCGTATAACCTTTGTTTCCAAAATAAGTTGCTGGTTTATCATCCATTGAATATATAATTTTTTTACTAATCTTTTATATATTTTTAATAAACATTCAATTTTATATTTTTTTTAATTTTTTAATTTTTTCTAAAAAAAATTAAAAAATTAAAAAAAATAAAAAATATTAGTTTATGATATATGAATAAAATTTTAAAATCATTAATGCGTGAAAAACACCATTCATTGTTAGCTATATTATTGGCTTTATTTATTATAATTGATGTAAAAATACCATTTCAATTTGCTAATTTAATAGATACAATTGTTGGTAAAACAGTAGTTATTATTATTGTTTTTGCTCTTTTAACATTTAATAAATTTGTTGGTGTTTTAGCCATTGTTGCTGGTTATATGCTTGTTATGAGATCCATGAATATGGCAGGTAACTCCAATATGGGATATTTGGATACTGAACATAGTAAATTTAGAAAAATGAACAGTATGAATGTTAAACACACACGCTCCGTAGAAGAAGATATTATAAATAATATGTTACCCCGGGTAGCAAATGAAAGTGTCAAATCGAGTTATTTTAAACCCATACAAGGAAATTTATATGACGCTGAAAAAATATAATTTTATTTTTTTTAATTTTTTATAAAAAATTAAAAAAATTAAAAAAATTAAAAAAATTAAAAAAATTAAAAAAATTAAGTTAGACTAGAGCTTCTAGTAACAATGGATTCATCGCCTAATATTTTTCCTAGATTCTTAAATATAAAACTATGCAAAAAGACCATCGCACCAATTATAATACAAACAACTATAATTAAATAAAATATGTTTTTTGCATCGGGACTAATGCTGTCAAAAGACCCCTTTATCCAATCTAAACGAGTTTTACCAGATATTGGTTCGCCATTTTCATCTTCAACTGGTGTGCAAACCAAAGGTAACGTTTCATTATTAGTTCTTAATCCGGGACCATTTTTTGTTCCTTTAAAATCAAATGAAGCATTTACATGATTAATATTTTTAATTTGATAATTTTTTACATTTAACATAGAATTAGTTGTTGTGTTATTTAATTCTTCAATACCATTTAATTTTTTATAATCATTTTTTCCAAAAATTTTAACTAATTTATCATAATCTTCTGTTTTAATATTTAAAGTTTTTTCAAAAAAAATTAAATTAAAACCAGTTGTGCAATTACCCAAGTATGGTGCTTTTGATTTATATGAAATAAAACTATCTTGTGGTATAATATGGTTTATATTAAAATTATTTACACTTATTTCTTGATTTTCTACATTGGGTTCTATTGAACTAACAAATTGATTAAAAAAATTTGCTGATTTCGCTGTTGTAGTATCTTTTTTTATTGGAATAAAAATTAAAAGCATCTTATTATTTTTATTCACGAAAATTAATATAATTTCCATATCTACATGTTTTCCGTTATACTTATTAACAGAATTCATATAAAATAAAGCACTATAGAAATCTAATTTTCCCAATGTTGGCATATGAGCAACAGCTTTTTGCATACCATAATTTAACTCAAACATACCACTTATGGTATTTGACATAATATTTATTTTACTAACACCTTTAAAATCATATGTAAATCGTGACAGATTTTTACTTAATTTTATAATCTCACTTTTATCAATATTTATGGGAATTTTATTATAATTACCTTCGCAAGCCATATATATATAGTAAATTATATAATATTATAAATTAAACAAAATTATTTTTAATATATATTTAATATAAGTAAATTATGACTTTATCAAAAAACAGATTAAAAAATATATTAAAAAAAAATAAAGTTCAAACAAAAAAAAAATTAAAAAAAAAGATAAATAAAAAAAAGCAAAAAAAAAAAAGTTTTAAAAACAGAAGAGAAAAGTTTATATTAAAGGTGGTGGAAATAATGATATTTATAATAAAAAAATATATAAACTTTTAAATGAATTTATGAATAAAAATAAGTCAAGTGATAGTTTATCGGTTGATGAAGAGAATGACAAAGAATTAAAATATTATAATTTTGATTTTATATTAATAGATGAAAAGGATAATCAACAAATTTTAGATGCAACGTTAATTGAAAATGAATTTGATGAAAAAGCAAAAACAGAAGAAGAACTTGCCGAAGAAGAAGAACAAAAAAAGAGAGACATTAAAGAAGGGAAAGATATTGATGAAAACACCAAAAAATACATAGAAGATGGTAAAGAAATATGCAAATCACAAGTATATGTGGTTAATGGTGAAAACCCAGTCGCTTTCACTGATACATGTGATGATGGTCAAGAAATTGAAAGTTGGTTTAAGGAAATTTTTAATAGTATTTAAACTTCGTTGCAATAATTGTATTGTTTTTTATTATTATATGCTTGATTGTATATACTTACTAAAAGAGATTTAGCAATGGGTGTATTTATTTTTTTTTTTGATATTTCTGTTTTAAAATCAATAAGCGTTAAAATAATACTATCGACTTTAGCTACTATTTTTTTTTCTTCCCTGTATGTTTTTTTTAAATTATATAACCCAGGTATTAGTATTATTTTATTAACTAATTTCTTTATATTATTCGATAATTTCTTATAATAAATATAATTAAAAGATTGAACTTCTATTTTTACCAAGTCTAAATATTTTACAAATTTTGTAAAATCTTTTTCTAAATATCCAAATGTTTTTTCTCTATTTTCACTATACCACCATCTAGATATTTTTTGATAAATATTATTATCATATATACAATATTCACCATTTACCATTAATTTTTGTTTCTTGTTTTTTATTGCCGTTTCTTCTACCGTTTCTTCTGCCTTTCTTGCTGTTTCTTCTGCCTTTCTTGCTGTTTTTTCGGTTTCTGCTGTTTCCGTGGTTTCTGCGGTTTCAGTGGTTTCAGTGGTTTCTTCGGTTTCCGTGGTTTCTACTGTTTCCGTGGTTTCTACTGTTTCCGTGGTTTCTACTGCCTTTTTATATTGTTCTCTAATTATTTCTGTTTTTCCAATTTTCATTCCTTCTTTCAAATTAAATAAAACTTCAAATTTTAAATTATAATTTTCTAAAACTTCATTATAATCTTCTAAAGAAAAATTATTGGTATTTTTCATAAAAAATGACATTATACTATAGTATTTTATAAAAAAATAAAAATTTTAATTTATTTTTTTATTAATTTAAAATTTTTATTTAGATTTAATATAAAAAAGAGATGATTTAATAAAAATTTTGAAATTATTTTTATTAAATATATGGAATATATTCTGGAGTATTATTTTCATATATTGTCGCTTTAAAAGCATCATTATAACCTTCAACAAATACACTATCGCCGTTAAAAAGTTCGTCACACCCATAATCACCGGTGCAACTTTTTCCATTTTTGCTTATTGGTAATTTTACACTATTATTTTTATCACTCAAAGTATAAAATTGCCATTTTTGTCTATTTGAATACATTGGTCTTCCCATCAAAGGAAGAATTGTTTCTTCCCCATTTAATCTTGTTAAAATACCGATTTGTTTCCATTGTGTTCTTGGGCCACGTGTAGGGACATTTATTGGTATTCCTCTTGGGTCACCGCTATCTTTCGGGAAATAATTACCATCTCTATGAGGTGGCAAATAAGGATTTGATAAAATATCACCAGGGTCATTTGATACTCTTGCTCCTAATTTTGGTAATATATTAAAATGAAATCTATCTCTAAAAGGATGTTCTAAAATTTTTTTTAGATAACTAGGTTTATTTTCATTAACGAGAGAGATTTTATAAACACTCTGTGTCATAACATACAAAAAAATACTAAATATTATTATTAAAAATACAATTGTTGTATTTTCAATACAAAAAACACCTGGTGGACATTTTCGAGCCATACTTATATATTATGTTTAATTTATTTTTTGCCACCCAACATCTTTTCTAGACCACCCATGCCACCACCCATACCTTTCAATGCGCCCATCATTTCTTCCGCTTGTTTCATCATTGGACCCATACCTTTAATAGAATCCATAAGTCCTCGCTGTTGTTCAATTAATTTAGATGTTTCCCCTGTTAATCCTTTAATACCATCCGACCCTAACATATTTTGAAGATTATCATATGCCTGTTCTAATGTTTTTGAATGGTCAATTCTATCACCTTCCGATTCGTCATCATCGTTTCCTCCATCTACTCTCGCTGGTTTACTGGAAGGAATGGTTTTATTATTAAAACTTTGTTTCGTGCAATTACCCTTGTCATTTTCCCAGCAAAACATTGGTTTTGGGTCACAATCTTTTTGTAAAACATCTGTGTCACCTTCTCTAACATATTCCCCAGCTTCATTTTTTTTCCAACATTTTCTTTTTTCATTTGTAGCCATAGTGTCTTCTTGTTCTTCAGTTTTTTCTTCTTCAAAACCTTCAATATTTAACGCTTTTCTGTTAAGAATAACAGAAACTATTATAGCGGTTCCTAAAGTAACAGTCATGTTTTTAGTAAAGAAGCAAGTTAAAAGACCAATTGCAATAAACATAGCCAAAGCATTCCAATTAGATTTTGAAATATATACTAAAGCTAAAGTTATTGCCGCTAAAAGAACAACATATGAAACGACTTTATTTTTCAATAAAGAAGATTTTTCAATTCTTTTTAATGTTTTCTTTAATGTTTTACCAACCTTCGATGATTTTTTTGCCATTTATATACATAATATATATTAAAACTTATTTGCAAAAATTAAATCTTTTTTTAAATTTTAAATTTTAAATAATTTAAAATTAAAATTATATTAATATAATTTAAAATTCTACACTTACTTACCCATGTTGGTTAATGCACTTATCATACCTTGCATGCCTTTCATGCCTTTCATGCCTTTCATGGTTTGTTGTAGGGTTTTCATTTTGTCTTGTACATCATCGATAATATCAACACAATTACCAGCGTCATCCTTTTCTTTTCCTTCCGGGCACGCATCTCCTGTTTGTTGTAATTGTGTTTTAAGGCCATCCATCACCTTTTCAACGTTGTCTCCTGGTTTCAACGCTTCTTCAAAGTTCTCTTTTACCTGGTTGCAACCAAAAACAAAGTTGGCAACAAATAAACCAGCCAATACAGCGATGACATTATTTTTCGCGTAGCATTTAGTTGAGTATGCAACAGCGGCAAACATAACGATGCAATTCCAAGAACGCATACTAAAATATCCAAGAACATTCAATATTGCTAAAAGACTAACAACGTAAAAAACGTATTTATTTTTTGTTAACTTCATCAAACTCTTTTTCATTATAATATTAGCTTATAAAAAAAAAAATCTCCTAAATATTTTTTAGTTTTTTATACTTTTCTTTTTTTTTATTATTTTTTATACTTTTCTTTTTTTTGTTATTTTTGTTATTTTTGTTATTTTTGCTATTTTTAATACTTTTCTTTTTGCTATTTTTAATACTTTTACCATTGCTTGGAACAACATACCCGCCTTTTTGTTTTTTTCTGTTTTTTTTCTGTTTTTTTTTGTTTTTTTTTTTTTTTTTTTTTTTTTTTTTTTTTTTTTTTTTTTTTTTTTTTTTTTTTTATCCAATTATTTTATTTTTTAGTTCATTTTTTAAAAATATATTTTGTTCATTTTCAATATTTCTCTCTAAATAAATTTTTAAATTTTCTAACGCAGAAATCTCTTCTTTCATTTTTCTTTTTTTTTCTTCAAAAATTCCCCTGCATCTATTAATCAAATATGAATAATCTTCTTCCGAATTTTCAATATATTCCAGTATTTTTGATAATCTTTTATATTCATTATCAATAACTTCGTTCATATAATACATAAATCACAATTATTTTTTAAATTACTAATGCATAAATGATTTTAAAATCAATATAAATAAAAATATGAAAATATATTTATTATAAAATATTTAAATCTAACAGAATAATATTTAGAAATGTCGAAAAATAATGAGATTCTTCTTACTGAAAACCCTGATAGATTTGTCATGTTCCCACTAACTGACGAGTCAATATGGAAAGCTTACAAGAAACAAATGGACTGTTTTTGGAGAGCCGAGGAGATTGATTTTTCCTCCGATATGGCGCACTGGAAAACATTAAATAAAGATGAAAAACATTTTATTAAGATGATATTAGCTTTCTTTGCGGCAAGTGATGGTATTGTTATTGAAAATTTGGGTATGCGTTTTTTGAGCGAGGTTCAATTACCGGAGGCGAGGGCAGCATATGGGTTTCAATTAATGATGGAAAACGTGCATTGCGTCTCGTCAACCACCAAAATTTTAACTGATAATGGTTATTATAATATTGGCGAATTGGAAAATAAATTTGTAAATGTTTGGAATGGGAATGAATTTTCCAACGTGCAAATAAAATATACTGGAAATCAATCTCTATATAAAGTAAAATTATCAAATGGTATGGAATTAGATTGCACTGATGGTCATAAATGGCTCATTAGAACGGGTAATCAAACACATCCCGAAAGATGCGTTCAAGAAAAAATAGAAACGAAACATCTAAAAAATGGGTATGTATTATCTAATTTTGAATTACCTGTAATAAAATGCACGGACCCCAATGAATTTAAAAATCCATATATACATGGTTTTTTTTGCGGAGATGGAACTTATTGCAATAATTATCCAACTATTTATTTATACAATGAAAAAAGAGAATTATTACCATATTTTAATCCAAAAAACATTCAAAAAAAGAAAAATCCAATTCGGTTTTATATAACCGATAAAATAAATAAACCGAAATACGAGGTTCCTATAAATTATAGTATTAAAACTAAATTAGAATGGTTGGCGGGTTACGCTGATGCAGATGGATGTATTAATTTAAATAAAACGAAAGATGCCACATCTATCCAAATTGTTTCGATTAACAAATCATTTTTGAAAGATGTTCAGTTAATGTTAACTACGATGGGTATTTTATCGAATATAAAATTAAATCATAAAGCAGAAAAAAGATTATTACCAAAAAACGATGGCACTGGGGAAAGTGCATATTATAATTGCAAAGATTGTTTTGTATTATATATATCAACGAAAGATGTAAATAAACTTATTTTGCAGGGATTTTGTCCAAAAAGATTAAATATTTTATATTGTGAAAGAATTGATAATTCATTTTCTAGTAAAGAAAAAATTAGAATAAAAAATATTAAAAAAATTTCGGATGATGAAAAAACATTTTGTTTTTCAGAACCTATAAATCATACTGGGATATTTAATGGTATATTAACTGGGCAAAGTGAGACTTATTCACTACTCATAGATACTTATATTAAAGAAAAAGGAGAAAAAACAAAATTATTTCAAGCTTTGGATAATTTTCCTTGTATTAAAAAAAAAGCTGATTGGGCTAAAAAATGGATTAACGATAAAAGAAGTAATTTTGGCACTAGACTTTTGGCTTTCGCGTGTGTCGAGGGCATTTTTTTCAGTGGTTCTTTTTGTTCTATTTACTGGTTAAAAAAACGTCAATTGATGCCTGGTTTAACATTTTCAAATGAATTAATTAGTAGAGATGAAGGTATGCATACTGATTTTGCTGTTCTTTTATATTCAAAATTAAAAAATAAAGCAAAAAAAGCAAAAGTGCATGAATTATTTAAAGAAGCTGTTGAAATTGAAAAAGAATTTATTTGTGAGGCATTGCCATGTAAATTAATAGGTATGAACTCGAATTTGATGCGTGATTATATTGAATTTGTAGCGGATCGTTTATTAGTGCAGCTGGGTTATCCAAAATTATTTAATAAATCAAACCCATTTGATTTTATGGAAATGATTAGTTTACAAGGTAAAACGAATTTCTTTGAAAAAAGAGTTGGTGATTATAGTTTATCTAGCGGCGACCATAGCAAGGCGTCATTTGATTTAGATATGAATTTTTAATAATATTTTATATTATATATATATTCTTATGTTGGGACTTATATTAACAATTTTAGTTATAATAATTCTTTTAGCTGGGGTTATTTATTACGTATCGGTTAGAAATAATGAAATGAATGATAAGTATGTTAATTCTTTAACCAAACATAATAATTTTAAAAAAAACGCTTTTGGTCATATAACCAATTCTTTAAAAGAAATCGATTATTTAAATAGGAAATCAGGGTCTTTAGGAAGCAACAAAGATTCTATATGTTATAAAAGCGAAGGTAATGAAATAGAAGGTTGCGAATGCCATAATAGCTGTTCTACATGTGGTTATAGTAATTCACCGAATGGTATTAATCAATGTTTAACGTGTAAAAATGGAAATGAAGTAAATTCTTTATACAATAACGGTGCTGGATGGTGCGGTTCTTTTAATGAAAAGGGTGAAATTATTAATTCCACACCGTCCATAGAATCTAGTTTTTCCAATAATGAAGCAACTGTAAATGGTTCTGCATCTGGTTCTGCATCTGGTTCTGCATCTGGTTCTGCATCTGGTTCTGCATCTGGTTCTGCTAATGATTCTAGAGAAATGACATGCAATGAGAGATTTGCCAGAATGTGCTCTTCTTCTTCGGATTGGGCTGAATGTTTAGAGAAAAATAAAACTTCTTTAGTTTTAGCAGGTTGTAATATTCAATTAGAAAGCAATGATTCGTCGTCCGGTTCATCGTCCGGTTCATCGTCCGGTTCATCGTCCGGTTCATCCGCTAGCGAAACTGCTGCATCTACAGGTATGATAAAAAAAGATTCTTTAAAAGTTGGTGAAAAAATGTTAGCAAACGAATATTTACAATCAAGTAATGCTAAATTTAAGTTCTTAATTGAAGATAATGGAAAAATAATAATAAAACATATCAATGGAACACTAAAGTGGTCTGCGCAACCAAATTTATTAAGCACGTTTGATGGTCCATATTATCTTGAATTCAATTCTTCATTCAACTTAAAGTTACATGATAAAAATGGAAGAGGTGTTTGGGAAGCCATGTCAAAAGAACCATTTACCAGTGGTTCTAATGTTAAAGTTTTATTAAAAGATGATGGTGTTTTGCATATTCAAGATAATACTGGAAGTTCTAAATGGGATTCTGAAACATATAGTGCATCTACGGGCGGTGCATCTACGGGCGGTGCATCTACGGGCGGTGCATCTAGTTTACCAACTAAGACCACACATGATATTTTTGGATATGCTGAACATCAAAAATGTCCAGAAGATAATTTTAAATATATTGTTAATGGTAGTGATGCCGGAAATGTAGCTTGTTCTAATGACCCGACAAATGTTAATAATGCTTGCGCTTTAAAAGGTTACACTGGTATTCAGTCGAAACCCCTATTACCAAGATGTTATGGTGAAGAAAAGTATGAAAAATCGAATGGTGATATATTTACTTGTATTGATAATGTAAAAATAGGAAACATAAACAAATATGTAATGAGTCAATACGGTGATAATGTTCAATGTAACATATATGATGAAAGTTCGAAATCTTATAAATATAATACAGATGCTAATAAAGGTATGAAAAAAATTTAATTATTTTGTGTTCTTTGATTTATAAAAAATATATTATAAATTTAATATATTATAAAAAATATATTAAATTTATAATATATTTTTTATAATATATTTTTATAAATATATTAAATTTTTTATTATATATATTTCATAAATGATTACAACACATTTAATGGGTGGATTAGGAAATCAATTATTTCAAATTTTTAATTGTATCGCTTATGCTATTAGACACAAAGAACAATTTAAGTTGCCTCTTATAAAACGCGATATGAAATCAGCAGAAGGTGCGTTAAGACCTACCTATTGGGATACCTTTTTTAAGCGATTGACGCCTTTTTTAATAAAAGATATACCGAAGGATATTTTGGTTTATCAAGAAAAGTCGTTTCATTATATGGTAATACCAGAAATAAAGAATCAAACATTTTTGTTTTGGGGATACTATGCTTCTTACAAATATTTTGAGGATAATTTTGAAATTATAAAAAAAATGATTGGGATAGAAGGAATGAAAAGTAAATTGCGAGAGAATTTTGAATTCAATGATTGCATTTCTATGCATTTCAGACATGGTGATTATAAAAATATTCAAGATTCACATCCAATTGCATCTAATCAATATTATATAGATGCCCTTGAACATATTATTACAAAAACAAAAGATAATTGGATGATTTTATATTTTTGCGAAGAACAAGACAACGCGGCAATAAATATAAAAATAAAAATATTAAAAAGAAGATTTAAAAATTTGAAATTTATCAAGTGCGATGATAAACTCACCGATTGGGAACAAATGTTGTCGATGTCTTGTTGCGAACACAATATAATAGCAAATAGCACATTTAGTTGGTGGGGTGCCTATTTTAATGATAATAAAGAAAAGATAGTGTGTTATCCGAGTCAGTGGTTTGGACCGAAACTTGCTGATAAAAATACGAAGGATATTTGTCCGGAAGAATGGGTAAGTATTTAAACACGCATATAAAAAGCGTCTCCCCAACCATATTGTTTATAAATTGCTTCACATTTTCTTTCAAATCCTTTTTCTTTCAAAAATTCATCGATTTCACCAATCAATGCACAATCTTTATAAACTTTTTCTGTATTAACCTCTGTATATATATAATCAATATTATCTATATATTTACCCAATCCTTTCAATGCTTTTAATTCGGCACCCTGTATATCAAGGTTTAAAAAATTAACATCTTTCATGTCTATTTGTTCCTTTTTAATAACTGTATCCATTCGAGATGTTATCATTTTTTCTTTTTTTACAACATGTACTTGTGGATGATGTTTTTCGTGTGTTCCCAATTCTAAAAAGGATGATGATTGTCCGTTATTTGTAATATTAAATGTAACCTCTTCGCCATCTACGTCGCTTGCAACTGCTTTAAAAATATTTATATTTTTATTTTTATTTTTCATTTGGATTACTTTATCATCCATGGCTTCTATCCAAAAAATTTTTTCTTTTGGTATTTTTTGGATTAAATACGGTAAAAGTTCTTCACATTCATGAGCACCAATGTGTAGAACACCTGTAATATTTAGTTTGAAATTTGCTACTAATTTATCTAACGTGATTAACATTTATAATTATAATAGATTTTTTATATTTAAATATAAAAAATCAATAAATTATATATGAATTTGTTAATAATTAATGGCAGTTTACATAATAAAAATAAAGAAGGTATGGAAAAAATGTTACATCTTCTGAAAATAAAATATAAATTTGGCAATATAGATGATATATCAAATTTCGATATTGTATATTCACCATCATTGCCTATAAATAGTGCATTATATCCAAAAAAAAAATTTATATTTGGACCTCATTTTTCAGTATTTCCAGACAAAAGACTATCGGTAATTGATAATATAAAAAAAAATACGGTATATATTCAACCGAGTGAATGGGTATGTAAATTATGGTCATACTTTAAAGAAATACAACATATCCCTTTAAAACAGTTATGTTTTCCTGTTAATACAGATAAATTTATACCATTGAATAATAAAACATCATTGATTAGGACAAAGGTTTTTATTTATTTTAAGAGGAGAAAACCGGAAGAATTATCTTTTTTAAAAACATTTTTACATAATAAAAATATTGAATTTAAAATTTTCGATTATGTTAAAAGATATGAAGAAGAAGATTATTTAAAATATTTACAAGAATCAAAATACGGAATAATATTGGATGCACATGAAAGTCAGGGATTTGCATTGGAAGAAGCACTTTCTTGTGATGTTCCATTGCTTGTATGGGATGTTAGAAGTTTAAATCAAGAAGAAGGTATAACATATCCCGATATACCCGCGACAAGTATACCGTATTGGGATAATAGATGTGGCGAATATTTTTATAGAAAAGAAGAATTTGAAGGAAAATATAATGAGTTTATAAGTAAATTAGAAACATATAAACCGAGAGAATATGTGTTGGAAAATTTAAGCGTTGAGAAATGTGCCGAAAATTTTAAAAAATTAATAAATGAGTTATAATAATTGCAATTTCAATAAATAATCATGTAATTCATGTTTTGTTAAAGGATTTATTGTGCTATTATAATCTCGTAAATTTTCAGCATCTATATTTTCTTTGTAATCAAATACCGATTTAATATGAGTATATTTACCATGTTTTTTTATTCTACCTGATTGAGAATCATTAATTAATGATTCTAATAATTTTTCCCCTGGTCTTAACCCTGATATTTTTACTGGTTTATTATATTTTTCAGAAAAGAGTTCAATTAAATCTTTCACTTTTAAAGATGTTAATTCAGATATTACCGTATCACCACTCTTTGCATTTAATATTGTATATTCTATTAAATCCACACTTTGGTCCAACGTCATTACAAATCTGGTCATTTTTTCATGTGTTAACGTAAATTCTTTATAGTTGTTATCTTTCCCCATTGCATGTAATCGTGGAATTATGCTACCATTTGAATTAAGCACATTACCATACCTAACGTTTACATAAATTCTTTATAGTTGTTATCTTTCCCCATTGCATGTAATCGTGGAATTATGCTACCATTTGAATTAAGCACATTACCATACCTAACGTTTACAAATTTGATATTTTTTATAAACCTCGCTTTTTCAATTAAAAACGTTTCAGACAAAGCTTTTGCCATACCATAGTTATTTATTGGACTACAAGCCTTATCAGAACTTACAAATAAAACTGTTTCCAAATTTGTTAGAACGTTTAAATTATCTTCAACCGAATCTAAAATATATTTTGTTCCTAACATATTTGTATTTAAACTTTCATTTGTATTTATTTCACATTGTTCAATATGTTTCATTGCACATGCAATGATTATTATATCTGGTTTTACGCGTTTTATAGATTCTTTTACTCTAATTCTATCCGAAACATTCCCGATAATAAAATTTAAATTTTTATGAGATTTAAATTTTAACCTCATTTTCCAATGTTTATGTTCATCTCTAGAAAAGTTGTAAATTATATTATTATCCAAATACCGTTTATTTAATTTATGACCGAGAGAACCCGTCCCACCGAATATTAATATTTTTTTATTTATAATCATTTAAATATACTATTTAATATACATTTAAATGAATATTGATACTATATATTTATTTGGTTCAACTGGTATGTTGGGGAACTATGTTAAAAAAATATTAACAAACGATTTCAATGTTATTTGTGTTACACGATGCGATTTTGATATTTTAATTGATAATTGGAAAAAATTAAACATGGTTTTAAAAAATATAAAAAAAAATGATGTTATTGTTAATTGTGCTGGAATTATACCACAGAAAACACAAGATAATAAATATAAAATATATATAAAAATTAATGCATTATTTCCTCACAAATTACAAAATATTGTTGAAAAAGTTGGTGCAAAACTCATTCACATATCGACTGATTGTGTGTTTAATGGTAAAAAAAATTCACCATATAACGAAGATGACATACACACTGAAAAAAATATATATGGTATAACAAAATCGTTAGGGGAACCAGAAAACGCAACTGTTATAAGAACATCTATTATTGGTGAAGAATTAAAAGGTAAAAAAAGTTTGTTGGAATGGGTTAAAAGTAATAAAAATAAAACAATAAATGGATATTCAAATCATTTATGGAATGGTGTAACTTGTTTAACATTGGCTAATATTATTCATAAAATAATATTTAAAAACAAATTTTGGAAAGGTATAAAACATTTTTTTTCACCAAATATTGTTTCAAAATATGAGTTGTGTTGTTATATATCAAAAGAATTTAATTTAAACATTAATATTAATAAAATGAATGGACCAGAAACTATAAATAAAACATTATCTTCCATCTATAAAATTGAAGATGATTATATTATATCAGATATATCAAATCAAATTAAATTATTAAAAACATTCACATTATATATATAATTATATGAATAATATTTACTTTGTAGGAGATAGCCATTCAATTATTGCTTGGTTTTTAAAACCAGTTGACCACCATTGGTTTGGTTGGGCAGGGCTACCTGTAACCATGTTTCAATTTATTAATAACGAAATACCATTATTTAACTTGGTTGAAAGGTATAACCCGGGTAATATTTGCAATACTAATATAAAAAAAAATGATTTTGTATTATTTAGTTTTGGTTGGAATGATGTTCAAAAAAATATATACAAATATCAAAAAAATAATTATAAGGATTTCATTGATAATATAACAGAAAAATATGTTAAAAAAATAATATATTTAGGGAAAAAATTTGAAATAAAACCAATTATATATTGTATATTACCAGTAACTGAAAATATTGGTAATGAAATTAATGGTGAAATAAAGGAAAGAATTGAATATACCAATTATATGAATAAAAAATTATTATATTTTTCCAATAAACATGATATATTATTTTTGGATATATATAATAAGGTTAGTAAAGATAACATCTATGTTAAAGAATATGTAGACGATGATATGTGTCATTTAAATAATAAAAATGAACATTTATTACAATTTTTAGAAAAGCAAATATTAAATATTTGCAAGAATTATACAAATTAGTTAATTTATAAATAAATATTTTTCCAAGCAATTATCATAATATGTTTTAAAATCTCTTTTATAATTATATTTAGTCCATTCTTTATCTGTACCCTGGTACCAACCATCTATATTTTTAGTTGGTATGGTATCATCTACCATAATGGATTTTTTATTTTTTTTTTTAATTTTAAATATTAAATTCCCCCTTTCTGTATTTTTAAAAAATAATATTTCATCACTAATCTCTTTTAATTCTTCAAATACATGATACACAGCCTTCCAAACATCTCCTGTTTGTGGCCCAACCTTTTTCAAATTTAAGGCTTCTTGTTCATATTCACTATGTGGAAATACATCGTCTAACATTATTATACCACCATCGTTTAAATGTTCTAATGAATTTTTTATATCTTTGGTAACTTGATATGCAGTATGTAAACCGTCAATAAAAATAAAATCATATTTCTTTTTATTTTCAAAAAATTCATCAGATGTCATTTTATAATTAACAAAATTACATTCGCAATATTGTTCTGGGTCAACACCATCTTTTTTTGTTGAATTAACATATTTAAATGTTTCACCATTCCATACACCTATTTCCAAGTAACTTGGATTTAATAAATTATATTTTTGGAATAAATAATTAATAACTTTATCGCGACGCAATGACATTATAATATATTAATAAACATATATTTAATATATTTAATATATTAAATATATTTAATATATTAAATATATTTTAACAAGACGATGTATGGTTTTTTTTTATTTCTATAAATGCTGGTTCTGACCAATAACTATTTATATTTAATTTTCTAAATAAGGTATTCATCCACCAATCGGGTGGATTGTCAAATGGTAAATAATTCTCATATAATTTTTTTGCACAATTTAAATTTAAAAAATAAAATTGTGCCACTCTTGTTCCTCCATGACAATATTTTGTTATTTTATTACTTTTTTTATAAACTATTTTATCAGCAGTAACTTTTTCCTCGTCAATACTTTTATAAGAAGCCCATTTTGAATCGAATAATATATCCCAATTTTCTGGAAGTTGAGTTAAATAAAGTTCAAGTCTATTTGGTATATTATCATATACAAACCCAATGTTATCTTCCATAATAACACTATATTCATAATTATTTTCTACAATATCCTTTAATGACAAATAATGTTTATATGTACAAGATATATAACCATTTTTTAAATATTTATTTACTAATTTACTTTTTAATTCTGATGTAATTTCATTTTTATTTGGATGCAATATCCATTTTACATCATCCATATCTACACCATTGTCTTTCAATAAACGCGTCATTGTTTCTTTCCGCGTTTTTTCGCCATTATGTATAATATAATACTGAATTTTCATACTATACTATATATATATATGGGTTTCTTATACTAATAATAATTTAATATATATGATGACTCCAACCGATATGTTTAACATAACCATTTTTATTTTTTGTTACAACTGAAATATAACCTAATTTATTAAGTTCAATTTGCAAATTATATTCATCCTTTTTATTATATGGTATACCAAATAACGCTATCTCCTTTTTTCTTAAACTTGGATTAAAAGTATACATTGATATGTTATTTTGATGAATAATATTGTACAATTCATTATTTGTATTTTCAATGGTCATTTTATATCTATTAATGTATTCATTATATGAACGTAATTTGACTAATGATATTTTATTATTTGATTCCAATATTTCCAAAGATTTTTCAATAAAACCACTATCATAAAATTCCCAATCTTCTTCACAGTGAAACACATATTCTGTATTTATAAATTTCGAACCATTTTCAATAGATTTCATTTGTCCAATTCGTTTTTCATTATATATTATTTTACACGGATATGGTAATAATTCTTTTGCAAAATCATTTATCCCTTTTAAACCAGAATCCTCCATTATAATTACTTCTTTAATTGGATAGGTATTATATTTCAAAAAACTTTCTAAAGTTATTTTTAATAATTTCGGTCTATTACAAGCTGTTAAAAATAATGTAATTTCTTTAATTGACATGTTATAATATAACTAATTTTTATTTTTTATATAAAAATAAAAATTAATTATATATTACATTTTTTCAAATAATATATGGGCTACATTTGCACCATGGGGTATTTCTATATATTCAAACTTTTTTTTAATTTTAAAATTATTATTAATTATATAATTTATTTTTTTTTTTATTAATAAAGGAGATGGACAATTTTTGTTTAAAGATAAAAATAAATATTTACTATTTACAATTATATTATCAAAATAATTTTTAAAAAAATCCCAGGATAATTCACTTAAACTATGCATTCCTATTATTAAATCTATATCTTTTTTAGGTTTTATATCATCTTTATAACAATCTAAAAAATTTATTTTTTTATATGTATTGGTATTTAATTCATTTTGTAAATAAAATTTTTGTAATTCAATAATGTGTGGAATATCTATAATTTCATAATTGTTAAATTTTATGACTCCATCCATTAATCTTAATATATTTCCAAATCCACCCCCAATTTCAACTATATTATTTAATTCTTTACCCAATTAATTAAATAAAAATGTTAGTATAAAAATATGTTTTGAATCTAAATCATCTACCCTATGATACTGATTTTCAATATTTTTATAACCAATAAGTGATTTTTCTTTGTTATAAAAATCATTATATAAACTTATATTTATTTTTTTAGAAAAATTTAAAGCTTGTTTATCAACATCACCATTATTAATAATGAAACCATATACATGTCTGTTACTCCTGAATTCATTTAAATCTATATTTTTATCATTAACATAACATTTTTTAGCGTCGTCAAATATCCATGTAAATCCATTCATTATAATAAATATAAATAATTTTTATTTAAATTAATATATTAATATTTTTATATGAAGATTAAACTAATGATTCAAAATACAATATTTAAATATACAGAAGATTATGTTTATTCGATAATACCATTATTAAATTGCGAAATAAAATTATATAATCATTTTGATAATAATATTATTGATAAAAATTATATATATATATTTTGGGTTCGACTTCCAGATAATTTAGTAATTACAAACGAAACAAATAATATATATTTATTTAACACTGAACAAATGTGTAAAAAATATGAAAATTGGAGCGAAAAAATGAATAAAATATCGAAAAAAATAAAAATAATAGATTTTTCGAATGAAAACTTAAAATATTTTAATAAATCATTTTCTACTTATTTCTTACCATACCAAGTTAATTATAACGAATTATATAATTTCAAAAAAAATAAGGATGTTTGTATTATATCCGATAATCTAATTTCAAAGAGAAGAAAATATATTGTTGATAAATTAAAAGAAAAAAATATAAATGTTGATATTATTAGTGGATTTGGGAAACAAAGAGATTTGAAAATTTTCAAATATAAAATAATATTAAATATAGGTTGGAGCAAATGTTTAAAGATTTTCGAATCCATTAGATGTGATAGGTGCGTTTTTAATAACATTATTGTTATTAGTGAAACTAAATTTGATACAAATACATATCATTTAAAAGACCATATTATATTCGAAGATTATGAAAAAATACCAAATAGAGTTATACATACTCTAAAAAATTATGATAAAATATATAACAATTTATTTGAACATTTTGATATACAAAAAATAGATAATATAATTAAAACCATGAGTTTACCCACTGTTAAACATTTAATGCGTTAAGATGTAATTTATAATCAGCAAAATCATTTTCATAACTATAATGTGATGATATATTAACCATGTTTTCAAAAAAACTATTATTACCTGTATTATTAAATTTCATAACAAATATACCTCTACATTCATTGTCCATTTTTGTAATAGAATTAATATATTTTAAATCAAATTTTTCCTTATTTAACATAATATGATAAATTAGTTTCCATACATCCCCTGTACATGGTCCATGTACATTACTAACGGGTATTGTTTGTTCTTTTATATTTTTTGGTAAAATATCGTCAAAAAATATTATCCCGTTCTTTTTTAAATTATTATAACTATTTTCAAAGTCTTTTATTAATTGGTGACATTCATGTAAACCATCTATGAAAATAAAATCATATTTTAGAGTTATATGATTTAAAAAAAAATCGTCTGATGTTGTTTTATAATTAACTATACTCTTACCTTCAAATATAGGATATGGATCAACTGCATCTTTATTACTACATGTAATTTCTATAAATGTTAAACCTCTTTGAATACCTATTTCCAAATAATTGCTTTCTGTATTTTTAATAAATGAATTAATAACATCATGTCTCTTCATTTTATAATATTTAAAATATAACCTCTAATCCATTTTTTATTAAAATACTTTTTGTAAATACTATTTTGAATATTTAAACATTTAGTATACAAAAATTCACTTTTTTCTAAATTTTGTATTTTTTTAAACAAGTCTTCTGGCGTTTTAAATATTGTTTCCTCACAAAATTCTTCATTGAAAGGCCATTTTAAATTGTTAAATTCACCAACTCTCAATGTATTTTGAGATAATATTTCAAATGTTCTTTTATTTGGGTCACCCACACCATTTAAATCTAATGCGTATTTCGATTCACCCATGTATTTTAAAAAATCATTATAATTTAATCTTCCCGGATTATATACTATTTTATATATTTTACTATATAAGATTCTTCTATTTCTAATATAATTAATTTCATTATCTATGTGAGTAAATAATGTTCCTGTAAAAAATAATCTATTATGTTTGATTTTACTTTTATTTGTTTCTTCTAATTTTTCTATTAATGATTTTTTTCCAAACATTATAAATGGAAATGGTACAACATTTTTATAATATTTTTTATTTTTATTATAATTTCTTTTAAAAAAAAAATCTATTTTTTCATTTTTTATAAATTCAGTCGGGTCGTAATCATAGTCATAAATATCAAACACACAAACCTTTTTAAAATTATTTTTATTTATAATACCTAATTCTTTATTCCAAATATCTAAAATAGATTGTTTAAAAAATTTTCTTTCTTTAATTGTATCATAAAAAGCAATTACAATAAATAAATAATCATAATTTTTATCTGTTATGGTATTCCAGTTTTTTTTGGGTTCAATATTATATTTTTTTAAACTTTCTTCTTTATTTAATTCTATATTATTAATAAAATAATCTGCTTCTGGGAACAATATCTTTAAACCTATATCCTGTTGTACACCATCTATAATAGCAATTTTCATTAATATAATTAATATAATTAATATATATTATATTTAAATTAATTTAAATATAATAAATATGTATATGTATATTTAATGACTATATGTGTTTATATGTTTCACGATATAATATTTAAACAAAATATAATAAATATACCATATTATAATGAACGACTTTGTAATACAGAATGTTGTGCAATTTCATTTTATGAATTTAAAAATATTATAGATAATTTAATGAAAAAATACACTATTATATCAACTGGTGATTTTTTAAATGATAATTATGATAAATATAAAGATAATTGTATTTTAACTTTTGACGATGGAACATTATGTCACTTTAAATATGTATATCCTTATTTAAAAAAAAAAAAAATTTCTGGTAGTTTTTTTATAACAGGGAAAGTTATTTTTGAAAAAAAAGTATTAACACCACATAAAATACATTTTTTGTTATCCCATTTTAAAATAAATTTAAACGAACTTATAATTAATATAAGGGATATATTTCTACAAGATAACAATATAGAAAAATTTTTAAGTTTATGGAATACATACAAAAAAAGTACTTATATTAATAATGATTGGTCTTCACAAAAGATATTTATTACTAATATTTTAAGAAATAACGACTACTTATACATTGGTGATATTCTCTTTAATAAATTTATATTGAAAAATTTAACAGAGGAACAATTTGCAAATTCTATGTATATGAATTATGAACAAATAACCGAAATGCATAAAAATAATATGGAAATTGGGTCTCATAGTTATACACATAATACCAATGAAACATTTGAAAAATGTAGAAAAATGAAAGAGTTTCTACAAAAAATAGATGTAAAAAATTATATATTTTCATATCCGTGTGGAAATACCAGTAATTATGACTTATATAAAAAAAATGGTTTTGTTGCTGGGTTCACCGTTAAACCAGGTTGTATAGATACCAATATTGATAAATTAAAATTAGGCAGATACAAAGTCGTTAAAAACATGGTTCAAACTAAAAAAATTGTTATATGTGGTATGCAGAGACAATGTATTGAAATTTGCAAATTCTTGATTCAAAATAATATAAATATTGATTATATTGTAACTATTAAAAACCCAAATAATAATAAGGCTTCTGGTTGGGTTGATTATTCTGAATTTGCAAAACAATATTCTATACCAATTTATTATTGTAAATCATATTCTTTAAAAAAAAAAGAAGATTTTGATTTTTTTAATGAACATAACTTTGATATTTTATTACTTGGTGGATGGCAAAGATTAATACCAGAAATAATATTAAATACATTAAAATGGGGTGCAATTGGACAACATGGTAGTTCTGAACTATTGCCAAAGGGTCGAGGAAGAAGTCCTATTAATTGGTCAATAATTACGAATAGAAAAAGAATAGTATGGAATATTTTTAAGATTGCACCTGGTATAGACGATGGTGATATTATTGATTATAGAATTATTAATATAAATGATTTTGATACTTGTGATACTATATATAAAAAAATAGGTATAATTGTAAAAAATATGTATCTTGAAAACATTCCAAAAATATTTAATAATAATGTAAAACTTATTCATCAAATTGGCGATGCAACCTTTTATAAAAAAAGAACTCCAAGCGATGGATTAATAAATTGGTCTAAATCAAAAAATGAAATTTATAATTTAATAAGAGCCGTAACTAAACCTTACCCAGGAGCATTTACATATAACACATATGATAAAATAATGATATGGAAAGCACATCCTTTTGATGATAATATTTTATATTATGGCAAACAAAACGGCGAAGTTGTTGAAATATTTGACGATAATTCATTTTTAATTAACTGTTGTGACGGAACATTATTGGTTACCGAACATACCTCAAAAAATATTTATAAAGGTGATATATTGGCATCGGAAATAAATTACCAAACTACAAATCCACCATCTACTGTTATATGACCGCAAATATTCATTTTGGTAATAAATTCTACATTATTATATTTTATTGCTTTTAAAAATATTCCAAACAATACTTCATATCCTATATATTGAACCATTAAATTCTCTGTTTGTTTTAAAAATTGTAATAATGTTGGTGTTAAATTATAAGGAATTTTATAAAATGCAGTATATATATTATTAATAGCCCCATTTATTTTATGAAAATTACTTTTTTTATTATCAAATAATTTGTAATTAAAACAATCAGTCATCCAATATCTACCTGATATTTTAAATAATTTATTGTATTCAAAATTATTAGCTATTATATACGACAATGCTTCAATGGTCATAGTACCTTCGCCGTGAGATTTTGACAAACCAAATATATTTGCATGTAATTTTTTTTTATCCCATAAGTTTAATACATAATCACATTCTTTTTCGAAATAAGATTTTTCTTCTTCGGTAAAATCAGTACATTCAACAATCATAATTTTATAATCTGGAATTTTTTCCTTTATACTTTGTATTGTTTTTTTTGTTTGTTCGTATCGTTCTTCTCTTGTAAATACTGAACGTACCTTACTATAACTTAATGGTTTATCAGGTGTGTTAATCACAGAAGTTATTAAAACTAGATTATTCATGTAATTATTATTAAATAATATTATTTAAATATTTAAATATTATTATTAAATAATATTTAAATATTTAAATAATAATATTTAAATATTTAAATGAATGTACCAATTGAAATAATTACCAAAATAATTTCTTATATTCCAAAAAAAAAAATGCTATCGTTGCAACAAACAAATTTCTATATTAGATATTGTTATTTTACATAATAATAAAACATTTTGTTCAAATAATTGCATTGAATATCAACATTAATAATTCATAAAAAAAAATATTAAATATTAATATTTAACATTTAATAATATGTCAAATATACCAAAAATTATTCATCAATTATGGATTGGACCAAAGCCACCACCCACCAAATTCATGGACACATGGAAAAACATCCACGAACCCCTCGGTTTTCAATATATCCGTTGGACCGAAGCAGAACTGAATAAACGCGGCTTTAAAACACAACTAGGTGATAAGATTAACGATATGAATGAAATAAATGGTAAAGCAGATATTATTCGATGGGAATTACTTTACGAATATGGTGGTATTTTCGTCGACGCCGATTCCATTTGCATTGAACCTTTTACCGACTTATTATCATTAAATAAATCTTTTGCCGGTTATGAAAATGAAAAAGTCCGCGCTGCTGGATGGGCAACCCAAGAATACAGTGATGTTCTCGCACCGACACATCCTCTCATCGCCACTGGTACAATGGCGTTCCCACCAAAACATGAATTACCTCGACTAGCAATAGAATGGATAAAAAATAATAAAATTGCATATCGTACAACACAACAAAGAGCATGGAGAACTGTTGGTCCCGGTTTATTAACACGTCTTTATTTCAGTAGAAAATGGAAAGATATCACAATTCTACCTTCCTATTATTTTCTACCAATACATGCGTCCGGTCTTGAATACAAACAACACGGTCGCGTTTTTGCCTATCAAGAATGGGGTTCTACCAAAAATAGTTATG
>Ga0206130_10002422_pt1 | contig 25950 bp, 18 predicted proteins | sample Helgoland_Spring_9_FD_148637 | JGI IMG/M metagenome (GOLD analysis project Ga0206130, IMG submission 148637) | Pelagic subsurface seawater microbial communities from Kabeltonne, Helgoland, North Sea - Helgoland_Spring_Bloom_20160512_1 | ecosystem: Environmental > Aquatic > Marine > Epipelagic ...
TGCAGGCTGCTGATCAAGCCATGTTGAAAAGGAGAGAGGAGCAAATGAAAACGGAGAAGCAACAAGGAACAGTTTACACATTTCCATTAGTATTCCATGTTCTTCATAATGGAGGAACTGAAAATATCTCCAAAGAGCAAATAGAAGACGCTGTCTCAATTTTAAATAGAGATTATAGACTACAAAACACGGATGCCAACAATGTAGCTTCAGCTTTTCAAGGAATGCCTTCTGATGTGGAAATTGAATTTGTATTAGCTACCAAAGCTCCTAATGGAACTTGTTTTAGCGGTATCACAAGAACTACTTCTGCATTAGCATTTGACGGAAGCAGCGGTCAAGATCAAATTCAAGCAATTACATCTGGAAATGATGTTTACCAGGGTAACTGGCCTGGTGATGAATACTTAAACATTTATGTTGTAGCTGAGGCTGGAGGAGCTGCCGGTTATACAACTACTCCAAGTAATTGGTCTCAGTCAAGTATGTTCAATGGCATATGGATTCTACACAACTACACGGGGTCAATTGGAACTTCAGCTGTATATGCTAGTAGAGCCTTAACCCATGAAGTTGGGCATTGGTTAAACTTGAGTCATACTTGGGGACCAAATAACAATCCAGGAAATGCAGCAAGTTGCAGCGACGATGATCAAGTATCGGACACTCCAAACACCATAGGTGTAACTTCATGCAATCTAAATGAGAGCTCATGTGGACCATTAGCAAACGTTCAAAACTACATGGATTACTCTTATTGTTCAAAAATGTTTACACAAGGACAAGTAGACAGGATGAGAGCGGCTGCAACTTCGTCCATAAGAAATAATCATTGGTCTGCTTCGAATCTAAATGCAGTTGGTGGAATTTCTAACGCGCCGCTGTGTAAAGCAGAATTTTCTACAACTCGATTCACAATTTGCCAAGGAGAAACTTTAGATTTTACGGATGAATCTTTCAACGGAGCAATAAGTAGTTGGAATTGGACATTTAATGGAGGTACTCCTTCTACTTCTTCGGACCAAAACCCTTCTGTGACATACAACACCCCAGGAACCCATAATGTTATACTTAACGTATCAGATGGATCAACAAGTCTAACCGAAACTAAAGTTGCTTACATCACCGTTGCCCCTAGTACAGGTAACAACTTACCTATTTTTGAAGGTTTTGAGAGTGCAACTAGTGTTCCAAACGCTGATTGGCAAGTTGAAAACGCAGACGGAGGCACAACATGGCAAGTTACAAGTACAGCAGCAGATCTTGGGACAAAATCTCTAAAGTTAAATAACTATTCTAATAATCAAGAGGGAGATATTGATGAATTGATTAGCATGCCTTATGACTTGTCCAACATGGCATCAATAACAATGACGTTTAGCTATGCCTTTGCTCAAAAAAGCACAGCGAATACAGATAAGCTTCAGATTTTAGCATCTGATGACTGCGGCGCTTCATGGTCTATTCGAAAATCGATTGCAGCTTCCCAGATGACCACCACGGGAGGATCCACGGTGTCAGGAAATTTTACACCATCAAGTTCTCAATGGAAAGACATTACTATCACGAGTATTGTAGGCAGCTTTTTAACGGATGGATTCAAATATAAATTTGCATTCACTTCCGGAAAAGGAAACAACTTATATCTTGACAACATTAACATATATGGTACAGATTCAAATGGGGACCAAGTTGGCAGTCCAACATCTATTGCGGAATTTATTAATCAAAATGATGTAAACGTTTATCCAAATCCGGCAAATGATAATGTTTCGATAGCAGTCGACTTAACCAATAGACAAGAATCACTTTCAGTTGGAATTCATGATCTATTAGGGAAAAAAGTACTCTCCGTATTTGAAGGAAATGAAATTGAAGGTCGACATATATATAATGTCTCAACAAAATCCTTAAGCGCTGGAATGTACTTAGTACTAATTGACAACGAAAATAGCGTTGTAACTCAAAAACTTATCATCAAGTAAAAATTACCGAATCCTATTTAAAACACCCCGTATATTCATTTATGGTAAACTGGGTGTTTTATTTATTTACATTTGCGCTACTTAAAAAAATTACATGAAACGTATAATCAAGCTATTCCTTTTTTCCGCGCTAAGTGCAGCAGCATTATTTACTTCATCGTGTACCACGGATTTTGAATTAAACGCTGAATACGATGAGATTCCTGTCATTTTTGGAGTTTTAGATCAATCTGTTGATACGCAATTTGTAAAAATAAACAAGTCTTTTATTGGTGGAGGAGATAACATGTCTTACGCTGCAATAAATGATAGCTCATTATATTCTAATGTTATTGGTAGAGTAGAAGAATATGTAGATGGTATGCTTACAGAAACTTTCCCATTGGAAGAAATGTGGGTAACTAATTTAGATGAAGGCATTTTTTATACAGATTCCCAAAAAGTATACTTCTTTGTTCCTACTTCTTTAACTAAACCTTATTTAAACGAAGATGCCTCATATAAATTAATCGTTGATGTTTCTGAAGAAGCCCAACCTATTGAAGCAGAGACCAACCTTATAAGAGGCAGTGAACTAAACTGGGATTTACTAACTTCAAATGGCGCTGCATATAATGGTATTATCTTTGCCGATGCATCTACACTTTCGCAGAACGATTACTTAACATCCTCACCTAAAAGCACACCAGGAGGAAACGCTGATAAGTATGAATTTAAATTACGACTGCACTTTACAGAAGTTACTTTTGCAGGAACTTCAACAGAAAAATATGTCGAATGGAATTTAGGTGAAGTGGCGGTGGTTAATGGTAATTTGAGAAAAGAAATTTCTGGAGAAGCATTTTACACCGCTGTTAGTAATAAATTAGCTAATTATAGCTATGAAGCTGATGTGGAAAAAAGAGTAATTAGCAAAGACAATATAGAAATAATTGTTACTGCAGCGAATGAGAATCTTAGCTTATTTATGGGAATTAATGAACCCGCGACAGGAGTTGTTACGGAACAACCTATTTTTACCAACGTGGAAGGCGGAGTAGGAATTTTTGCCAGCCGATTTTCTCGTAATTTATTTTCTTTCCTTAGTGTACATTCAACATATGTACTTAAGGAAGGAGCAGAAACGAGTGGGTATAAGTTTTGTGTTGACCCAGTGTGGGACGTAGGTCAAAGTGGCCAAGACATGAACATTACTTATCCGGGGATAACTTGCCCTTAGGAACCGCAGTTACAAGATGATGAAAAATGTATTTTGGTATCGGGAAGTAGCGTTGTAATTCTATCTTTTTCCTCTTTCGTAAACTGAATAACTCTCAGGTCAAATTCTTTCAGAACTTTTAACTCATTTAAACTTTCTGGAAAAGAATTGAGGTTGTTACTCCACATATCTAGATATTCCAATTTTTGCAAGTTCTTTATCATATAAGGAATACCTTCAATATAATTTTGATTCAACACCAATTTTTTAAGGTTTACCAATTCAACGATGCCGCCAGGAAATGCGTCTAATTTATTTTTCCCTAAATCCAATTCTTGTAAAAAAAGTAATTTGGAAATTCCCTCAGGAACAGATACAATTTTGTTTTTTCCCAATTTTAAAATATTTAAATTTTTAAATTTTAATAGCTCAAGTGGAAAGACCTTTAACTTAGACTTTGTGAGGTCCAAAACAAAAATGGCATCAGGTGTTTTAGATGCTTTCTCTATAGTTGTATAGATATAACAAGTATCCAATTCTTGTTCAGAAAGAACCTGAGAAGAGCCCTTTGTGAAAAAACCTAGAAACAATATGAATATAAAAAGTTGATTCCACATATAGTAAAGTTAGGAAATAATTCTTTACTATAAAGGGCTATTGTAAAACTAACAACGCAGATTCTTTATCCTTATGCAATTGGTCTTTTAGTTCATCCAAATTTATAAACTTTTTTTCATCCCTTAATTTAGCAGAAAATTCAACTTGAATGGTTTCATTATAAAACTCTTCATGCATATCAAATAAATGGACTTCAATTGATGAACGACCAGCATCATCGTTAATCGTCGGACGGCTTCCGATATTAAGCATGCCTTTGTACTGATGATTTTGAACAGTAACATTAACAGCATAAACTCCTTTTCCAGGAAGTAATTTATGCTTTTCCAACACCTTAATATTTGCGGTAGGGAAACCAATTTGCCTCCCAATTTGTTCTCCTTCTACAACAATTCCTGAAACTGAAAAATTGTGCTTAAGGTATTTATTAGCTGCTGAAACATCTCCTGATTCAATTGCTCTTCGAATTTTTGTGGAACTAACTTTAATCTCATTAATCTCTTGTGCAGTAATCTCAACTACATCAAACCCATAAACTGGAGCTAATTCTTCAAGCAATTCGAAATTACCTTTTCTATTTCTTCCAAATTGATGATTATATCCAATAACCAAAGTTTTAACACCAATATCTCGCATTAGTAAGTCCCGAATATACTCGGTAGGCGTTATTCTAGAAAATTCCACGCTAAATGGCAAAATAAGAAGGTGGTCTAACCCAAAAGATGCTAACAATTCTATTTTTTCGTTTAAGGTATTTATTAATTTCAAGGAATCATCATCCGGAAACAAGACCATTCTTGGGTGAGGAAAAAAGGTTAGCAATAATGTTTCGCCGTCAGTTTGTTTGGCAACTTCCTTAAGCTTTCCAATAATTTCTTGATGTCCCACGTGCACTCCGTCAAAGGTACCAACCGTTGCTACTAGGTTTTTAACTTGCTTAAAATCTTCTATCTTTTTGTAAACTTTCAATCTAAATCTATCTTTCGAAGCGGCCAAAATTAGTGCTTTTACTTGTAAAAAATTAAGGTTACTTCAATTACTTAACGGTATGTTAAAAACCTGACAAAAAACCGGAGAAAATTTATTTATTTATGGCAGTATAAACTAATAAAAATGTACTATTTTTGTGGCGAATTTTAAAATCAGGTTTTTTACAAAACATATAATATGTCTCAAATTAAAGGAAAAGTATCACAGGTAATTGGTCCTGTAGTTGATGTAAACTTCGAATATGCAGATAGCCTTCCAAACATTATGGATGCTATTGAAATTAAAAAAGAAGATGGCTCAGTGCTCGTTTTAGAATGCCAAAAGCACATTGGAGAAGATAGTGTTAGAGCTATTTCAATGGACTCTACGGATGGTCTAAGAAGAGGAGCTGAAGCAATTGCGACTGGAGCTCCAATAACAATGCCGACTGGAGAACAAGTGAAAGGAAGGTTATTTAATGTAATCGGTGAAGCGATTGATGGAATTGAGCAGTGTGATAAAGAAGGTGGTTACCCTATTCATAGAGATGCTCCTAAATTTGAGGATTTATCTACTTCTACTGAAGTTCTATTTACTGGAATTAAAGTAATCGATTTAATTGAGCCGTATTCAAAAGGTGGTAAAATTGGTTTATTTGGTGGTGCAGGTGTTGGTAAAACTGTATTGATTATGGAATTAATCAACAATATTGCCAAAGGATACGAAGGAATGTCTGTATTTGCAGGAGTTGGTGAAAGAACACGTGAAGGAAACGATTTATTACGTGAGATGATTGAATCTGGTGTAATTAAATATGGTGAAGCATTCGAAAAAGATATGGAAGAAGGTGGATGGGACCTTTCTAAAGTTGATAAGAATGAATTAAAGGACTCGCAAGCTACATTGGTTTTTGGACAAATGAATGAGCCTCCAGGAGCTCGTGCTCGTGTTGCTCTATCTGGCCTTACCATGGCTGAGTATTTCCGTGATGGAGATGGCGAGGGACAAGGAAATGATATCCTATTTTTTATTGACAATATCTTTAGATTTACACAAGCTGGTTCAGAGGTTTCCGCTCTATTAGGTCGTATGCCTTCTGCAGTTGGTTACCAACCAACATTAGCCTCTGAAATGGGAGCAATGCAAGAGCGTATTACATCTACTAAAAGAGGCTCTATTACATCTGTGCAAGCTGTTTATGTGCCTGCAGATGATTTAACGGATCCTGCACCAGCAACTACATTTGCTCACTTAGATGCAACAACTGTACTTTCTCGTAAAATTGCTGAGCTAGGAATTTATCCAGCGGTAGATCCTTTGGATTCTACTTCTAGAATCTTAACTCCTGCTATTTTAGGAGATGAACATTACGATACTGCTCAAAAAGTAAAAGAAATACTACAGCGCTATAAAGAACTACAAGACATTATTGCAATTCTCGGTATGGATGAACTTTCTGAAGAAGATAAGTTAGCTGTGCACAGAGCAAGACGTATTCAGCGTTTCTTATCTCAACCTTTCCATGTTGCTGAGCAATTTACTGGTTTGAAAGGGGTGTTAGTTCCTATTGAAGACACAATTAAAGGATTTAACATGATTCTTAACGGTGAGGTAGATCAGTATCCAGAAGCTGCTTTTAACTTGAAAGGAACAATTGAAGAAGCGATCGAAGCCGGAAAGAAAATGACAGCTGAAGCTTAATTAACGTAAAATTCATTCTATTATGAACGTTGACATTATAACACCTGACGAAAATTTATTTACGGGAGAAGCATCTTCTATAATCGCTCCTGGTAGTGATGGTTCATTAGGAATATTAGACAATCATGCACCGCTTATTTCTTCTTTAAAAGAAGGGGAAGTAAAATTAACAACTACAGAGGGCGAGAAATCGTTTACCGTTAAAGGTGGTGTAATTGAAGTACTGAACAATAAGGTAATTATTCTAGCGGGATAACATATAGTAATATACTTGAACTTAAAAAGGCTTGATTCAAATGAATCAAGCCTTTTTTTATTGTACGGACGTTACTTTCTATTTCTTTTTTCCAAACAAGATGTTAATACCAAAGTCAAAGTCTATTGATGTATTTCTTAGACCATCCGCTGTAATATCTTTTAGGCCTTGTTCGTACAACAAGTCGAAACCGAAGGAAACTCTTTTACCTAATGCTAAATCTATTCCAGCACCATAAGTAATCCCAAAGTCAGTTGCACTATATTCAGGAAGAACACCTAGAGCAACATCACTGTCAGGTAAAACAATTCCATTCCTATCAGTAATTGTTGTCTTATTATCCATTAAAAAAGCTACATAAGGCCCAAAGTTCAAATCAAACTTTAATTTCTTTCCAAACCCAATATGTAAGAATGCAGGAATATCAAAATAATTCAAATTTTGCGTTACATCCACTATTTCACTAATACCTGTTGCCGAATTTTCGACCATTCCAAAATTCTTTACGGTCCAACCTTTATTCTCAAAATCAACATCCGTTTTAATTGCGAATAGCTTATTCAAATGGTAAACCAATGTAATTCCATAAAGTCTACCAATATTATTTTCTAATCTAGCTCCAGTTGAATCAGATTTAAAACCCGACACATTCGTTATGTTAACTCCTCCATTGATTCCAATTTCCCATTTGTACTGTCCAGATCCATTAGTGCTTTCATTTTCAACGACTTCCGAACTCTGCCCTAGAATAAAATTGGGTACTATAATTAGGATAAGTAATATTGTTTTTATCATATGTGATATATTTCTTCTAAAATAGTTAAATCAATTGCAGCGGCAAAAGCATAAGGATTAATTTGATTGTTCATTCAAAAATTACCCAAATAAACTTTTTAGAACCTCTCCTATTTTACCAACTTGAATTACTTGAATATCATAGTTGGATACCGAAATTCCCTTGTTATATTTGGAGATGTAAATTCTTTCAAACCCCATTTTTTCAGCCTCTGAAATTCGTTGATCAACTCTAGGAACCGGTCTTATTTCTCCTGACAGACCTACTTCTGCAGCAAAACACGTATTTGGTGCGATTGCAATATCCACATTAGATGATAAGATTGAACAAACCACTGCCATGTCAATTGATGGGTCATCTACTTTAATTCCACCAGCAATATTTATAAAGACATCTTTTTGAGCTATTCGGAACCCACAGCGTTTCTCTAGAACAGCTAACAACATGTTTAATCTTCTTAAGTCAAAACCAGTTGCTGTACGCTGCGGTGTGCCGTAAGCTGCTGTACTTGCTAATGCTTGTACCTCAATTAACATAGGTCGTGCTCCATCCATTGTAGATGCAATTGCCACACCGCTTAAGCTTTCATCCGTATCACTTATTAAAACTTTACTTGGATTTTCAACTTCCTGCAATCCAGCAGCATCCATTTCATAAATTCCTAGTTCGTTGGTACTACCAAACCTATTTTTTACACTTCTTAATATTCTATAAACATGATTGCGATCCCCTTCAAATTGCAAAACGGTATCAACCATATGCTCCAAAATCTTTGGTCCTGCAATAGCACCATCTTTTGTTATATGACCTATTAAAACAATGGGCACCCCAATTGTTTTGGCATACTTTAATAATTCTGAAGTACATTCTCTAATTTGAGAAATACTCCCAGGAGAAGACTCTATTACCGCGGTATGCAAGGTTTGTATGGAGTCGATTATTACAAAATTTGGTTGTAGTTCTTTGCAATGGTGTAAGATATTTTGTGTATTCGTTTCAGTTAGCAAATAACAATTCGTCATTTCACCTCCTATTCGGTATTCGTTTCAGTTAGCAAATAACAATTCGTCATTTCACCTCCTATTCGTTCAGCACGTAATTTTATTTGCTCTTCACTTTCTTCTCCAGAAACGTATAGGGTTTTTATACCACTTTTTAATGCAGTCTTTAATAATAATGTTGACTTTCCTATTCCTGGCTCACCACCTATCAATGTTACAGAACCTGCGACCAAACCTCCTCCTAAAACACGGTTAAATTCATTTCCTGCAAGCTTGTGACGCTGGTTATCCAAAGGTTTTATTTCATCGATCCGATGTGGCCTAACTTTTTTCTGGTTCCCAACAGAAAATATTTTTTCAGCTCCTTGCTGTTTTTGAACAACTTCCTCCACATAGGTATTCCATTCATTACAGGAAGAACATTTTCCAACCCACTTGGGAGATTGAGCTCCGCAGGTTTGACAGAAATAGGTTGTTTTAACTTTTACTTTAGCCATGAATCAAATGTAAGAAGAAGAAACGTAAACTTTTTACGTTTTAAAGAAAACCATTACCTTCACCATTCTTATTTTTTAAATGCAAAAAACCCACAAAACAGATTTCGGAAACGTTTCTTATTCATCTATTGGAAAAGGAGATACAATCGTGTTTTTGCACGGTTTCCTTGGCAATAAAAAGGTTTGGACACCCTTCGTAAATTATTTTAAGCGAAACTATCAGGTGATAACCATAGACCTACCTGGACATGGAAACACTTCAATTATTGAAGAAGAAATGACTATGGAATTTTCTGCAAAACTCATTAAACAAATTCTTAAAACAGAAGATGTTTTAAACGTACATGTCGTTGGACACTCTATGGGTGGGTATATAGGATTAGCCTTTGCTAAACTTTACCCAAAAACAATCAAAAGCCTTACTTTATTTAACTGTTCGGCTTACGGAGATACCAAACAAAAACAAGCTGATCGATTAAAAGCTGTACGCGTATTTGACATGAATCCCTCCATATATATTGATGAAGCAATAAAAAATCTTTTTTACAAACCTAATCTAACTGTATTCTCAAAAGAAGTTAAGGAACTAACAGAGATGGCTAAAAACACACCGATCAGAGGAGCTCAAGGAAGCCTTAGAGGGATGAGAATTAGAGATAATCATGTTAGCTGGTTGTCCGAACAAAAGTTTCCACTGCATTTTATTGCAGGAGAATATGACAACACTGTTCCTTTTTCTACTATTAAAGAACAAGTTGAAATTACGCATGCAAACCTTACTACTTTGACCCTTTCTGGCCACATGGGATTTATTGAAAAGCAAGAAACTAGTATAAAAGCAATAGAAGATTTTATTTCTATTTAATCGATTTTAATAACTCTTTTTTACTGTGCAACTATTCCCATTACTTTCGACTTTGACAAAATAGAAGTTATCATCTAAATTCTGAAATTTCAATTGAACAGCACTACTCCTTAACTATACTTTTTAAGGTCTTCTCGGCACTTTTAAATTGAAATTCAATTAAATAAACACCTTTAGATAATCCAGAAACATCGATTTGTGGCATCCCTTTACCTTCTTTAAATAGCATAACTTCCCCTAATAAATTGTAAACTTTAATCATTTCAATTTGCGAATCTGACTTGAAGTTTAATTTATTGCTGGTTGGATTTGGGTATAGCAAAACATCATTAATTTCTCCAGAATTAGGATTATTGACCGATACTATTTGACCATCACACATCCCATACATCCCCATTGTATCGCAAGCATAAAAGTCATGAATATCATCAGTATAAGATTTGAGCAAATCCAAGCTAGCGGTAATCGAACTATCAACATAATCTAATGCCGAAATATGTGCTATTGTAAATTGTTTGACTTCAAAAGGGGCAAATGTAAATGTTCCCATTGATGCCAGCAATCTTCTATCTCCTTTAACATTTACTTCTCCTAACTCGGACCAAGGACTTACTGATGTTCCATTAGTTCCGAAATAATAATTAGCATCAGAAGCATCCGGATACATGTAATTTGCATCAATCACACCACCGTGGCCGTCTCCTCCATAAGTAAAATGAGTGCCATCCATCCATATTCCTTGCATATAGTTATAAAAATCAGATGGCAAAATTGGAGCTCCAAAAATAGTTCCTGCTAGTAGTCTATCAAAATAGGCAAACACGCCCATTCCTAATCTTTCATTATCAGAGATATTATCTCCATACCCACATCCATTTATTACCTCGCTTTGCCCAATTCCTATTTGATTTGCAACACCATCATTGTCTTGCGACGGACCTCTCAAAATAACCAGGCCTTGTGCAGGGGGATTATTAAGATAAGCAGCCGCTCCGTTACAACCATCATTATCAACTGAATCAGCATTAAACGTGTATGCCAAATTCCTTTCAACATCGCATCCCACATAATCATCTTCTGAACAACCAATATCCATGTCCTCCCAAATACCTATATAAAAGTCAGAGTAGATTGTAGTAGTATAATTAATAATAGTGTACTCCGAAAAAATAGTATTGGCCAAAGCTGAATCACTGCTATTGTACCCATAATGTAGTGCTCTAATTTCCATTCCCAATCTATCCCCACCTGTTTCAGCATGGACCCCATCATCATTAAACACGGTAAACAAAGCCATATCTCCCTTAATACAAGGATAATCACCATCTAAAGGATTGTAAATACCATTTTGATTAACATCAATAAATGGAGCAATATATTGACTCTGCCCATTCCAGTTTTCACCGGTTCCAGGCCAATTAATGATTACATCTGGAATAACATAAGAACTGTTCTGGGTGCATCCAGGAGTTTGCCCACAATCATACCATAAAATAAATTCATCAATTTCTGCTTTTGTCACTTTCCATACATAATTATATTCTACATGTGATGTACTATAAAAAGAGGGGGTGCTAACTGGTCCAGGGTAATAGTCCTTCCCTACGCCAAACATTTGCCCAGCTAAATGTAATTGGCCGTTAATATCCATCCCACCCAACCATAATCCAGCTGAATATATTGTAGAATGACCCGTTCCTTTAGGGTACTCATACTTCGCCCCATATGATGTAGTATCGGTAAATAGCATCCCAGCAGAGTAAAATCTTGCATTTATATTATTAATATCTAGGCTATCGTAGATTGGTGATTGTGCTAAAGTTAAAATAGGAAGTATCAGAAGTAACGTAAAAATTCTTTTCATAATTATTGTATTGAGTGTAACCTTAAAATCAACTCTTGCAATCTTATAGATGCTAATATACTAATAAAGAGAGGCCTGCTAAGGCTTTTTTTGTTTATTAGGCTGAATCAATTATCAGGTGGTCAGTAATTTCAATTTTACGGTGAGATTAATTACCTTCACGACTTAATGACTAAATCCTTACACAAAATAAAAGCGTTAGTAATTGACGATGAGTCACATGCAAGAGAGAATTTGAAATTGCTCATTACTGAATTTTGTAAAGATTTAGAAGTGGTTGGAGAAGCTTGCGAAAAGATAGAAGCTATTGAAGTCATAAAAAAAACAAAGATAGAAGCTATTGAAGTCATAAAAAAAACTAATCCAGATGTTATTTTCTTGGACATTAGAATGCCCTCTGGAGCTGAAGGTTTTGAATTACTAGATGCAATACCCAACAAAACATTTCAAGTAATATTTGTAACGGCGTTTAAAGACTATGCAATAAAAGCTTTTAATGCGAATGCTATTCACTATATACTCAAACCAGTAGACATTGACGAATTAATTAGTGCTGTCGAAAAAACCAAAGCAAACAAGACAGTCATTGAAGCGAGTTCTGAACAAAACGCTGATTATTTTAAAAGATTGGAACAATTAACCGCCAATCTTTCTGCCTCAAAATCTTCAAAAATTACCATCAACCATTCTAAAGGAATTAAAATAATTGAAGACAGTACAATAGTCCGGTTGCATGCAGAAGGAAATTGTTCGAAGCTATTTTTCACTGACGAAAGCACATACCTCGATACAAGAACTTTAAAAATTTATGAAAACCTTTTAGATACCTCCAAATTCTTTAGAGTTCATAAATCCGATATCATTAATCTAGATTTTCTTTCTGAATATTCTAATCAAGATGGAAATTTTGCTATAATGAATAATGGTGATGCAATTTCAATCAGTCGCTCAAAAGTCAATGGTTTTATTGAAAGAATTAAGAATATTTAATTCCTAGTATTACTGTTTAATCAACGAATATAGCAGGTTAATCAGTGAGAACTGCAGTTGACTACATGGCGCAACATAATATTAAACCTTTCTTTAAGTTTGGTATAGTTATCGGAAAGAATCCACACACCTAACACCATACGTTATGACTTTAAAAGCGCTAATTGTTGATGATGAATTCAACGCAAGAAATAACCTGAAAATTTTAATTGATGAATTTTGTCCAGAATTAAAAATTGTCGGACTGGTTGAATCAGCTGAAGAAGCACGAATAATAATTGAAAAAGAAAAGCCGGATGTAGTGTTTTTAGATATTGCAATGCCAAAAGAAGATGGGTTCTCCTTATTGAAATCATACGAAAATAGAGATTTTTCGGTAGTGTTTACAACCGCATACAATGAATATGCTTTGAAAGCATTTAAAGAAAATGCAATTGACTATTTAGAGAAACCAATTAGCATCGATGACTTGCAGAAAGCCGTACAGAAGGTTCTAAAAGTGCACGGAAGCAATGAGCAAAGAACACCAGCTGAATTATCTGAATTGGTAGATGAAGCAATGGAAGGTAAAAATGACCGAATAAGTATTCCTACCAGAGATGGTTATGTAATAATCAGAAATACTGACATCATCCATTTGGAGGCTAGCGACAACTATACAATGATCTATTTAATTGATGGTAGTCGCCACTTAAGCAGCAAAAACATTAAGGTATACGAAGAAAACTTAAATCAAGAAGTATTCTTCAGAACACACAAGTCTCATATAATAAATGTAGAACATCATCTAAAAGAGTTCTCGCGATCTGAAGGGAACATGGCGATACTTACAAACGGAATTAACGTGCCCATAGCAAGACGTAAGATGTCTAATTTCTTGTCTCGAATAAATACTTTTTAGCATTACATCGTCTTAATCTTAGTGATAATATTACCTTAGTTTTGTATTAGGAATTCGGTAATTACTATTCTAGTTATTAATTATATTTCCCTTGCGGAGCAAAAAATTTCCATATTTAGCTTTTATTGTCATCACTTTATTGATGATCAAACCTGGAATTGGGCAACAATATAGTTTCATTCCTTTTTCTGTTGAAGAAGGGCTTTCACAAACGCAAGTATTTGATATTTGCTCTGATGACCAAGGAAACGTATGGTTTGGAACAGCAGGCGGTGCATGTCGTTTTGATGGGAAACATTTCACAAACTATTCTACCGAAAATGGCCTTAATGACAACCTTGTTTCGAAAATAATATCCAAACACGGTTTTATTTGGATTGCAACTCAACATGGGATTACAAGAATTAAAGAGAAGCAAGTTCAAACCTACCATCTCGGTGAATTAACAGAAAATAATAATATTACAGCCATTGTAATCGACTCACAGTTTTTATGGCTCGGGGTAAAGGACAAAGGGGTTCTTCAAATAAAACTGACAGATAATGTTCCGGACTTAAAAGACTATACTTTACATGTACCTACAGAACATTTAAACATTAGGAGTTTATTTATTGACTCTAAGAGCAAGCTATGGATGGCGTCTAAAGGTTATTTAGGTTATTATTTAAACAATAAATGGACAGCTTTAAAGATTCCGAATTCAACAAACAACATTAGTGACATTGGAGAAGATTCCAAAAGCCATATATGGATAACAACCTATAATGATGGTGTATATGAATATAATCTAGAATCTTTTAAAAATTACAATCATTTATTTGGTATCGATAGCGATTTGGTTCGCTCACTCTTTATTGACAAAAATGACAATATCTGGCTAAGTAGTAAAACCGGATTAACTGTATTAGAAGACGGAATACCGACAATTTTCAATAATGAAAATGGACTTGAGAATGAAAATATAAAAGTTGTATCCCAAGACAATGAAGGAAACATTTGGCTGGGAACGGATGGTTCGGGGGCATTTCGGTTTTCAGGAAATGAATTTGTAAACTTTAGTAACAAAAATGGATTAGCAAGTGTTATGTCTATTGTTCAAGACAATGATAAAGCCTACTGGTTTTCTACTTATGGAGATGGGATTACAAAGTATAAGGACCGTGTATTTACCAATTATCACTCTTTAAATTCAAACTTAACCAACAACACAATTTGGTCTAGCATGGTAGACTCTAAAAACCAACTATGGTTTGGATCATCCGGGGGATTAATCAAACGAAATCAGGGTAAATTCGAAGTATTCCATAACACAGAATGGTTGCCTTCGAATAAAATCACTTCTTTATTTGAAGACTCTAAAAACCGTATTTGGATTGGAACCGCAAAAGGGGTAACTAAAATAGTTGATAGCGACACAACAACTTATACAAATTCTTCCGGTTTAGAAACTAAAAATATTCGTGCAATTGCGGAATATAAAAACACGATCTGGCTGGGCACCTCCAATGGGGTTTTTACTTCAAATGAAAAAGGATTCTCCCAGTGGGAAAATAATGAGGCTTTAGACGGGAACATCGTATATTGCTTAAAAAAATGGAAAGAGGGGATTTTCATCGGAACTGGAAATGGATTGTTTTATTTTGACGGGAAGTCTGTTCTAAACATAAAACTGCATAGTTCTTTTAGTGCTAATTACATTAATTTCCTTACTACAGAAGATGATCAATACTTATGGATAGGGACCAATTTCGGAGTTTTTGAAATCGACCTTTCTATCTATAGTTTTAAAGGAATAAAAGGAATATCTCATTACACTACATCTGACGGCTTAAAAAGCCCTGAAACAAATTTAAATGCCGGCTTTCAGGATTCAGATGGTTATATATGGATGGGCACAGGGAAAGGTCTTTTAAGGTATATTCGGAAAGAAAACCATTCGGAAGAAATTAGCCCTATTCCTAAAATTAGAATAGAAGATGTGCAATTATTTTTAAAACCCACCGATTGGAGTGCAATTACTGATGACATTGACAGCTATAGTTTGCTACCTGCTAACTTAGAAGTAGGTCATAAAAAAAATTACTTCACCTTTTTTTATAAAGCGATAAGTATTTCCAGACCTGAGGAACTGCGATATAAGTTTAAGCTAAATGGATTCGACACAGGCTGGTCACCCGTTATTACTCAACAATCTTTTACTTATGCAAACTTACCTTATGGTGATTATACTTTTGAAGTTATCGCATCAATTGATGGTAAAAATTGGAGCAAACCTGCTCAATTTTCATTTATAATTAACAAGCCCTATTATTTATCATGGTGGTTCTTTTTAGTCGCTGGAATCGCTCTTATCAGTCTCTTTTACGGGGTATGGAGATGGAGAGCAAATATTAGTAAGCAAAAAAGAATAACAGAGAAGTTGGTATATAAATCAAAGTTATTGGCTCTCGAACAACAAAGTTTAAACGCTAGTATGAATAGACATTTTATCTTTAATGCTTTAAATTCCATTCAATATTATATTAATACGCAGGATAAATTATCTGCAAATAAATATTTAACAAGCTTCGCTAAACTCATTCGGAAAAACTTAGACAGTTCCAGCTCAGGCAAAAGTCTGGTTCCTTTAACCGACGAATTAGAAAGACTTGCATTGTATATCACTTTGGAACATATGCGATTCCAAAATAAATTTGAATACAAAATCAAAATTGGACAAGACATTGATATTGACACTGTTTTAATTCCTCCCATGTTTTTACAACCATTTGTTGAAAATAGTATTTGGCATGGGATTCTTCCAATGGAAAAACCCGGGAAAATTAATATTGATATTAAACGCAATCAACAGAATGAAATTGCATTCATAATTGAGGATAATGGAATAGGAATTGACAATAGTTTAGCACAAAAAAATGAGCACTCACACATTCCCAAAGGAATGGAGCTTGCTGCTGGAAGACTAGAAATACTTAAGGAAATTGCGAATAAAAACATTAAAATAGTCGGGCCATTCCAAATAAACGACAAGAACAATAAAGCTTATGGAACACGCGTTGTCATTACAATAGGCAATAATAAATAGTCATTAATCCAATATTTCAAGTATTTAGCGTACTTATTTTTGTTTTATTAAACTTTATTTTGTATTTTTGGTTTAGTAGAAGTATCATGAAAAGCTGTTTCAATATATTATTAATTGCATTTTTACTTGTTTCCGCAAGTAGCTGTAATAAACTTGCCCCTTTAGAGCCTTTGACCAATTCAGGTGATAAGGAAAGTGGTAATGATGATATATTTCTTTTAAAAAGTGGAGAAGGTGATATTGACATAATAGACAATGAGGCTGGTATCACCGACACAGATAATGACGAAGATCATGATTCTGACGGTAACATTACTGACACAGACAATGATGAAGACCACGATAAAGATAATTTTGGTAAAGGCTAAGCCCCATTTATCGGTATTTGAGCGACTTTATGGGTCGCTTTTTTTATGCCCAACGACATCTCTAAATGGGAAATAAAAAAATAATAGTATTAGGTTTATTTACAATTATTGGATTTCCACTAGCAGCATTTGTGATAAATTACTTTTTTTCATCTGAATCATTTTGGGACATTTTCATTTCTAAAAAAGGAATTCTATATGAACTATTAATTGGCTTAATTTATGGGATTTTTGCAGGACTAATAGCCTGGCGAATTATTAAGCTCAAAATTCTTGAACCTGTTCGTGACAAATACCAAGATATTATCGGATCGTTAAGGATGAATATTGGAACCATTATCATCGTTAGTATTTGTGCAGGTGTTGGTGAAGAAATATTATTCAGAGGTATATTACAATCATATTTTGGCATTTGGATTACTGCGGTAGGATTTGTAGCTATTCATGGCTACCTAAACCCCCTCGACTGGAGAATTAGCTTCTATGGCACTTACATGACCTTAGCTATAGTAGTTATTGGCTATTTGTATCAACTTTATGGACTAACCTCTGCTATGCTTGCGCACACAATGATAGATATTGTTCTGTTTATAAAATTAACCCGTGAATATCCAAAAAATAAAATATCAGTTGAAAAAGAACAGCTATCTGAGCATAGACAAAGCTCGTTCCAAGCCACTGATTAATTGATCAACTTCTTCTTTTGTATTGTAAAATGCAAATGATGCTCTAATCGTTCCTGGAATTTCAAAAAAGGTCATAAGTGGCTGCGTACAATGGTGACCTGTTCTTACAGCAATCCCCAATTGATCTAATAAAGTTCCTATATCAAATGGATGCAACCCATCTATTACAAATGATAAGACACTAGCTTTGCGTTCCGCTTCTCCAATTATCCTAACACCCTCTATCTTTAGTATTTTTTCAGTTGCATAAGCCAATAACTCTTCTTCTCTCGTGTGAATTAAATCAATCCCTACCTCTTGCATATAATCTACCGCAACACCTAACCCAATTCCTCCCACAATATTCGGTGTTCCTGCTTCAAACTTATGCGGCAAACAATTATACGTAGTTTTCTCGAATGTAACCTCTTTAATCATATCTCCACCTCCTTGATAAGGTGGCATATCATTTAAATATTCTGATTTCCCATATAAAACCCCAACACCTGTTGGGCCAAACATTTTGTGACCAGAAAAAACATAAAAATCACAATCCAAGTCTTGCACATCAACTTTAATGTGCGGAACAGCTTGTGCTCCATCTAATAAAACTAAAGCCCCCTTTTGATGTGCCAAATCAATTATCTCTTTGACGGGATTAATTGTGCCTAATGTGTTTGATATATGTATGACAGCAACTAATTTCGTTTTATCAGAAAGCAGTTTTTTATACTCATCCATTAATAACTCTCCGTTATTATTTATTGGAATAACCTTTAAAACAGCTTCTCGTTCATCGCAAATCATTTGCCATGGGACAATATTACTATGGTGTTCCATGGCAGATATAATAACTTCATCTCCTTTATTTAAAGAATTACGACCAAAACACGATGCAACTAAATTAATGCTATCGGTTGTGCCCTTTGTGAAAATCACTTCTTCTAATTTAGGAGAATTTATAAAACCTCGTAACTTCTCCCTTGCATCTTCATAAGCTGTTGTGGCAACTTGACTTAAATGATGAACTCCACGGTGAATATTACTGTTATAATCTTTGTAATACGTATTAATCGCATCAATAACCAGCGATGGTTTTTGTGCCGTAGCACCATTGTCAAGATACACCAAGTCCTTACCTCTAACTTCAGCCTTAAGAATTGGAAAATCATTTCGTATTTCTGCTATTGTCTTCATCTCGAATCGTATTACGAAACAAAGATAGCCTCAAACTGAATAGGATTTACGGATTGACTTTAATTTATTACAGTAATTACAAAACGATTACAATGCCCCCAAACCTTCAATGGAATAAACCTTCAATTCGTTAGAAGAAGAAATCGTTACAACATTAATCCGACCGTCTTTGTTAATATCACCAATAGCTGTATGCATGCTTCCTAAAACAGGAAAGTCTGGAATTGGGGTGAAGTTGCTGGAATACAAATAAATTGCCAACAACCTTTAATTGATGATTAATATTAAAATCAAAAGTTTCAAAAAAAGATAGCTTTTTATCGGGGCCATATATTTCAACTCGATTTAAATAATTCACAACATAATCAGATAAATTATTCCCATCTAAGTCAACTATGGACAAATCAAAATCCGCATGTGAACTATCTAACATGAAACATGATTTAGTATCGTTAAATTCAATTTTACATATTGTATTACTGTCTTTGTAAGTCAATTTAGAAGTAGTAAAAGTGAACCCTTTTTCAAATTGAATTAATGTATGCAAGTTCGTATTTACTTTTTGACTTAGCTCTACCCTCTTGCCACCCCTTCTATCTAACATATAAATAGTCCCTGAAACATCTGTAAACAGAATATAGTCTTTATTCTCTGAAACGAAGTGTTGCAGTTCATTAACAACTAAGTCCTCTGTCAAATCACAGTTCCAGCCCTCTATTATTTTCCCTTCTTGATTGTAATTGTAAACTTTCCTATCCGAGCATGCCACGAGCACTCTATATTGCTTGTTTCTTTCATAATCCATTACCGCAACTGTATTAGTTGCCGGTGCTTTGAGTTCAACTGGAAATCCTTTCACTTCATTCCCGTTAATATCAACTAAATGAATTTTAGAAGAGGTGTTGAATAACATTTGCCATTTATTATTACTATAAACATCTATCTGTTTCACTTTACCCATTATGGGTCCTTCTAGTTTTTTCGTCCATTTTATTTTTCCAGTTGCGCTAATTAGGTGAATTGAATTTTCCTCGTCCTGAATTAAAACTTCTAACGTATTTGTTCTATGATTTTTCATTAACTCAGGAGTGCGTATTACCGATGATTTTAATTTTAAACTCCATAAAGAATTTGAACCTCCTTCCTCCCCATGATTTGCGTTTAGAGCAATTGAATGGTATTGAAAATCTTTTCCTGAAGGAGCCGTTTGCCAGGAAATGCTTCCCATATTTTTGAAAATATCTGAATAGGAGTTTAGTTTTAGAAAATACTCTTGTTTTAGTATATTTTCAAGTGACTCAATTAACTTATTGCATTTCCAATAGTAGTCATTTGAGGAGAAATTTGCCATAAATCTTTCTGAAAAAGAAGAAAATATAGTTTGCTGAATAACCGCTTGTTCTTTTCTCCATTGCCGCAAAATTTTATTCATCCCTACACGAGAAGAAAAAATGGCATAGTTATCTTTTTGACAGAAAAAAACATCTTTGTCCAAAACAAATTCATCTCCAAATATGCGTAATAATTCATTATCAATAACTGGATAAATATTTACTCCATGATTGTTATCAACTATTGAATCTCCAACTCCAAGAAGGGTTAATCTGCTCAATACATTTTCTACTCCATTCGTCTCTATTAACAAAGATTTTATTGCTTTAGTGCTATAGTGGGAATGATCCAAATACACAATTTCACCTCCAAGCCAAGAACTTACCGTTTCAATTGGGTCGCACTGACAATTTTCTTCCATTTCTTCCAGATATGCAGAATTATTCTCAGTAATAAATTCCCTCGGATCAGATATAGAGATCCTTTTCAATACTTTAATCTCTTTTGGCAGGTTAGACCTTATTAAAGACTGTTGCGGAGCTTGCCCTAAAACTGTAGCTAGTAACTTATTCTTTGAATCCGTGGTACTTATTCCTGAAAATAAAAGCGCATCCGATTTCAATGATAAATCAAATGTTATCCAATTTGGAAAAACTTCTCCCATTTGCCATTTATCTGCAATCTCTTTTTCGATATATGGAAATGCGATTCTTCCAAGCTCCTCAAAATTAACGTAACAGTGCAATGCAGAAGAATTACTAGATGTCGAACGTAAATCATTGAAAGTTTTTAATTCCAATATAGAGCTCTTGTTTTTTATCTGCGTTAAACTTGCTCCTAAAAGCTCTTTTGAAGAACTGAATAGAATAAATGGTGATTTGTACACATACGCATATAATCCACCTCCCGTAGAGAAAGACTTTATTTTTTCCCCTTGTAATTCTCCGGTTTCAACCTTCTCAATTTCTTTATTAACCAATTTATCGAATAGTATAAACTCGGATTCATCGCAAACAGTTGCTATAAAAAAATCTGACCCATTCCCGTTGGAATGAAATGATAATACCGTTTTCTTATTATCAACAACCTCCATTAACCCTTGACTCATTGAAAAAAGCGAATCAATAACTCTGCCCCTCCTATCTAATTTTTGAATTTCAGGAATAGCAAGTATCTCACTCCAAACTAAATTAGTCTCCGAAATTCGTGACCATGTTTCACGAATATTTTCACACTCCATTATTATGGCTGCACTTTTAGGAATTGTAACAATTGGATCTTGATGTTGTTTTACCTCTTCCTTTAAAAAAAAATAAGAGAAAAATAAAGACGCCGTGCAACTAGCTATAATTATTCCTATGATGATTTTTCTGAACATGATATTAGAACCAAATTTAGCTTAAAAGAGTTGGTGGAAATAACGTTGCTTTTGAATATATACACAGTGATTTGTGAAAATGATTCAATCCTTCTATTAACTGGTTCTAAGGATATCTCTAATAATAATACAAGCTATTAAAAAAATTCCTATTTTCACGATTCTCAATTATGAAACCGATACTTCTCTTTTCTTTATTAATAACTGTTATTCAAGGTTTTGGACAAGTAGATGCAGGAATAAGTTCTGTTAACTCTCCTTCGGGAAATATTTGTCCTGGAAGCATAACTCCTTCAGTAACTTTGGAAAATTTTGGAGGAACAACCTTAACTGCGGTAGACATTCTATATAATATTGATGGAGCACCTAATTCGAGTTATAGTTGGTCTGGAAGTTTAACACCTGGAGGTGCAGTTAATGTAACATTACCAAACCTTTCTTCAACAGTTGGGACGCATACTTTCAATGCTGTAACCAACTCACCAAATGGCACGACAGATGGCAATACATTAAATGATGATGGCACTGAAAATTTTACGATAACACCTGCTATCAATTATACAGCAACCGTTTCAAATTCGAACTGTGGAGCAACAGATGGAAGTATAATAATAAATGCCTCTGGAGGAACAGGAACACTTCAATATAGTGTTAATGCGGGTATTACATTTCAAGGTTCAAACTCTTTTATAAACCTTGGACTTGGAGCATATAATGTTGTTATTGAAGATGCTAATGGGTGTCAAACATTGGGTATTGAAAATGTCCTTTCAAATGGAGGCCCGTCTATTGTAACTATAAATATCAATCAGCCAACATGCTTTGGAACTAACGACGGTTCGATTGTAATTGCAGCTAACGGAGGTGGTTTAACCTATAGTATTGATGGAGGTGCAAATTACGCAACGACCTCACCAGAAACATTAGGGTTCTTTCAAAACATAGCACCAGGTTCATACAGCGTATACATTAAAGACTCTAGTGGTTGTGAGACATTTCAGGTAGTTACACTTTCTCAACCCGACCAGATCAACACACTAATTTTTGGTAATAATGCCGGGTGTGGAACTTCTAACGGAAGTGCATCTGTGCTGGCGACTGGCGGTGATGGAAATTTTTCCTACTTATGGGATGACGCAAGTAATCAAGCATCATCTTCAGCATCAAATATCCCAGCAGGGCTTTACCATGTTACCGTTACTGATGGAAACTTTTGCTCAGTAGTGGATTCTGTTTTTATTGGAAACAATGGTGGACCAAGCATTTCGCTCGCAAGCAGCAATACGATTTGTTATAATGATCCTTCTGGCCAAATTTCTACAAATGTTAGTGGAGGAACTGCTCCGTACACCTATTTATGGGATGACGGAACCAACCAAACCACAGCTACAGCTGTAGGATTAAATGTGGGGACTTACCTCTGTCAAGTATCCGATAACAATGGTTGTGTGGCTTTTGGAAATGCAAGCGTTAATGAACCGGAATTATTAACCGGAAACTTATCAGTCATACAAGCTTCTTGCGGAAACAATAATGGTTTAATTATTAGCACAATATCTGGAGGGACTTCGCCATATACATATCTATGGAATGATGGAAATAACCAAATCACCTCAGTTGCCGTGAGTTTGCCGGCAGGACAATACACGGTAAATGTAACAGATGCGAACGGGTGTGTTTTTTCGAATATGGAAGAAATATTTCCTTCGGACTCAATATTTATTACTTCAATCACTACCAACTCTAGCTGCAACACAACTGCTGATGGTGGAGTTGAAGTTGCTGTAACCGGAGGTTTGCCTCCTTATTTGGTTGATTGGAGCACTGGAGACACCTCTCTCCTTATTGAAGATTTACCCGCGGGAAATTATTCCGTGCAAATAACAGATGCATCAGGCTGTATACAGAATGAGTCAATAACTATTGCCTCAGAAAGTAGCAATTGCTTAATTATACCTACAGCTTTTTCGCCAAACAGTGATGGCAAAAATGATGTTTGGTTGATTGAAGGTTTAGATGTTACTTTGGAAAATAATGTAGAAATTTATAATCGATGGGGGGCAATGTTATATCAAAACGCTGCTTACCAAAATGACTGGGATGGTAAAATCAGTGGAAAAGATTTGTCCACTGGAGGGTACTTTTATATCGTAACTATATCTGAACAAACCTATACTGGCCCTTTAGCTATTATTAGATAAATGAAAATTGGATTATTCATATCAATTTTAATTGTTGGATGCAATTTCTCTGCACAGCAACTAACGTTTAACAGCCAGTATATGTTAAACCAATATATGATAAACCCAGCTGCTGCAGGGCAACAATCAGAGGCCCCGATTTCTTTATCTGTAAGACAGCAATGGGCAGGAATGCAAGGAGCTCCAGTAACTCAATTTATTAGCTTTAATCGCAGGCTCAGTATATGTTAAACCAATATATGATAAACCCAGCTGCTGCAGGGCAACAATCAGAGGCCCCGATTTCTTTATCTGTAAGACAGCAATGGGCAGGAATGCAAGGAGCTCCAGTAACTCAATCTATTAGCTTTAATCGCAGGCTAGGGAAGAAACAAAAAATGGCATTTGGGACGCAACTTTTCAATGATGTCAATGGGGCTTTTAAAAACATGGGACTGCAAGGCACCTATGCATACCATCTTAAAATAAATGAAAACTCAAAACTATCCTTTGGAGCTTCGGCGATTTTATCGCAAACTACTGTTGATGGAAACAATTTTATTGTAAATGATTATTCTGACGAAACTTTACTTGGAGTAAAGCAAAAATCATTCGCCCCAGATGCGTCCGCGGGTATATTTTATTTTACCCAAAATCTATTCATCGGAGCTTCTGCGAATCAGTTATTACAAGCTAAATATAGCTTTGGAGAAAACCTTATTCAAAACAGACAGGTAAATCATATTTATAGTTCAGCAGGGATGATAATAAGTATGGGCGCTGGCTATAAAATTGAACCCTCTTTCTTAATAAAAACTGTTGGACCGGCGCCTACAGAAATTGATTTAAATGCCCGTTTCTTTTATCGTGAAAATGTATGGCTAGGATTTTCTTATAGAAACAGTGGCGCTGCCGTTTTAATGGTTGGTTTAGAAAGAGATCGGTTTGTTATAGGTTATGCACATGATTTTACAAGCAGCAACATTAACAACTATTCTGCCGGAACAAACGAATTATATCTACAATATTCGTTTAAAAACAAACACCAAGGAGCTACGAAATTTTAAGAGTTCTTTGAATTCCCAGTTTGATCAACCACAAAAACATTAAACCACATAAGCTAAAGGTTAATGGTGTTAGCCAAATTGAATATGGAGTTGAATTAAACGCTGTAAAAATTAAAACACCCACTGTAATCAGCCGAAATGCATCAATAAATACCGAAGACTTAGTTTGCTCTAACATGCGCGCATGCGCAAATATTGAAATTAAAATCACACCCACCAAAGCCAATACTATTAAAATCACACCCACCAAAGCCAATACTTGCGGAGTAAAAAACAAATTTGCCAATGTTTCTTGTGCTTCACCCATATTAGATAGGCCAGTAAGATCATCTAGCTTTACCTTGTATAATAACATTAGAGCTACAAAAGCACCAAAAGTAATTGCAACGTTCAATAGAACATAAGCTCCCAGCTCAAAACCGACAGGCATCTTGTGATGGAGCCTTTTACCCTCTTCGTCTGTTTTATATTCATTCGGTAAATGCGGAACATCATCCGGTGTCCATGCTGGGCCTTTGGTAAATACTTTAATTTTATCTTTAAGTTTTTTTGTCCTACTAGCTCTTGTAAACAAATTCCTCCAATATGAGAAAGCAGCATTATATGCATTTGCACTTTCAAAACCTGTAGTTATTCCATAATCAGGTTCTTCGCTCTCTGTAATAAAAGTCCCAAATATTCTATCCCAAACAATAAATATATGGCTATAGTTATGATCCATATACTTATCATTTCTTGCATGATGCACCCGGTGGTGCGATGGCGTTGTAAGAAATTTTTCAAAAACTCCCAATTTCCCAATAACTCTAGAATGCGTAAACAATTGAAATAAGCCAAGAGTTAATGAGCAAGTAGCAATTGTAAGTGCATCAAATCCAGCTAGTGCCATCCAAACAAAAAAGAAAGCTCTAAATATGACGGCAAAAAATGACGCTCTAAAAACCGTAGTTAAATTGAGTTCTTCACTTTGATGATGCACAATATGAGCGGCCCATAAAAAGTTAATTTCATGACTCAGTCGGTGAAACCAGTAGGCT
>Ga0206130_10002423_pt1 | contig 25928 bp, 28 predicted proteins | sample Helgoland_Spring_9_FD_148637 | JGI IMG/M metagenome (GOLD analysis project Ga0206130, IMG submission 148637) | Pelagic subsurface seawater microbial communities from Kabeltonne, Helgoland, North Sea - Helgoland_Spring_Bloom_20160512_1 | ecosystem: Environmental > Aquatic > Marine > Epipelagic ...
TGTGCGAAATCGGAGGAACTGTGGGCGACATCGAAGGACTGCCGTTCTTTGAAGCGATCCGCCAGTTCAACCACGACCTGCCACGCGGGCAATCCATCTTTATGCACCTAACACTGCTGCCATACCTCGCAGCTTCTGGTGAATTGAAAACCAAACCAACACAGCACTCCGTTAAGGAATTGCAATCCATCGGGATCGCACCTGACGTTTTGGTGTGCCGTTCGGAACACCCGATTCCTGAAAAGGAACGTGAGAAGATCGCGCTGTTCTGTAACGTGCGCAAAGAAGCCGTTGTGGCTGCCTATGACCTAGATACCATCTATGACGCGCCGCTCGCCTATCACGCTCAAGGGCTGGATCAGGCTGTTCTGGATTCCTTTGATATCTCACCTGCCCCAAAACCTGACCTGACGGTTTGGCGCGATGTATCTCAACGCGTGAACCAGCCAGAGGGTGAAGTGACAATCGCAATCGTTGGTAAATACACCCAACTTGAAGATGCCTATAAATCCTTCAAAGAGGCGCTGACACACGGCGGCATGGCCAATCGCGTTAAGGTCAACGTGAAATGGGTCGACGCCGAGGTGTTTGACAAATCCGACGACGTTGCACCGCACCTCGAAGGGTTCCATGCCATCCTAGTCCCTGGCGGCTTTGGTGAGCGCGGGACTGAGGGCAAAATCAAAGCGGCGCAATTTGCCCGTGAACGTAACATCCCGTATTTCGGCATTTGTCTGGGCATGCAAATGGCCGTGATCGAGGCCGCACGCAATCTTGCAGGCATCACTTCAGCCGGTTCCGAAGAATTTGATCATGAAGCTGGTAACAAACGCTTTGAACCAGTGGTTTACCACCTCAAAGAATGGGTACAGGGCAACGCCAAAGTCAGCCGCAAAGTCGGCGACGACAAAGGTGGCACCATGCGCCTTGGGGCCTATGACGCGACACTTGTTGAAGGCAGTAAAGTTGCACAGATCTACGGCACGACAGCAATTGATGAACGCCACCGCCACCGCTATGAAGTGGATGTAAAATACCGCAAACGACTCGAAGATGCGGGCATGGTATTCTCAGGCATGTCACCAGATGGATCGCTGCCAGAAATTATCGAATGGCCAGACCACCCATGGTTCATTGGTGTGCAGTTCCACCCAGAACTTAAATCCAAACCCTTCGCCCCACATCCTTTGTTCAAGGACTTTGTGCGGGCCGCGAAAGAAAACTCACGTTTGGTATAAACAATTCAAGGCCCGCAAGTTACGGGCCTTTTCCACATTCAAAGACACGGTTCAGCGCTTTGACATCTCCATCAAAACAGTCATCGCATCCTGCTCACGCCTGTCAGGGACAAACAGGTGATCATGGAAAAAGCCCGACACTGGATTAACGCCCATGTCATGCTTGGCCAACTCCGTCGCAATGCGGGCCATAAACCCAACGGCCTCCAGGGACGAATGGACATTAAGTGTAATCATCCGGCATGGGAATTCATACGCCAGCCCCAATTGCTCTGCCTCTGACTTTAGCAAAATATAGGTAGTGCCCTCAGCCTCACCAAAAGTCATGCGTGGGACAATTCCCATCAGGTCTTGGGGGGCTTTTACGGTGGTGAAAACATATAGGCCTTCAACCAGAACTGCGGACATTGAACGGATCAACTCATCCAAATTTGTTTCGCCTGACATGTGGAATTGCTCCCTAAAATTAACGTTGAGGGACGGTATGCACTTGATTGCGAACATGTCTAGAACAAAGATACGGCGACAACAATTTGGCGATCAAAACGGCAAATCTGCACATGACCTTGGCAAGGGCATCGTCTATCGGTTAACCAACCAAGCGACCAACGCACCTCTATTCCCATGACGGGTTTACCCATTTTTTGCTGAGATTTATTTTGTTTTGAGAACCATACGGCCATTTAGCTCAACGACATAAAGAGCTGGCACACCAAGAGCCAATCATTACGTCAGCGCATTTGAAGCCAGTGTATATTGGATGGAAACTACAGGTTTACGCTCGAATAAATTGCCAGCGTTCCACCGCGAAGGACTGGTGGCTTTTAGCATGCCGAATAACGATCTTCTTGATAAGATTACCATTCAAGAAAAAGCCTAGCGTCAACTTGAAAGACATCTCGATCAAGGATTCCGGGAAAAAGCCACAAGCTCATTTCGCGTTTCTACTGAAATCGATTTTAACGCCTGCGGTCCAAGTTATAGGCTCTCTGATGTTAACCCGTTTGGGTAAACAATTTCATGATGATCGAACAGAAGATGAAAGTACCTTGTCCCATTGGCACAATCCACGACATCAGTGCCTTCAATCTCAACCAGTTTTTTTGACTGGATCTAGGACTTCGTCAGTCTCAGACATCCGCTTTATAATTTTCGAAGACACAAGGACACGATATTGTGGAGACGAATCAAGATCACGCTCGGGTAATCCATTGCCCATGGCACCTTTAGAAATATGGATTGGATATAATTTTGGTGCCACCGTCAGATCAATTGCTTCCAGATTAGTGCTACGGGCCGAACGGTTACAGAAACGAAAACGGCGGGAAATTTTTCACCGCCAACTTAACCCCAACCATAGTTAAAGCTGATGCTGATCCGCTCGTCCTCGGCCATGTTCACCGGTACTTCGTGCCTCAGCCAGCTTTCCCATAACAACACATCTCCCACATCAGGCGCCACGTAAAAGAAGCTGCGCATCTCGTCGCGCGCGTCCTTTTTACGCACGGGCGCGGCCATCATCATGGCAGAACGGGGGTCTTCAAACTTGATCGCACTCGTATCCGTGGGCATGTTCACATAGGTGGTGCCACTGATCACGCTATGCGGATGAATATGGGATGTATGCACGCCTCCTTGGGGCAGAATGTTGATCCACAATGAATCCAGCGTGATCTCTTTGCCATCCAGATCAAAATCCAGATCTTTGACAAAGGCAGCCACGTGCTTGTCTAAAACCTTGATCAAATCGGCAAAGATCGGAAAGCGCCATCCAAGATCCGTCAAAGAGGCGTAACTGGTATAGCCAGGAAAGCCGTTCTCTTCACACCACTCTTGGCCTGCCTCATCGTCATTGGCGATGGACCAGCAAGAGTTTTCAAGTTCGTCGCGATCCACAGCCTTGCCCACGTCGGACAGTTGAGCGCGGTAAAGACGGGTGACAAAGAGTGTTTTTATATCTGGCATAGGGAGTGCTTATCTGAGGTTAAAGAGGAAGGCGAGAGGGAAGCCCAAGCGCAAGATGCCTTTTTCGCCCACCTCAACGGCATCACATTGGCAGTCGTGACTACAGGCCTTCGATGCCCTGACAAATGTAAAGTCAAATTTCGGCTGGTACTAATAAGACGACCTACATTGGCCCGATCTAAATCTAACCTCCCTAATTTACCTTTAAACAGACAAGGAATTGCCTAAATTTCTCATGAAGACGCCTATCCCAGCCACTATTTCTAATTAAACATATCTCAATCAGAATCGGCTTTTCATTTGCAAGCCTCATACCCAAACCAAATCTGGCCGGGCAACAAAGGGGTGGATGTGAAGCGAAGGAACTAGTTAAATGCCTAGTCTCATTATTACGGACGGTGGGTCTACGACATTCACCGATACGACGCCTACCACGGGCCTATTATCGATTTCGATTCACTCGACAATAGTTTCAGCGCTCAATTCAATGGTGTTGATTTTTTTGTTGGTGGACCGGCTGGAGCACCAAATGAAGTGGAATTTCAGATCAATGCGACCTTTGGCCAAACGGTCCGATTTGCTGATGGTGACCAGTATGACACGAATACCCAAGAAATCTGGCATTCATGCGTAAAACAACATCCGCCTTTATTGTCGCAAACCAGACTTAGCATTTTGCAAACTACCCCCGCCCAGACGCGATCGCCAGCCCATCGGTCACCGCTGTAAACACCTCCGTAAACGAGTGCTCTGCCTCAGGAAACTGCGTCTTCATCGTGTCCGACACTAGCGTCAACAAACTAGACCCGCCCACGTAAATCACGCGCTGCACTTCGCCTGCCTCTAGCCCTGCCAAGCGCAGTGTTTCAGCCGCCCCACCGTGCAGCGCTTTGGAGTAATCATCCAAAATCACGCCCAAATCATCCGTGCCTAAATGGGCGGATAAGCCGCGCTCGATCAGGCCCAGTGAAATCACCGCATTCGCATCGCCAGAGTTCGCCACGATTTTGCCCTGTTCCACGGCAAAGGACAACTCGTGCCCCAACTCGTCTTCCAGAACAGAGGCCATACGCCCCAGCTTGTCCGGCTCATGCGCAAGGGTCAGCATTTCCTCGACCAAACGGCGGTTCTGTGCGGTGTAAAGGAATGGGATTTTTTCCCATGTGGCCATGTCGTTGAAAATCGAATGGGGAATGGGCGATGATCCCTCGCCAATCCATTTGCGCAAAGTGCCGCCTTTGCCCAGCAGTGGCATCACACGATCAATATTGATGGCGCGGTCAAAGTCAGTGCCCCCCACGCGCACACCGTGGTTGGCGAGAATTTCAACGGCCTCTTCACCAGAGCGGAACAGCGAAAAGTCAGACGTTCCACCGCCGATGTCGACGATCAGCCCAACTTCGCCCGACTGTTCCAACGCGCCGCTTGCAATCGCCGCCGCCTCGGGCTCGTCCATAAACGACACCTCTTTGAACCCCGCCGCGGTGTAGCAGGCGCGTAGGTCATCTTCGGCCTGTTGTTCGCGTGGATCGCCCACGCCGTGAAACACAACGGGGCGACCCGAAATGACTTTGTCAAATGTCAGCCCTGTGTCGGCTTCTGCCCGTTGTTTCACCTCGCGCAGGAACCCGGCAATAATATCAACAAAAGTCACACGCTTGTTCAGCACTTGGCGTTTTTCATGCATCAGGGTGGTGCCCAGCACGCGTTTGAGCGCGCGCATGAAACGCCCGTCCAAACCGTCAAGCAGCGCTTGGTTTGCGGGTTCCCCGGTCAGCGTTTTGCGGCTGTCGAAATCGAAAAAAAATGTGGTGGGCATCGTGGTTTGATCCCCTGCCAGTTTGATCAGCTTGGGCTTGCCATCCACCGCGTATCCCGCCGCCGTGTTCGAGGTGCCAAAATCAATGCCCAATGTGTGGGTGTGAGTGGTCATGATGTAGTCCTCGAAGTGATCAAACGAATGGGGTCTCTAGAGTCACCAGCTGGGGCCGTCAATCGCGAAGTGCCTCTATCCGTTACGTGCAATTTCTAACCAAAGGTCACTGTCCGTTTTCAAACGTCAATACACTCCGGTGTTTAACAATTGGTTAAGTGGGGTTGCGGCGCTGAACTGTACAGATTGCCCTGTGATCTGTGCAGTTTCTTGAAATCCAATTGATCTGAGTGCGAACTGGTACGCTCAATATGTAAAGAACATGCCCCATTCTGCTCATTGCCCCCTGCAATCGCGGCGAACGCCCCGTTTACCGTTGCGCTCTGCCCTCACTTGGCCTCATAACCCCCTATGCTTAGTTATCAACACATATATCACGCGGGTAACCTCGCCGACGTCCACAAACATGCTCTTTTATCCAGCATGTTGAAATACTTAACGGTCAAGGACAAACCCCTCAGCTACTTTGAAACCCACGCTGGTCGTGCAGTCTATGATCTGGACGCAGATGAGGCCCTCAAAACGGGTGAAGCCGCGAAAGGCGTCGGCCTTTTGCGCGACAAATTTAAGGGTACGGCCTATGGCGATATTTTGGCACAAACCAATGAAACGCATGGAAAAAATGCTTATCCGGGCTCCCCGTTAATCGCCGCCACACTATTACGCGAGACAGACAAAATTCACCTGTGCGAATTGCATCCAGGCGAACATGCTGCGCTCGATTACGCCATGTCGCCCTACCCCGTCAGTTGCCACAACCGCGATGGCTTCGCCACCGCCCACAGCCTCCTCCCCCCAACCCCACGTCGCGGCATGATGTTGATCGATCCGAGCTATGAAATTAAGACTGATTACGATCTGATCCCCGGCCACATCCGACGTTATGCGCGGTCTTGGAACGTGGGAGTCATTGCCCTTTGGTATCCGATTTTGATGGACGGATCACACACCACCATGTTGAGAATGCTGGAAGAGGTTCACAATGACGCAATGCGCCATGAAGTTCGGTTTAGCCCAGCAAAACAAGGGCATGGCATGATTGGGTCCGGTATGTTTATTATCAATGCACCATACGGCACAGACACCACAGCCAAACACCTCACAACGGTTTTCGCACCACTTTAAACAAAGGAACTCAGATGACTGCCAAAGGATATTGGATCGCCCACGCAACCGTACATGACCCTGAAGCCTATGACATTTATCGCCAAGCCAACGCCGCGCCTTTGGCCGAATTTTGTGGTAAATTCCTAGTTCGAGGTGGCGATCAGAAAAACCCTGAGGGCGCTTGGAGTCCACGAACCGTGGTCATCGAATTCCCAAGTTACGCAGATGCCTTGGCATGTTATGAAAGCGAAGAATATCAAATGGCTAAGGCCATTCGCGACCCAGTTTCTGAGGCGAATATGGTGATTGTTGAAGGCTATTTTGGTTAGGCCCATTGGCGCGGAGACCGACAAACGCTATATGATTATTATGTTTGCAGATTTTCTTAAGCGTTTAACCGCTCCCGCCCCAACCCAACTGCCGGACCACGATGCTCGTCTGGCCTTGACTGCGTTACTTGTGCGCGTCGCGCGCACTGACGGTCAATACGACGCCGAAGAAATGGCACGCATTGATGCGATCACTAAAGTGCGGTTCGGGCTCGATAGCGCCCTTAGCAAGGCACTGCGCAACGACGCCGAACAGTTAGAAACAGAAGCTCCAGATACGGTGCGTTTTACCCGTGCGATCAAAGAAGCCGTTGATTATGAAGATCGCGTCGGAGTGATTGAAGCCTTGTGGCAAGTCGCCCTTGCAGATGGTGAACGCAGTCAAGAAGAGGACACCGTTTTGCGTTTGGTTGCTAGTCTTTTGGGTGTCTCAGACCGCGACAGCGCCCTTGCGCGTCAAAGGGTAACACCTTGATCCAAAGTGGAATTGCATCCCTTGGGATGTATGACTACCCCCACACCCGCGCCGCAAACACGTTGCTTTGGTCCCTGATCCGTGAGCAGCTTGGCTATGGCCCCACCGATCTGACACACGACAAAGACCCATGGGCCATTTGGCAAAGCCCTAACTTGGTTTTCTCTCAAACATGTGGATTGCCATTTCGTGCGCGCTTGCATGACAAGGTTCAGCTGATCGGCACACCGGATTACGGACTGATCAACTGCCCTGCGGGCTATTACAACAGCGTTATTGTAGTCTCGTTAGCCTCAAAAATTTGGGATCTAAAGTCACTCACTGACCAAAGCATGGCCTATAACGACGGGCTATCCCAATCTGGGTGGGCCGCACCACAAGCGCTTTTAAAGAAGGCCAATATCCCATTTGAAACAGGGCCTTGCACGGGAAGTCATAAAGCGTCGGCACAGGTGGTGGTCAGTGGCGACGCAGATTTTGCCGCGATTGATGCGCTGACTTGGGAGATGTTGTGCGTTCATTTCTCCGAGGTGACGAGCAAGCTTCGTGTGCTGGCCAGAACCGTGCCAACCCCCGCCTTGCCCTACATCACATCCATGCCCCAAGACGCCGCTCTGATCGCAAATGCCGTCGATAATGCAATTAAATTTTTGCCAGCAAAAGCACGCGAAACACTGCACCTCAAAGGGCTGGTTCGACTTGCGCCAAGCGCCTATCTGGGGATACCATTGCCAATAGCACCCTAACTGTTTCCGCAGCGTCATCTTTATCTGCAGAGGGTTTCGAACTCAGCGTTGCGTTTGTAAGTTGCGAATCTTAGGATTTTACCGCTTAATTCACTTCTAAAAAACAACAAGGTTGCTCCAAACCGTGACGCAAGCTGACCACCCAGTTATCCAGATCCGAAACCTTCACAAAGCCTATGGCAATCTGGAGGTCCTAAAAGGCGTTGATATCACCGCAAAACGTGGGGATGTTGTGTCGTTAATTGGATCATCTGGCTCAGGAAAATCGACCCTTTTACGGTGCTGCAACCTATTAGAAGACAGCCAACAGGGCGAAATCCTGTTCAAGGGCGAACCCGTCACTTGGCGCGGCACAGGCCACAATCGCCGTTCCGCGGACAATACCCAAATTCTGCGCATTCGCACAAACCTATCCATGGTGTTCCAGCAATTTAACCTGTGGGCGCACATGAGCATCCTTCAAAACGTGATGGAGGCTCCGCTTACGGTTCTGAAACGCGATCGCGATGAAGTGGAGCACTCTGCCCGTCGTTATCTTGAAAAAGTTGGCATCGGGGACAAATGTGACGCTTACCCTGCCCAACTGTCTGGCGGCCAACAACAACGCGCGGCCATCGCCCGTGGACTGTGCATGGAACCAGAAGCATTGTTATTTGACGAACCCACCTCGGCACTCGATCCAGAGCTAGAACAAGAGGTCATCAAAGTCATCAAGGACCTTGCCGCTGAGGGACGCACGATGATGATCGTCACCCATGATATGAAATTAGCCGCTGATGTATCGGATCACGTCGTGTTCCTTCACAAAGGGCTAGTCGAAGAACAAGGCGCGCCCAAAGATCTATTTGGCGCACCCAAATCCGAGCGCCTCCAGGGTTTCCTTTCGGCAACCCAACCTGCGTAATAACATTACAAAACCACCTAACGGGAGTACTACAAATGAAAAACCTTATTCTTACGACTGCTGCTCTTGCAGTAACTGCTGGCATGGCAATGGCAGACGGCCACGCTGTTGTGCGCATGGGTACAGAGGGTGCATACCCTCCGTATAACTTCATCAACGATGCTGGTGAAGTTGACGGCTTTGAGCGCGAATTAGGCGATGAGCTTTGCTTGCGCGCTGAATTGACTTGCGAGTGGGTCACAAACGAATGGGACAGCATTATCCCGAACCTCGTCTCCGGCAACTACGACACAATCATCGCTGGCATGTCCATCACCGATGAGCGTGACGAAGTAATCGATTTTACGCAAAATTACACACAGCCAGACCCATCCAGCTACTTGGTTGCATCATCAGATGTGGACATCACAGGTGGCGTCATTGCTGCACAAACTGGTACAATTCAAGCGTCATTCATTGCGGCGTCAGGCGCGACATTGGTTGAATTCGCAACACCAGAAGAGACAGTTGCGGCTGTTAAAAACGGTGAAGCAGATGCAGTCTTAGCGGACAACGCATATCTTGCGCCAATCGCTGACGAAGATGGCGATCTGCAATTGCTTGATCAAAAAGAATTGATCGGTGGCGGCGTTGGCATGGGCCTACGTGAGAGCGACGGCGAGCTGAAAGGCAAGTTCGATGCAGCAATCCAATCCATGAAAGACGACGGCACATTGAATGCGCTGATCACTAAATGGGAAGTTGGCGAACAATTCTAAGTTAACCAATCGATCGGAGAGGGGAGAGGCAAATGCGCTTCTCCCTTCATCTTACTAAACAAACTCAAATTCCGTCCTCAATGAGGTCTTCCCATTTTTAGTTTTTGCACAGACCCCAGCTTCTTGCCTGACTGGCAATGGATGGCCTGCTATCTGACCACCGGCAAACACATGTCGATCTATTGGTCCGTGCTTACTGTTCTATTACTACTGGGGATCACGGCCCCCACTGCTCTTGCATTCGGGTTTGCCGGTGCATCTGCTGCCCGTTCGCGTATTGCACCTGTCTCGTGGCTTGGTCGTGGCTACATCGCAGTTGTCCGCGGTGTGCCCGATATCGCCTTTTTCCTATTCTTTGTAATTGCTTTGGATCAAATAATAGAGGTCACGCGCCATCATATTCTTTGTCCCGACTGGGTCGAGCCAATCCGCCAAGGCAATGACTTTGTTGTTTGTCAGGCTGCAAAAATGCCACTGGGCAACGCGCCACAATGGGTCCATGAAAGCTATGGTTTCGCCATTGCGGTCTTTACCTTCGCGATTGTATTTGGTGCTTTTGCCGCCAATGTTATTCAAGGTGCCATGGCTGCAGTACCACGTGGCCAGATCGAAACGGGCGAAAGCTACGGCATGACATCGCGCCAAACGTTTTGGCGCATTCTTGTCCCGCAGATGTGGGTCTATGCCTTGCCCGGCCTTTCCAACCTATGGATGGTTTTGATCAAAGCAACACCGTTATTGTTTCTGCTCGGTATCCAAGACATCGTTTACTGGGCCCGTGAACTCGGCGGTATCAAAACATCTCGCTTCACTGACTACCCGCACGGTGATTGGCGTATGTGGTATTTCCTTGCCTTACTTGTTTTCTATCTCATTTTCACTCGCGTTTCTGAAATCACACTCGAGCGCTTAATGGCACGCCTTACACTTGGCCAAGCAACTACCGCTGGTGAAGCGCAGCGAAAGGCGAGAACAACATGAACGCCTGCCTACAAACGATAACTGACTATGGCTTGCGGGCCATCGGGATTGGTAAACGCTTGCTCCCTCGCGAAGACTTCACATTATGCGAACAGTTCACACTCATCGGCTCTGGTATGATTTGGAACGTTTACTTCGGTGTCCTTGCCTTGATTGCAGGGTTCGGTTTCGCGACATTGCTGGCTCTTGGAAAAACGTCAAACAACAAGGTGATACGTAAACCATCTGAGTGGTTCATCTTTCTGTTTCGCGGTTCCCCACTGTTCATCCAATTCTTCTTTGGGTACTTTCTGTTCCTGAAATTAAAAACCGTCTTCCCAATTTTCGCGCCCTTCACCGCCGCATGGTTGGGCGCATTAGTTGTCTTGTTTTTCAATACTTCGGCCTACACCGCAGAAATCTTTTATGGTGCTCTGCGCTCTATTCCCAAAGGCGACATTGAGTCTGCTGATGCATATGGCCTTTCAGGCTGGTCCCGTTTCAAACGCGTTATTTGGCCGACAATGCTGCGCCTTGCATGGCCTGCCTATACCAATGAGGCGATCTTTTTGTTTCACGCAACCACTTTGGTTTTCTTCAGTGGGTTCCCCGCATGGCAACAACGCGGCGATGCCCTTTATTACGCAAGCTACTTTGCGGACAAAACATTCAATCCCTTCATTCCATATCCGATTTTGGCTGGTTATTTCATTCTCTTAACGCTCTGCGTGATTGGCCTGTTCAGTACCGTGAACCGTCGCTTGAACCGCCATCTTCCATCAAACACACGCCAGCGATTGCGCATTCGTCCCAATCTTATACGATAAGATAAGTCCCGCTTTGTATTCGCTGAATGCACACTGGAAAAATCGAATTTGGACCTGAACAATGAACTTAGCTGATCTTCAAACCTTCCGAGTCGTAGCATGTGACCTGAATGGCCAAATGCGTGGTAAGGTTGTTCCTGGTTCATACGCTGACAAGTTATCATCTGGATCGGTCCGCCTACCATTTTCCGCACTCGATGTTGATTTGTGGGGTACGGATATTGTCGGTAGCCCGCTTGTTTTTGAAAGTGGAGATGCAGACGGAATGTTGTTTCCAACAGACCGTGCACCTTGCCCCGTTCCTTGGCTAAAAACACCTTCAGCAATTGTTCCTGTTACGTTAAGCAATGAAGATAGAACACCTTTTGCTGGCGATCCACGTCACGCTTTAGTCCGTGTATTGGCAGATTATGATGCTCGCGGGTGGCAAGTAATAGCAGCAACTGAGATGGAGTTCACGCTGGTTGATGACAAAGGTAATGCGCCCACACCTCCAGCTGATCCACGAAATGGTGTGCCACTTGATGGTGGCGAAGTATTATCTGTGTCTCAGCTTGACGCTTTTGCTGCTTTCTTTGACGATCTTTACGCTGGAGCTGCAGCGATGGGTATTCCTGCTGAAACAGCCACTTCAGAGGCCGGCATAGGGCAATTCGAAATCACCACGCGCCATGGCCCTGCCTTAGAGGCCGCAGACAATGCGTGGCTGTTCAAATCACTGGTACGTGGCTTGGCCCGTAAGCATGGCATGGCCGCGACATTTATGGCGAAGCCCTATTCAGATGACTCTGGAAATGGCATGCATGTCCATTTTTCGGTCTTGGATAGTGAAGGGAAAAACGTCTTTGACAATGGTGGACCTGAAGGCACTGATACTATGCATCACGCTGTTGCAGGATGTTTGGCGGCAATGCCCGCCAGCAGTTTGATCTTTGCCCCTTTCGCAAATTCATATGATCGATTAGTTGATGGAGCCCACGCGCCCACCGCTGCTGCATGGGGATATGATAACCGCACCGTAGCAATCCGTATTCCCAGTGGTCCAAATGGCGCACGCCGAATCGAGCACCGCACCGCTGGTGGAGACATCAATCCCTACCTCTTACTAAGCGCAGTATTAGGTGCCGCGATGATTGGTATCAAAGATGAATTGGAGCCAAGCGAGCCAATCGTCGGGAACGCTTATGACGTTGACGATTTACCTCGCCTCGCGGCAGATTGGACTGCTGCAACCGATATGTTCGCAAGCGATCCACTGATTTCACGTATCTTTGACCCAATACTGATCGGCAATCTTGTCCGCTGTAAACGCCAAGAAATAGAAAAGTTTGAGCAGATGCCTACCTCAACACATTGGCGCGCCTTGCTCGAACGTGTCTAAGGGCGCTTGCCGCGCCCTAATCCCCTGCAGTAGGGTAAAAAAAACTAAGGTGATCTATGAAAATCGGACTACTCCAAGCGGGCCATTTTGTTCCGGAGCTGCAATCAGAACTTGGCGATTATAATGCATTGTACAGTCGCTTATTAGCAGGACACGGGTATGATTTTGATCTGGAAACCTTCAGCGTTGTTGATATGGAATTTCCTCACAATTTGGACGAGGTTGATGGCTGGCTAATCAGTGGCTCTAAACACGGTGCCTATGAGGATCATGCGTTCATCCCCCTTCTTGAAGAATTGATCCGCGCGATACATGCATCGGGCAAGCCATTGATTGGTATATGCTTTGGTCATCAGATCATTGCCCAAGCTTTAGGCGGTACCGTCGCAAAATTTGATCAAGGTTGGTCAGTTGGCCGCGTCGAGTATGACATGCAAGGTCAAACATTTGCGTTGAACGCATGGCATCAAGACCAAGTTATAAAACCTCCAGAAGGAGCAGAAACTGTAGGCTCCTCCTCGTTTTGTGCGCATGCTGCTTTGGCTTATGGTGATCAAATCTGGACCATGCAGCCGCATCCAGAATTTGAAAGCCCCGCGATCCATGGGCTGATCCAATACAAGAGCGGGGCAGTCGCAGTTGATCGCGTCGAACATGCCAAACGCCAATTATCTGCCGCCAACAACAATGCCGAAATCGGTAAGAAGATGGCTGACTTTTTTATGAAAGAGAGGGCCTGATGGCCACGAACTGGAATGGTACACTGCCCGAAGCTGCGCAAGAGTACCTAAAAGACCGCCGTCTAGACGAGGTAGAGTGTATTATTTCTGACCTACCTGGCATCGCACGCGGTAAAGCTGTGCCTGCCAAGAAATTCATGCGCCAAGACTCGTTTCATTTGCCAGACAGTATCTTTTATCAAACCATAACAGGCGGATGGGGGGAAGCCGCCGGCGATGAGGGTTTCATTGAAAAGGACATGATTTTGCGCCCAGACATGTCCACTGCAACTGCCGCACCGTGGACCGGTGATTGGACGCTTCAAGTGATCCATGACGCATTTGATCGTAACGGCGAACCCGTTCCATTCTCTCCACGCAACGTCTTGAAACGTGTTGTGAAATTGTACCGCGACAAAGGCTGGGAGCCTGTCGTGGCCCCTGAAATGGAATTCTTTCTTGTAGCCCGCAATATAGATCCGGCCCAAGAAATTCGTCCTATGATGGGCCGTTCCGGTCGCCCCGCGGCTGCGCGACAGGCATATTCGATGACTGCAGTTGATGAGTTTGGCCCTGTTATCGACGACATTTACGACTTTGCAGAAGCGCAAGGTTTTGAGATTGATGGTATCACGCAAGAAGGAGGCGCAGGTCAACTTGAGATCAATCTGTTGCACGGTGATCCTGTGAAATTGGCTGACGAAGTATTTTACTTCAAACGCTTGATCCGTGAGGCTGCGTTACGTCACGATTGTTATGCAACATTCATGGCCAAACCGATTGCAGACGAACCTGGGTCTGCAATGCACATCCACCACTCAATCTTGGATAATGAGACAGGTCAAAACATCTTTTCCGGCCCTCAGGGTGGTGAGACAGATGCGTTTTTCCACTTTATCGCAGGCCTGCAAAATCACATGCCATCTGCATTAGCGGTGATGGCCCCTTATGTGAACAGTTATCGCCGATATGTGAAAGACCACGCGGCGCCCATCAATTTGGAATGGGCACGTGACAACCGCACGACAGGTATTCGTATCCCACTCTCATCTCCTGATGCCCGCCGCGTTGAAAACCGTTTGGCAGGCATGGATTGCAACCCATACCTATGCATTGCGGCATCTCTGGCCTGTGGTTATTTGGGTTTACTAGAAGAAAAACGTCCGGACAAACAATTCAAAGGCGATGCATATGATGGAGTAGAAGACATCCCGCGCGTACTTGGGGAGGCATTGGATCTGTTCGAGGAAGCCACGGCCTTGCATGAAGTCTTGGGTGCGGATTTTGCCCGCGTTTATTCCATTGTGAAACGTGCGGAATACGATGAATTCTTGCAAGTTATCTCTCCATGGGAGCGCGAGCATCTGTTGCTCAACGTCTAGGCCGTTAACATGAACCTACTTGATGCCAACGACATCCAAGGGGCATATCCCGAAAGCTGGTACGCTGCGACGACAGACACCTTGCCGCCTTGCCCTCCACTTGAAGTTGATACCCGCGCAGATGTCTGTGTCATAGGCGCAGGATTTACTGGGCTGTCTGCAGCCCTGCATTTGGCGCAGGCAGGACGTGACGTTGTGCTGATAGATGCACATCGCGTTGGATTTGGAGCATCGGGCCGAAATGGGGGGCAATTGGGCAGCGGGCAACGGGTTGAACAACCTTATTTGGAAAAGATGTTAGGTCATGATGACGCGCTTAAGCTTTGGGATCTTGGCCAAGACTCAAAGGCACTGGTCAAAGGGTTGATCAAGGAGCACAATATCGACTGCTACTTGCGCCCTGGAATTGCTTGGTCTGCATCAACGAAAAGCGATGTTGATGAACTGCATCAATATGCAGAGCATATGGACCACAAATATGGGTATGCAATTCAGCCACTCGACGCAGCCGCAATGCATAAACTTTGCCCATCACCTGACTATGTAGGCGGCCTTATGGACCGTGACGCAGCCCATTTGCACCCTCTTCGCCTAGCGATTGGCCTAGCCAAGGCGGCCATCGCTGCAGGTGTGCGCATCTATGAGGGCACGCGCGCCCAAACCATTGATTATGGCTCGCCTTGTACAGTTACCACGTCAAACGTTAAAATTACGTCAAATCACATCATACTTGCTGCCAATGGCTATCTTGGCGGCCTTGCGCCCGAAGTCGCGGCCCGTGTTATGCCCATTAACAATTTCATCGCTGCAACTGAGCCGCTTGGGGATGATGCAAAACGGGTTCTGACCGAAAACGTCGCAATAGCTGACGGACGATTTGTGGTAAATTATTTCCGACTTAGCCACGATGGCCGTCTGCTGTTTGGTGGCGGCGAAAGTTATGGCTACAAATTCCCAAAAGACCTAGCAGCCAAAGTCCGCAAACCGATGACTGAGATATTTCCACATTTACGTGATGTTCGCATCGACTACGCATGGGGTGGCACCCTTGCGATCACGATGAAACGCCTGCCATACCTCACGCGACTAGCGCCAAATGTATTAAGTGCATCGGGATATTCAGGGCACGGCGTCGGAACCGCAACGCATGCGGGACAACTGATGGCTATGGCAATCGCAGGCCAAACAGATGGCTTTAATACGATGTCACGCATCCCAACATATCCGTTTCCGGGGGGTGCATCGCTACGCACACCGCTGCTAAGCCTTGCAATGACTTGGTACAGCATGCGCGACCGACTTGGATTTTAGACCGTTGATTAACGTAAAACCAACGGCTGCTTCAACCATTCGCGTATCGCAGCTGTTGTTGCAGCGGGATTATCAAGCGTCATAAAATGGCCAGCGTTTTCAAGGACGACAAGTTCAGCGAACGGGATAAGTTCTGCCATGAAGGTATGCCGTTTAACTGGACAAATCTGGTCGTGCGCCCCACATAGAACCAGCGTTGGAACTTTGCATTTTTGCAACGTGCCCTGTTGGTCACGCCTCCGTTGTAGTGCACGTGACTGGCGCACAAAAGTTTCTACGCCAAGGGTCATCGCCATGTCGATGACCAACTCGCAAACATCATTGCGCTGCGGACCCGGTGCAAAATGCTTTGTCTCTAATTTCGTGCGCATCACCTGCTCAAGGCGGCCAGTACGCACACCAACGATCTGCGGTTCACGTTCTGCTGCCGCGGGTGGTGTTTCAGCAAGGGGATTGGTCCCCATCAAAGCAATTCGGGTAATACGGTCAGGGGCCCTGCGGAGTATCTCCATCGCAATGATTCCGCCCATACTGAGACCAGCAAGGGCAAAGCGCGCTGGAAGTTGATCGAGAAGATTCGATGCTATTTCTTCAACCCGCTCACCTTTGGTAATCGGTGCAACAGTAACACATGTGTCCGCAGACAATTCCGCAATTTGTGGCCCAAATAAGCGTGCATCGCACATCATCCCTGGCAAAAAAACCAACGGTTCAGCCATTTTTGCCTGCCACATTATCAATCAGAAAATGCATTTCTCTACGCGTCCGCCCAACAACTTTTGAACATCAGGTTACAATGGCCTGCCTGCCCAAAATGAGCAAGCGGGCGATTGTAAATTTTAGCCTTTTAATCGATTCCAAAAATGATTGAACTAACGGCTTAAAATTTCATTGTATCGATCGGATTTTTTCAACGCCGCGAGACCCGCGTTGAAAAGGTATAGATGCGTTGTCACGCGCCAGCGAAGTTTTGAAATCACTACGTGAATCCCTGGATAGAAACGGGTTTTGAACAATCAGATAAACTCCAAGGGAACCCAATATCCATCATGGCGTTTCTGAGCAGAGGACCAAGGTGCGAAGCCCAATCATTAACCCGGTGCAGTTTATAATTGTCGGCCATAGTGGAAGCCTTCATCGAATGCACAACAATTTCGGTCACAAGACCATCGTTGTCCAAGCCAGGGTGCACGAAGAGAGCAAAGTCGCTGCCCGTCACAACATTCAAAGTTTGTTCTAACTTTCGCCCGCTTGGTGCTGCACGCAGTGCGGGTGCTGTCGCTAGTTTAGATCTAACCGCAACTGGTGTACTGCCCTCAAGTCCAACGAGAAAACGGTCAATGCAGCGCAAACGCAATTTCATGCCAGCACGTAATGCGTTTGGACTTCATCAATCAAACTGAGTTTTGCCGAATGGATAGCTGTCTATTTACCTACGTCTTTGTATTGTCGACCTGCGATCAAAGACAGGCTTTCTCCGCGTTTAACCACATAATTTCCGCCACAATTTTGTGCGAAAGCACGCGTAGCGCACAGATAGTGCCAGCTTTACCACTGTTAAGAATCGTTTCATTTATCAATCCCCCCCAGATGAATATATGGTGGGATTCCAGCTTAAGTAATTCCCGCCAAAGTAGTGGTTACGTTTTATGCCAATACCTATGGGTTGCAGTGCATTTCAGTTCACGGAAAGACTATTCCCCGAAAGACAGGAAAATCTTCGTATCTCTGACGGCGTTGAACAAATGTTTCACTGGGCTCTTCCCCTGAACGTAACACAGTATGCCACGCGGTGCAATGTAACTTGAGATCATGCGCTGCGGTGCCGGACGCCAAGCCAAATTGAATGCCGCGAGCTTGGGGAAGAACCACATTTCAGAATAAGGAAGATGGTCGTGAACCCACCATGCTAAATCCTGCCAATCACGCCCCAGTTCATATTGATCCGCGAACCACGGCACCACAATGGTGGCTCCAGCAACCGCCTGATCTCCGGCATTCAAATCCCAGATGTGGCATTCAATAGGATTGTCATTGCGCGCACAATTTAGATTATGCTTGTTTCCGTAGGCATTCAGTTCGGGTGATCGATAGCCGGAGCGAAGCGCAATTCGCCCAAATGTTTCCTCCAACGGATCCAAAAGTTGGGTGCAAAATTGCCGGCCGTTTTCCAAAACAAGGTCGGGCTGCGTCGGTACATTCGGCACGCCATAAAAGCCGTTAATCTCTGAATACATAAAGTCGCGCATGTAAAAGTGTTTAGAGAGTCGTTGCCGACCAAAGGTTTCTAAGCTCCACATACTGCGCGGCTGGCGCATTAGGCGGCACCGTTCCATTGAAATTCACCGTTAGGCCCCAACGAGCTAAACGGATTATGTGCAATTTCCCAAATATGGCCCTCTGGGTCTGCAATGTACCCATGATGTCCGCCCCAGAAAACGTCCTGCGCGGGCTTGAGGACTGCACCACCCGAAGCTTCGGCTTTCGTTATGATTGCAGCAACTTCAGCTTTCTCTACAACATTGTATCCAAGCGTCATACGACCGGCACCCAATGTCTCTAAAGGCACCCCCAAGTCTCTGGCCAAAGCATCCAATGAATACAACCCCAAGGTTTGCCCAATGAGATCGAATGCAATAACACCATCAGAGCTATCAACACGTGCCCATCCCAACGCCTCGTAAAAGGCGGCCGATTGGGTCATATTTTTTACGCCCAAAGTAATCAAGCTAACGCGTTGTTGCATCATCATAACTGTCCATACCACTCAAGGATAGCCACAACGCTGCGCGCTGTTTGACCCGGGGAAATTATATCGCCTGCAATAACGTGCTGGGATGGATCATCCCCTGCACCCAATTCTGGCCTCACGGTCGTTACATCACCTCCCCACTGAGCAGCGATACGTTGTGTTACTTCCGAGCGTACAACTTTATCCCCTTCAGCATAGTGGAACAACGCTGGGATTTTTACATCAGAATAATCCAAAGCAATTGCAGCTTTGACTGACGCGGCCATTGGGAATACCGCCGTGCTTGGATAAGTTGTGGTCCAGTGAAGCGTTTGAGTGTCGTTGAGTGGCTCAAAGGAGCGTGTTTTCCCAACCAGTAAGGGCAACCAATACCGCGCGGCAGGCAAAGTTAGCATTGGAGCGGCAGGGTTATTAACACCAAAATTGGGCGAGACGAAAACAACGCCCACAATGTCTTTTTGCAATTCAGGCTTATGCAATGCCAAGGCCGTCAGTGTCCCACCTGTTGAAGTTGACAAGATCAAAACCTTATCGCCAATGCGGCGCGCGACAGCTAATGCCTCAACTGCATCAGCCATCCACCCCGTAACGGTGCCGTCTGCCATGGCGCCACTGTCGCGTCCGTGCCCCTGAAAGCGGGTATAAAGAAGGTTGGCACCAAGTGCCGAAGCAACATCATCGGGCACCGGACGAATTTCTTGAGAGCTTGCAGAAAAACCATGTAGATAGACCACTGATAGTGGCGTCTTTGCTTCCTCATCACCTGCCCAAATCACGCGCTTTTCACTGTTTTCACGTATGTTTAGGATCGGAATTTCTTGGCTTTTTAAATATGCATCTACGCCATCGTCCAACAGACTTTCGTCAAAAGTGGTTTCAAACGAGGTATCTTCGTAGGGTCCCAAAAACCACATTGTGATTCCCACCACGATCAGGACAAGCAAGGTGCGCCCGATGAACTTGCCAAGCGTCCTCATTCTGCGTCTCCCATAACTTCAAGCACTGCACGTTCGATCATCCCCAAGCATGGTCCATCTGAGAACCGGTGGTCTGCATCTTTGATCAACGTCAGGCGCATGTCTGGGCTGCTTGCGTGTTCTTGCAACTTTACCGCACAATCCGTGCTAACCGCGGTATCAGCGGTACCCTGAAGCATGCGCACAGGAAACGGTAAATCTAACGGGCTACGCAGAACCAACTGGTTGCGCCCATCCTCGATCAATTTTTTACTTATAATGTAAGGTTCCATATAATCAGATGGTAACTCGATCTGCCCATCTGCTTCGAGTGCAGTCTTCTGTGAATCGCTAAACGATTCCCAATACCCGTCCTCTGTAAAATCTGGTGCCGCTGCAATCGTCACCAATCCGGCCATACGGTCGGTGTGGTCACGCGCAAACAACAGTGATTGCCACCCCCCCATACTGGAGCCTACCAAAACCACCTTGCCTTCGGTCAACGTATCGATCGCAGCAAAGGTATCCTCAGCCCAATCACCTATGCATCCCGTTTCAAAGGTGCCGGAACTGATGCCATGGCCAGAGTAATCGAACCGCAAGAACGCTTGTCCTCGCGAACGAGCCCACTCCTCGAGATGAATCGCTTTCGTGCCTTCCATGTCAGATTTCAAACCACCCAAGAAGACAAGCCAAGGGCCAGCCCCTTCTGAACGGCGATATCCGATGCGGCGGCCCTGCGCTGTGTTTAAGTAATGTGGTTCTGACATGACTGCCCCCCTGAATTCCGGTGAATAATGCGACACGCAGACGGCCTGACGCAATCCAAAATGTGACCCGCAAACACGCAGTCTTATCTGACCATCCCCTCGGCCTTGACCCCTCCCGACGCTTTAGGCAAAAGGGCGAGGAACCTTTTCACCCGCAACCGGGCGTTTCGTAGGCGCCAAACTGACGAGGAGTGCCCAAATGGCATCAGTCTCCCTTACCTTTCCCGACGGCAATGCACGCGAATATGACGTTGGCGTCACAGCAGCAGCAGTTGCCGAAAGCATATCAAAATCCCTCGCCAAAAAGGCGATCAGCGCAACCGTGAACGGTGAACATTGGGACCTGCAATGGCCAATCAATGAGAACGCCACCATCGCTCTGCATACCATGCAAGACGAAGAGCAAGCCAATGAACTGGTACGCCACGATCTGGCCCACATCATGGCCCGCGCTGTGCAAGAGATTTGGCCCGATACCAAAGTGACCATCGGTCCTGTGATCAAAAACGGTTGGTACTATGACTTTGATCGCAAAGAGTCATTCACTCCCGAAGACCTGATCTCCATCGAAAAAAAGATGAAGGAGATTATCAACAAACGCGACGCCGTGCGCACCGAAGTATGGGAGCGCGATGTTGCGGTCAAATACTACGAGGATCGCAGTGAGCCGTATAAGATTGAACTGATTGAGGGCATCCCAGGGGATGAACCGCTGCGCATGTATTGGCATGGCGAATGGCAGGACCTGTGCCGTGGTCCACACTTACAACACACTGGTCAAGTGCCCGGTGATGGTTTCAAACTGATGTCCATTGCTGGTGCATACTGGCGCGGTGATAGCGACCGCGAAATGCTGCAACGCATCTACGGCGTGGCCTTCACTGGCAAGGAAAAGCTCAAAGCGCACCTGAACATGCTGGAAGAAGCCGCTAAACGCGACCACCGCAAGTTGGGCCGCGAAATGGACCTGTTCCACATGCAAGAAGAAGCCCCGGGCCAAGTGTTTTGGCACCCGAACGGCTGGCGCATCTATACAGAGTTGCAAGACTATATGCGCCGCCGTCAGCGCGCAGGTGGCTATGTTGAGGTGAACACGCCACAAGTTGTGAACCGTCAGCTGTGGGAAAAGTCAGGCCACTGGGAAAGCTACCAAGAGAACATGTTCATCGTTGAGGTGGACGAGGATCATGCACGTGAAAAAACAGTCAACGCGCTGAAACCAATGAACTGCCCATGCCACGTTCAGGTCTTCAACCAAGGTATGAAATCCTATCGTGACTTGCCTCTCCGCATGGCTGAATTTGGATCGTGCAACCGCTATGAACCATCAGGTGCCCTGCATGGTATCATGCGCGTTCGTGGGTTCACCCAAGATGACGGGCATATTTTCTGTACTGAAGAGCAAATCGAAACCGAGACAAAGATCTTTATTGAATTCCTGTCTGAAATCTATGCCGAATTGGGCTTCACTAACTGGGCCATCAAATTGTCCACCCGCCCTGAAAAGCGGATTGGTTCTGATGCAATCTGGGACCAGCTGGAAACAGCACTGGGTAACGCGTGTAAAGCGGCCGGTTACGAGTACGATATCCAAGAAGGCGAAGGTGCTTTTTACGGACCCAAACTTGAGTTCGTGTTGACCGATGCGATCGGACGTGACTGGCAGTGTGGTACATTGCAGGTCGACAGCAACATGCCAGAACGCCTCGATGCGTCATACGTTGGCCAAGACGGTAACAAACACCAGCCATTCATGTTGCACCGCGCAACACTGGGATCGTTCGAACGCTTTATCGGCATCTTGATCGAAGAACACGCAGGCAAGTTACCGTTCTGGTTGGCCCCTCGTCAGGTTGTTGTGGCATCCATCATCTCGGATGCGGACGACTATGTGCATGAAGTTGTTGCAGCGTTGAATGCTTCAGGTGTGCGTGCAGAAGCCGACGTTCGCAATGAAAAGATCAACTACAAGGTCCGCGAACACTCGGTTGGCAAAGTACCTGTGATCTTGGCTGTTGGCGCACGTGAAGTCGAAGAACGCACCGTAACTGTACGTCGACTGGGTGAGAAACAGACATCGGTTCAGACATTTGATGATGTCAAAGCTGCATTGGCTGTTGAATCGACACCACCTGATTTGCGCTAATTCTTACCCAAAAAACCGAGGCGCCCCGCTGATTTTCTAGCTGGGCGCTTCAATTGCTCGCAACCATCGCTATAAATGATGGCTTAGGCGAACGTCGACAATGAGCCAATAACGTCGAATGCTGCGTAGTTTTTGAAGGTCGGCTATTGGTGAATAGATATGAAACAACTCAGACAAGTATCAGTGGTGCGAACCAAGCCCAGAATGTCTGGTAACGGTTGATATGTAACCTTTTTCAAAAAGAAAATTTGTTGAATTGTTGCCTTAAAAGCCGACATTGGTGCGTGTGCTGCAAATTTTAGCTTGGTCCGTAAAGCAGTCCAAAACAGAAAAAATCACCCCAACAAAACCGCCTGCACATCCTTCGTCCAACCCAAATACATCTTATCGCCATCCACAATCAGTGGACGCTTCATTAACGCCGGATGCTGCGCGATCAAGTCAAGCGGTGCACCTAAGCGTTCATCTTCCGACAATCCACGCCAAGTGGTTGAGCGCGTGTTCAACAATGCGTCGCCAAATTGAACGAACGCCTTCTCTATCGCATCAGCAGCTACACCATCAGAACGGACATCAACCAATTCGGCTTGAACCAACGCCTTAAGGGCTTTGCGGCAAGTATCACAATTTTTTAAGCCATATATCTTCATGATATTCCTCATTTTTCCCTGCTACTTAGCTTGATCACTTACTAACATCACGCAGTTTTCTTGATTTTCAGTCTAATCGAACCAATTATCTGAATAGGCGCGGAAGGTGTTTCGCCTTCCCTATCGCCCCAAAAAAGACCCTATTTTGGGTGAAAATTGACTATAAGGAGGCGTTAAATATGCCGAATGGTACCGTAAAATGGTTCAACACCACAAAAGGATTTGGGTTTATTGCACCTGATGATGGCGGAAGCGATGTATTCGTACACATCTCAGCTGTGGAACAATCAGGGCTTACAGGTCTAAGTGACAATCAAAAGGTCAGTTTTGACTTGGCCGAAGGCCGTGACGGGCGCCAAATGGCAAGCGATATCGCGCCTCTTTAAAACCAAAACCGGCGCAAAGATTCGCTAACGCGCCGGTCTCGAAAAATCAAATACGTGACACTTGGATCAATCGTAAGTGCAGCCCTTTGTGCCAACTTGGCATGCCCTTTGGCGACGAACAACGCTACGTGTCACAACTTTACGAGGCGCAGCAGGTGTTGTCTTGGCCGCCGACAAGACATGGTATGGTTTGGCACGCCGCAGCATACAGTGTCGGAAATTGTCACAGGCTGAAGACCAGCTGGACAAAAATCCTCACCCAGGTGAGGATAAATTTTAGTCCCTTGGTAGGTAAGCAGCTGCGGCGTAGCTGCCGCCTGTCGCTGTCACATCTGTCAGAACAACTTAGTTCACTGAAACGGATGTATAGTCCTACGCCAATGTTGGGGCGACGCCCGCCATCAGAGGGCCGAAACCCACAGCCAGAATAATTTTAAGACGCTTAACTTCCCTCATTTACGGACAACTGCCAATATATCTAGTCAAATATTGCCTGATAAATCTAATTCAAGTCTAGCGTTTCCTTGTATTAGGCGACTGTTGTTCCCGATTTGAGTTACGTGATTGGTGGATAGCTGTAGGCATTGGCTCTCCGTTTTCACTCCATCGGCCGTTTAAAGCCTAAAAATCGACGGAATGTCTCTCTTCACGATCCTCCGACGGTGTCCCGAACCAATTCATAGCAAATACGTTTCACGCAGCCATGGAGGGGCTATAGCGTTAAACGCGCACCCATTCTCCAGCGATGCACCGCGGCTCGTTTGTTCTGATTTCGGTTTGCGTATTAAGGCGCCATTCAGCTCCATCAAAGGGCGGAAAGAACGTGTCTGCCTCTTCAACTTCAAGATTGACCTCTGTCAGGCATAACCGATCCGCCATTGGCAACATCGCAGCATATATCCCTGCCCCGCCCACGCCATAGATGCGATGATAACCAAGGGTGGTCGCAAGCGTGATTGCCTCGTCGACGGACCCAACGCAATGTTCTGCCGCACACCCTTTGGACGTCACTACGATGTTCAGTCGGTTTTTCAGCGGCGCATGAGGTAGGCTGTCCCACGTGTTGCGTCCCATGATCATCGCTCCACCCATGGTTTCGCGCATGAAGTACTTCAAATCCTCGGGCAAGTGCCACGGCATATCGCCATCCTTGCCGATCACGTTTCTACGAGCGCGTGCCGCGATTAACGTAATCATACTGCCACAGCCCCCTTGATCAGCGGGTCAGGGTCGTAGCCCGTCAATTCAAAATCTTCAAATTTGAAGTCGAAGATAGATGCCACGTCCCGATTGATCCGCATGGTTGGTAGCGGTTTGGGATTGCGCGATAATTGCAGTCCAACCTGGTCCATATGATTTGAGTAGACATGTGCGTCTCCTAACGTGTGGATGAAATCACCTGCTTCGTAACCTGTCACATGTGCCAACATTTGCAAAAGCAATGCATAAGAGGCTATGTTGAATGGCACTCCGAGGAACATATCAGCAGAGCGCTGATACAGTTGTAAATGCATCTTTTTGCCGATAATTTTAACTTGCCACATGGTGTGACAAGGGGGCAGAGCCATTTCGCCAATTTCACCCGGGTTCCACGCCGATACGATCAGACGGCGGCTATCGGGCGTGGCTTTGATATTGGCTATCAATTCTTCGATTTGATCGACTGAACCGCGTTCGCGGAAGGCAGGGAATGCACGCCACTGTTTGCCATATACGGGCCCAAGGTCACCGTTTTCATCGGCCCACTCATCCCAAATACGCACACCATTTTCCTTCAGATACCGGATATTTGTATCCCCTGTCAGGAACCACAACAACTCGTGAATGATCGACTTTAAATGCACTTTTTTTGTTGTAACCAACGGAAAACCGTTCGAAAGTGGATAACGCATTTGCATTCCAAAATGTGACGTGGTCCCGGTACCAGTACGGTCGGTCGTGACTTCGCCCAGTTCCAAAATCTCGCGCAATGCGGCGTGGTATTGTTTCATGCGGGTCTCCGGCACGTTGGCCTTTACGCTGATCGCAAAGGTACAGAATCTAACAGTAGTTACCTTATATAGCGCTGCAGGTTTTTTGAACCGCTATATCATGGTCTTTTTTTGGTCACGGTTGCGCCATAAAAATACCTCCCAAAGCCACATGATCGGTGATTTTTCCGTCAGTCGAGTCGATCTAAATTTTAAGAGGCTGTTATTTTGAGACCCAGAAGAGGTTTGGCGGTATCGCTGGG